>Ga0206129_10005230_pt1 | contig 13810 bp, 7 predicted proteins | sample Helgoland_Spring_8_FD_148616 | JGI IMG/M metagenome (GOLD analysis project Ga0206129, IMG submission 148616) | Pelagic subsurface seawater microbial communities from Kabeltonne, Helgoland, North Sea - Helgoland_Spring_Bloom_20160502_2 | ecosystem: Environmental > Aquatic > Marine > Epipelagic ...
TCTTTAAATGATAAAAAAACAGAACTATTTGAAAATCAAAAAAAAACCATTGGTACTAATTTTGAAATTCAAAATGAGAACATAGACCTGTTTTATAAAATGTATTATACAAAAAAAAATAATATCCCATACTTAACACATACACCAGGTATAACTAATATTGAATTTACAATTCATCCAATTTATAAAATAAACATACCACTTGAAATATTATTTAAATTAATTCATTCTGATAAAACTATCCCAATGGTTAAATATAATCCGGGTAATAATAGAGAGAATATGTATAGATTTTATACTAATAACGATATTTCTGAAGACGGTAGGCAGATACCATATTTATATAGTTATAATAATAATAAAAAAAATACCATTATAAAACTTAGTAAAATTTTAGCGACAAAAAAACGCGTTTCTTATTATATACTTGCTGAGTTTGATAAAAAAATGTACGAAATAATTTGTGAATTTGAAGTTACTGGAAATATTAACATTAAAATGAAAACAAATAATCCTATAACGATTGATAAAATTAAAGATATTATAATGACAACGGTTCAAGAACCTATACTTAAAAAGGTTTCTGATTATTTACAACAAAGTGGTTATACATTTGTTGAATTTACTGGTTTCGAGGATGAAAATATTGAAATAAAAAAAATAAATTATGTATCTTCGGTGGTGTATAAAAAAAACATTCATTTGAAAAATTTGATAAAATGCGTTACAAGTGTATTTACTATATTTGAAGGGGATTTAAATTCAAATAAAGAAGGAATGCTTTTAAGGTATAAACGTGTATCTAATTATAACGAAATGGATAGCACGGAAACATTTATAAATGAGAAAAGTAAGTCTGATATTCCCGCAAGTGAAATAATTGAATCCCTTGTAAAAAATTTCAAAATGACTGAAACACAAGCGAAATTAAAATACGCAAATTGGATCAGCAATGCTACGACAGAAAAGGGTTTATTTTCAAATAAAAAATTTTCAATTAGAACAAACACCGGATTTCCAATTTTTATTAAACGCAATAGTCAAAATTTTCAAATCACTATCTCGGTGAATGATGTTAATAATATACATTATTTAAAATTTTTACATATTTATATAGATAGTTTATTAAGACTTATTATGGATAAAAATAGTAGCGAAGTGCCAATATCAGCTATTAATAAATTATGTAAAGGAGAAGCGCAACATATTTCTTTGAAAAATAAAGAAATAGATTTGAAAGCCCAGGCTGAAAAAAATTTACTAGAGAGAAAAGAAGCGTTAATTAATGACAATGAAGTAGTTTTTGATGGTGATGAAAAAGAACAAGGTGATTTTTTAAATTTTCTTTTGGGTGATGAAGATGACGAAGACGATGAAGACGATGAAGATGATGAAGACAATGAAGACGATGAAGATGATGAAGACGGAGAAGACGAGAAAGATGGAGACGGAGACGATTTTGGTGATTTTGATTTTGGCGATTTTGATTTTGGAGAAGAAAATATTGATAGCAAAACAAAAAATACAGCCGCTTCTGTTTCCCCTGATTCACCTGGTTCTTTGGAGCCATCAGTCAAATCAGTGGATTCAATTGATTCTAATAAAAGCAGTGAAGCCGAAATAGATTTAGCAGGCATACCTTTAAAAAATTCAAAAAGCATTTTTATCAAAAAAAAAACAGATTTACAACCAAAATTATTTTTAAAAGTTCCACAAGGGCGTTTTAAAGCTTATTCAAAAGCTTGTCCAGCGCAATATTCAAAACAGCCAATTATTTTAACAAAAAAAGAAAAAAAATATATTGACGATAATGATAAAAAAGAAGGAACAAAATCATATGACGAATTTATTACATACGGGACTGACAACGAGAAATTTCATTATATTTGTCCGAGATTTTGGTGCTTAGCCGATAAGGAAGGTAAATCCCGAAGTATTTCTTTAAAAGAAATTAACAGTGGTGGGTGCGGTGGATGGGATGCCCTGATACCAAAAGGAAGTAAAAAGGTCCCTGAAGGAGGGAGAATTTATGAATTCACCGATAACAGATTTCATACGGAAGGTGTTAAAAATACAAATATAATGGTGTATAAACCGATGTATCCTGGATTTATTGATCCTTCAAAACACCCCGATAATTTATGTGTCCCATGTTGTTTTGGCAAACCTACTTCTAATGAAGGTAGTTCTAAGCCAATTCCCAATATGTTTAAACCAACAGGCGAAACTAACCCGGAAGGAAGCGGTCCTGATTTTGAGAGAGATAAAGATGGAAATATTATTTTAAAAACTGTGAAAGGAGAACAACAAGTAAAAGAAACATCCGCTAAAGTAAGAATGTTAAATTATAATTCTTGTAATCAGGGATCCGAAGACAGAAAAATAGGAAATTCAAAAACAAAAAAAATATTTGATTTGGTTCCTTTATTGGAGACCTTTCCATTAAAACAAAACCAATTAGGTTATTTAACCTTGTCTGAACAAAAATTCTTAGGATTTAATTGTCAAAAAGTTTGTCAAAATACTTTGTCAGACAAACAATTAAAAAAAAATACATCTTGTTTGCTTCACAAAGGGATGGAAAGATCTGAAAACCAATCATTTCTCTCTGTTTTGGCAGATATATTTTATTATAAAAAAAATATTGAAACATTTTCATCCCCCATCAAACCAAAAAATAAAATTAATGTAAGAATTTCTCACATGAAACAAGAAATTATTTCTCATCTTACATTGGATACATTTATAACTCTTCAAAATGGAAATTTGGTAGAAATTTTTAATAAAGACGATATAGATATTAATGCTTTTCCAGAAATCGAAAAATATAAAAAAACAAAAATATATGATACTATAAAAAAAAATATTCGCGATGAACAGTATAGTGGATATTTTAATAAGATAGTTTCGGCTTTTGAAAATTTTAAATTGTTTTTATTAGATCCTGAATCGGTAATTGATTATGAATATTTATGGGATTTCATTACCTTGCCAAGAAGCAAAAAGGGCGGTGGATTGTTTAAAGATGGTATTAATTTAATTATTATAAAATCACCACAAGATGATATTACCAATAAAATAGAATTATTATGCCCATCAAATTTATATTCTTCTATAAACTATGATATTAAAAAAGAAACATTATTTATTTTTTCTAAGAATAATTATTATGAACCAATATACAAGTATACAAGAGTGTCCAAAGATACATATAAAATAAAAAAATTATTTCGCTTATCTGAATTAAAAAAAACAATGCCCGAAATTAGTCAAATTATTAATATAGTTTGGGATAATGTTACATCAATGTGTTCTCCATTACCAAGTATGCCAGAAAAATATAATAATACTTTTAATTTCAAAGAAAATAAAAGTTTTTCTGACATTATGTCAATTTTAAAATCATCACCAACAAAATTTAAATTCAGATCTCAAATTATAAATTTTCAAAATCAAGTAATTGGTATTTTGGCTTATGATAAAAAAAAAAAAATTTATATACCATGTAGAATATCTAATATTGACCAAACAAAACCATATACATTTGTTTATGATCCAATATTGCTCAATAATTATACAGACACTATTGAAATATTAACAAGAATATATAATATTACAAAAAAAAAGGTTTTTTGTAAACCCGTTATGAAAATCGTGGACAATGGTTTTATAATAGCAATATTAACGGAAACAAATCAATTAATATCCATTATACCAGAAGTCCACCAGTTATTGCCTGGCGGTGTTGAATTAGACGACATTAAAAGCGTTTTTATTAATAGCAAAAAAAACCATGAAAATTATATTGATATAGAAAAAAAATTATACAATAACAAATCTTCAGACACAACAAGAGAGATTAAAGTTAAACAAATAAAATTAGAAAGTCATTTTTATAACATTTTTAGAAATCTTTTGCGAATATTATTAAATAATTTCGAATTTCAGGCGTTAAAAAATAATATTATTGAAATAATCGAGTCGCCGACTACAGTATATAATAACAAGTTGATAAATATTATTATATTGATAAAAAAAATCATGGAAGATGATGTCGAGTTTTTAGATATTAGGACACGAACCTTACCCGAAATAAATGAGATAACACAGTGTTTGGACATAGCGAAAAATGAATGTAATGTTGATAACTTATGCTCGTTTTCCGAAACCAATAAAAAATGTATACTACACTTGCCCAAAATTAATTTGGTAAATTCAACTGATAATGAAGATGTATATTATGGTAGAATAGCTGATGAATTAATTAGATTTAAAAAAATAAGAAACTACATTTTAACATCTCATAATTTTCTTTCATTTCAGCAAATTTCTTATAATCTTAGAAAAAATGAAATTATTTTATTGGAAGAATTATTATATGGAAATTATTTTAATGATTTAAAAAAAACAACTAGTAATAAATTTATTAAAACAAAAAATATTTATTCCGTATCAGAACCAATAGATAGTTTTCTGTATAAAAATAATTTTAATATTGATATAGAATTAAATGCGGACATTATTAATTCGTGTATAGAGAAGACTGATAATAAATTAACATTGGGACATTGGAAAGACCCAAATTTAGCCAAAGAACGATTAAAGAAGAATCCTGAAAATATAGAAAACGAAATAAAAAATAAAAAAATTTTAAACAAAGCAATTTTTAAGGAATTTAAACTTATTGAATATAAAAATACTTTCAACTGTTCATGGGAAATATTAAAAACAATTGTGAATAATTTCGGGATAGAGAATACGGTATCTGATATTGTTTCGATATTAATACAAATATATAAAGAATTATTTGATACACACTACAAAGACAAAATTATTTCTATTTTAAAGAGAGAAGGGAAAAAAGAACAAATGAAATCTTTATTATTTGGAACTTCACTCGAAGATATTATAACACCTACAAATTATTACATATCACTTTTAGACATATTTTTAATTATAAATTATTATAAAATATCGTGTGTTTTATTGTCAAATTCTATAATACCACTATTTGACAAAGAATTTGTTTCTTTTATTAATGAAAAAAATGAAGATACTTATTATATTTTTTGCGGAAAATTTCGTGAAGTAGATAGCTTACATCCTATTAGATACGGACTTTTATCTAAGGAAAATGATATTAAAATTTCAAATAATATAATGTATGAACACTTCGATAGTATAAAATCAAATAATATTTCTACGATAGATGAATTTATTAGTAATATAGCAATTCAAAAAATAAAGATTAAAAAAAATTTAAAAATAAAAAAGTCAAAAAAGTTAAAAATAAAAAAGTCAAAAAAAAAAATAAATATATAAAATTTAAATAATTTTATAAATATAAATCATTTTATTTTAATTAAGGTATAATGATTTAATTTACATTCTTAATTTATCCCATATCCAGTCCCACCATGAAAATATATCTCTCTCAATTAGAATTCTTTTTCTTCGTTGATATGCTTCTTCCAACAGTCGCCCCAATTCTGATACTTCTTCATTTGCTATGTATAACCTGTCAGTTTTAATCATCATCTTTACATAGTATATAGAGAATAATTATAGAATAATTATAGAATAATTATAGAATAATTTATAAACACATTTAAACACAACGGTAGATATTATTTATTATGACAAGTAAAAAAATACTCCTACAAGATGGTGACATAACACAAGAATCAGAAACTTTGGTTTTCGATCCATTTAATTCAAGAAATAAAGAAATTACTAAAGAACAGGTTCAGAAATTTTTATCTGATTATGGAATTAATGATAAAATCCATAATTTGAATTTATACAAAAGAGCATTTGTTCATAAGTCATATGTTAAAAGGCCACATTTAGAAAATATCAATAATGGTGTTGAAATTGTTGATAAACCTAATAATTGTTTAAAACTAAAAAGTAAGTCAAATGAAAGGTTGGAATTTTTAGGAGATGGTGTATTGGAACTTATTACAAAATATGAGCTTTACAGAAGATTTCCAAAAGCCAACGAAGGTTTCATGACTGAGAAGAAAATAGCTCTTGTTAAAAACGAATCCATTGGCAAGATGGCTTATGATATGGGTCTAAATAATTATTATATTATTTCCAAAAATGCCGAAGAAAAGAAAACGAGAACAAATTTAAAAAAATTAGGATGTTTATTTGAAGCTTTTTTAGGTGCTTTATTTTTAGACTTTAACAAAGTAGAAGTTAATGATGATAAAGATTGGTTTAAATCATTATTTACAACTGGTCCCGGTTTTCAGATGGCTCAGAAATTCGTAGAACATATTTTCGCACAACACGTAAATTGGAAAGATTTATTGGAAAACGATGATAATTATAAAAATATTTTACAAGTTTTAGTTCAGAAAAAATTTAAAACTACCCCTGTCTATAAAGAAATTAATGAGTACGATGAAACTTTAGGCTATCACATGGGTGTTTATATTTGTTTAGGACAAAAGTCTCATAATTTATCTCATAGAGACGCCATCCACTGGGAGCAATTTGGGTCTTTTGACAATATTGAAACACAATTAAAAGAAAAAAATATGTTGTATGTATTTTTGAGTGATAGCAAACATAAGATTAAGAAAAAGGCCGAACAAGAAGCTTGTAAAATAGCTATACAAAAAATTAAGAAATAAATAGTATAATTATATAATATAGTATAATGGATTTTTTAGAACAGAAATTAAAAGTAAAACCAGTTCCTAAAAATAAAGTATCTACAGAGGTAAAGCAAAATAAAGAAAAAATAGAGGTTAAAACTACTATTGTAGATAAAACGGATACAGGATACGATAGGAATTTGTTAAAACAAAAAATGCGTGACAGAGGATTAGTATTTTCCGTTGAGTATAAAAAAAAACCCGAACATGTTTCAATAAAACAAGTTTTTAAAAGTGGCAAAACAAAAAAACCTGTTTTAAAACTAAAAAAATTAAGAAAAAAACTAAAACTAAAAATATCAAATAAAATTTCAAAAGGTACAATTACCCAATTCGCAACGCCGCTTCAAAAAACGGTTGTTAAAACGAGACGAAAATTACCACAAGTTCCTGAGGAACAAATAAATTTAGTTTTAACAGATTTAAAAAATAGAATACCAGCCGCTCAACCAGTTATAAAAATTAAATCAAATGCTTATTATTTAAATAATCGACAAATATTTATTAACTTCATAAATTCGTTATTTGCACCTTACAGAGACTCTATTTTAGCAGAATCAGCTGAAAGTGTTTCATGTGATTCTAAACGTGACGGTTTCGCACTAATGACACATCAGGAAATTATTAGAGACTATATAAATCTTTATACACCATATAGAGGTTTGTTAGTTTATCATGGATTAGGCGCGGGAAAAACATGCGCTTCGATTGGCATTGCCGAAGGTCTTAAACATGACAAACAAGTTATTATTATGACACCAGCATCGTTAAGGAGAAATTACCAAAATGAATTGAAAACGTGTGGTGATTTGCTGTATAGAACAAACCAGTTTTGGGAATTTATACCCACAAGTGATATCAATATGGTAAAAGCTTTGGCTGTTTCACTATCTTTATCGGAAAAATTTATAATGAAAAGTAAAGGAGCATGGGTTACTGATATTTCCAAAGATTCTAATTTTGATTCTCTAACACCAGCAGAAAGATTTTTATTAAATGCGCAAATTGACGAGATGATTCGGTCGAAATATAGTTTTATTAATTATAATGGATTGCGAAATTCGCATTTAGACGCTATTTCCAAAAACGGAACAATTAATCCTTTTAGTAATAAGGTTATTGTGATTGACGAGGTACATAATTTTGTAGGAAGAATAGCAAATAAAATTGGAAAAGCAAAAGCCAGTGAATCATTATCGTTAAAATTATATGAATATTTGTTAAGCGCACAAAATACACGTTTGGTTTTCTTGACTGGTACGCCAATTATTAATTATCCCAATGAAATTGGAATACTTTTCAATATGTTGCGTGGATATATTAAAACTTTTGTATTTTATGTAAATGTTGAAACTTCAACCAGAGTTGATCAAAAAATAATCGAGGAAATTTTAAAACCGCTGGGCGTGGCTGATTATATTAGTTATGACAACTCTTCAAAAACAATTTCCGTCACGCGAAATCCATTTGAATATGTTTTGCAATACGATGACAGAGTTTATAGTGGTGTGAAAAAAAATAAAGGGTGGAATGTTTGTAATTCAAGCCGAGATTGCGAAGGGGGTTTTACTTGTAACGATAAAAAATGCGCCCCGATGAGCGACGAATCTTTTGTAAGAATCGTATCTGACATATTACGAAAAAAAGAAATTCAAACAGTTAAGGTTGATAGGAAAAGTTACACGGCGTTACCAGATACCATTGATAAATTTAATAATATGTTTATTGAGCAGAAATCGGCTATCGGTGAAATGAAAAATAAGATGTTGTTTAAAATGCGCATATTGGGGTTAACTTCTTATTTTAGGAGTGCCCGTGAAGAACTTATGCCTCGTTTCGATATTGATAAGGATATGATTATAGAAGAAATCGAAATGAGTAATTATCAATTTGGCGTGTATGAAGCCGCCAGAGTTTCCGAAAGGTCACAGGCAACTAAAAACGCACGAAAAAGAAAACGTAGTGGAGACGGAGTTTATGCCGACACTTCTTCAACATATAGAATTTTCTCTAGGGCCTTTTGTAATTTTGTTTTTCCCCAAGAAATCCAAAGACCAATGCCGCAGGAAGACACAGATATAAACGCCTTATTGGAAAAAGGTGTTGAAGGCGATGAAGATTTATTGGATGGCGCCAATGTTGAAGAAAAATTAAACAACCCAGATGGATTGTACGAACAAGATGACGCAAATGCTTTAAAACAAATGATAGAAAAGGAACAAGATGCGAGTTATCCAGTTAGAATATATCGCGCATTAGAGGCATTAGAAGTAAGTAGTGAGAAATATTTATCAATGAAAGGTCTTTCGGTTTACAGTCCCAAATTTTATACGTTATATCAAAATATTATTAGTGAGAGTAATAAAGGATTACACCTTATTTATTCACAATTTAGAACTCTGGAAGGCATCGGTATTTTCGAATTAGTTTTAAAATACAATGGGTTTGTAAAATTCCAATTAAAAAAAACGGAAAACGGGTACGATATTGATATGCGAGAAGAAGACATAGGGAAACCATCATTCGCGTTATACACCGGTACAGAAGAAACCGAAGAAAAAGACATTCTACGTAAAATATTTAATGGTCAATGGGATTCTATACCACAAAATATTGCCGATAAATTACGAAGCGTAAATTCTAATAACAACATGGGAGAGATAATTAAAGTTTTTATGATCACAAGTAGTGGCGCCGAAGGAATTACATTAAAGAATTGTCGTTTTGTTCATATAATGGAACCATACTGGCATCCAGTGAGAGTAGAACAGGTAATAGGGAGGGCTAGAAGAATTTGTAGTCACAAAGATTTGCCGGAAGAATACCAAAATGTAAAAGTGTATATGTATTTAATGAAATTTTCCGAAGAACAAATGATACCAATTGCTTTGGAAGGAATGGCTTCAAAAGATTTATTGAAAAAAGATGTTAGCAAAATAGATAAAGTAACACCATTTACAAGTGACCAATCTTTATTTGAAATATCTAATATAAAATCGAATATCAATAAACAAATATTATCTTCCGTTAAATCATCGGCAATTGATTGCGCGTTACATTCAAGAGCCGGTGATGATGATGATGTTGTTTGTATGGCGTTTGGACAAGTAGATTCAACAAGATTTACAACAGCGCCAGCACTAACGATTGAGAGTGAGTTTGATAAAATAAGATCACAGAATATGAAAAAAATTAAATGGAACGCTACTGAAATTAGCTTGGGTGGCAAAACGTATGCTTTTAGACCGAAATACCCAAAAGCTAAAGGAAACAAGGGTAAAATTGGGTTGGTTTATGATTTGGAAAGTTATATGGTTGCCAAAGAACGAGGTGGAAATCCAATTTTGAAAGGAAAAATTATATTTAACCGCGATAAAAGGATTGAATTTATAGAAATCTAACTGTATTTTAAGAACGTGGGTTGAAATAATATATTAATAATATTTAAAAATATTAATAATATATTTAATAAGATGTCTATTGAAAATATTATAGAAAGATCATATGATATAATCGGTAATTATTTTATAGAAGAACAGAAAAAAAGAGATGATGAAAATAGAAATAAATTATTATCTGATTTAAAAAAAAATATCAAAAATGGATTAGTTAAAGAATTAAATGGTGAAGAATTATTTACAAAAGATTATAAGAGAGATTATTTTAATAAAATTAAAGAAATGTTTATATACTTACACGGTAAGAAACATCAATGGAAAAATTCAAGGTATTTATTAAAAAGGGACAACAAACAATCTCGCGTTAAATATGGGGGTAATTTAATGGTTACTTATGATAATCCAGAACAATTGTTTGATTCGTATTTTTCAGAAATTTTAAAAAAAATAGACAACGATGAATATATTATCGGTTTATATGGGATGATGGATGATTATATTATTGTATTTACAAATAAATTAAATATAATTACATATTACAATGAAAAAGGACCTGAAAGAGGGCAAGCTCCTTATTGGAACGCGCATTCTGGTAAGATAGAAGGTGTAAAACTAGGCTTATATAAAGAAACTAATAATTTATTATTGAATGATTTACAGATAGATTTATTTCATAATTTATTTAATAGATTATATTTTTTAAATGGTATAATTATATCCACTAAAATAAGCAAAGATATATACACACCATCAGAATCTTATAAAGTACCAATTAAAGAATATTTAATGTATTGTAATCAAAATTTGTCTCAACGAGGAAACTTTCTACCTGATTATTATTTATATCATAAAGAAGTAGTAGAACATATTGTATTTATGTTTAAAACATATTGGACAGGTAAATTTATTTCGCCATACGCCAAAAAAATAGAACTAGAGAATATAAGATTAAATGAAATTCATAATCAAATTTATCAGGAAAAAATATACCTAAAACAAAAAGAAGAACTGGACGATAAAATTAATCATTATAATGATACAATAATTTTATTGGATGAAAAAATTATAAAAGACAAAGAAGTAACGGAAAAAAATATAAAAGTAACGGAAAAAATAAATAATTTAGAAATGTTACAAATAGTCTTAAAAGAAAAAGGGAAAAAAGTAAGAGAAATACAAAAAAAAAATAAGGAAATGTTACAGGAAGTAAAAAGGACCGAAATTAATTTAAAAGTTGAACAAAGCAAACTAGATGTGAGAAGAAATGAAATTATCAAGGATAGAGAAAATCTCAACAAAGAGAAAGCCCATTTTGAAAAATATAAACAATTTTTATTAGAGCAAGATATTTAATAAGGGTTTACTAAAAAACAAAAAAGCAAGTTTATTATAAAATTAAAATATAAAATATAACGGTGTTTTTTGGGAACAATATACACATTTTTTTTATTAAGAAAAGTTTCGTTAAATAAATAATATTCAATTTCCGCAATAATACATTTATTATGATTAAAATACCAAGACAAAATTATAATTAAATATAACCAATATATTTTCGGAAAATATACCCATGCGAAGGGAATAAAATACATCCCAAGATAGTGTAGAGTAAACCAAATTTTTTTAATTATATAAATCATTATATATTTACACAAATATATATTTAATTGTCTATTGAAATTAGTAAATTTTCTATTTGTTGCGTTAAATTTTTCTGCGCCAATATTATATTTTGAATTTGTTTTTTAATATCTAAAGAAACCAACTCTGGTATGACGAGAGTTTTCTTTGAATTATTTTGCGATGATTTTTTTTTTAATTTACTTAAAAAACTATTATTTTCTTGGTCAGAAGATAAATTTTCTGTTTTAATAGTTTCACGCGTTTCAGGTTCTTTAAATGTTACTTTTTTTTTTATTACTTCAGGCTTAAGTTCTATTTGTGAGTTATTGTCAATTTTAATATTTTTTGACAATTCTTTGTTTCCTATCCATTTTGCCGCTGATTCAGAATTATAACTTTTCATTGCCATGCGTAGCTCTTTTTCTCTCTCAGCTAGCGTAGAATCTATTGATGGAATATCATCTTCGTTTGCTTTATCGCTAAAATCAATTTCTTTGGGTTTTTGCGGATTTACTAATTGTGAAAATTCATCTTGCCTATTTTTTAATTTACTATCAAAAGCGTTTTTATTATCTTTTCGTGTTACTACAGGGCGGTCTAATTTTAAATTTTTTATTTGTTTTTTAGATATTGGTGTATTATTTGTGCTGTTTTTCGTGTTGTTTTTTGTGCTGTTTTTTGTATTATTTTTTGTATTATTTTTTGTGTTGTTTTTTATATCATTTTCTATCACTGAAAAACGTCGTATTATTTCTTTATTCATTTCAACTAGGTTATTTTTAAATTTAAACCTGTCTTTATGAACTAAAAAAACTTGGTTTTCCAAAGCTTTTATAAAACGATCGTGATTTATATTTTTTAAAGGGTGGTTGGAAAGTATTTGATATAATATACTTTTATTTTCATCTGAACGAACATCCATAATTGCGATTTTAGATATATATTTATGTTATAAAATACTTATGTATTTATCTTATAACATAATTTATCAAGCATGATTAAAGTAAATTTTTCTTAATTTTTTCATATATTTATCTGAATATTTATTGTTTTGAAAATCTTCATAATTTTTTGAATCTTTTAATAATTGTATAATAAAAAATAAAGAATACATACCGCATTCACTAGAACTATATTGGTGTCTGTTTGTCACGGTTTTAGATTTAAATTTCATGTTTAATTCTACGGCTTGTTTTTTTATTTTTCTTACCAAATCATTTATTAGTTTTGGTATTCGATCACCATAGCTATCAAAATAATAAATTTCTTTTTTTCGCATGTCAACAAACATAGATACCCAATGCGAACCGTCTTCAGTATGTTTGTCTAAATTAAATATAATACCTATTTTTGTTTTTCCTTTTACGATCTGTTCTTTTAATTGAAACTTACATAATTCTTCCCAAACACATTCTCCCCATAACATTGGTTTTTCAAAATCAATAGGAGATGGACCCATAAATTCAAAGCATTTATAAGCTTTTTCATATTGTTTCATTACTTGTTCTATTTCAACCGACGACAACCATTCGTTTGGTTTTTTTTTCCATGTTTCCGGGCTTTTTGGCGCAAACGTATCGTCCCAAATGGAAGTATCTATGTCTTTTTTGATACATTGGTGTTTTAACCAACACGCTTCATTATTACAACTAGACCCCATATATTGTTTTAATTGTTCCCATATAATCTTAGGGTCATTACTCATTATTTTAACATCTTCGTGCCGCGCGTTCCATATTTGTTTTAAAGTATGTAATGAATTACTTGTATAGCAACTATACGGCAACGCCTCGCCATTTTTGGGAGAACATTTTAATTTTTTATATGTTTTATTTTTCTTTTTAGATTTTTTTTTATGTGTTTTTCTTTTCGGAAGATGTTGTTTTTTATTTTTTATTTTTCCGCCTCTATGTTTTTGTATTATTTTGTCATTTATTTTGTTCATGTATATATAAATCTAATATTTTTTTTTTTGCTTTTTTTTTACCTTTTTTATTTATTTTTTTATTTTTTGCTTTAGTTTGTTCTTTACTTGGTTTTATGCTGTTTTTTGCCTTACTTGGTTCTGTGCTGTTTTTTGTCTTACTTGGTTCTGTGCTGTTTTTTGTCTTACTTGGTTCT
>Ga0206129_10005235_pt1 | contig 13800 bp, 13 predicted proteins | sample Helgoland_Spring_8_FD_148616 | JGI IMG/M metagenome (GOLD analysis project Ga0206129, IMG submission 148616) | Pelagic subsurface seawater microbial communities from Kabeltonne, Helgoland, North Sea - Helgoland_Spring_Bloom_20160502_2 | ecosystem: Environmental > Aquatic > Marine > Epipelagic ...
TTGGCCGACTAATTCACTAATTGTGGACGCTGCAATTGCTGCGCTCAAGTCCGGCAATCATATGTACCAGCCGAACAATGGCGCGATGGCGCTGCGGCAAGCGACTTGTGCTTATAGCAATAAACTTTTGGGCAGCCGTCTGAAGCCGGTTCAGGTCACAGTGACCCCATCTGGAATGCAAGGCCTGATGCTGACGGCTGAGTTTCTTGTAACGCCTGGCGACCGGGTTGTAGCAGTAGAGCCGGGCTGGCCCAATATCATCGGTGCTTTCAAGGCGAACGGTGCAGATATTGCGAGCGTGGCAATCACGCCCAAGGGCGGTCATTGGGCGCTTGACGTTGAAGAGCTGATTGCAGCGCTGACACCGGGCACTAAAGCGGTGGTGATTAACTCTCCCAATAATCCCACCGGCTGGACCATGTCGGCCGAGGAGCAGCACCTGGTGCTGGAGCATTGCCGCCGGCATTGCATCTGGATTGTTGCCGATGATGTCTATTCCCGGCTCTACCGCCATGGGCGTCACGCGCCCTCATTCCTGTCGATTGCAGAGCCTGAGGATCAGCTGATCTCTGTGAACTCATTTTCAAAATGCTGGTCGATGACCGGATGGCGGCTTGGCTGGATCGTGGCTCCCGCCGCTTTCGAGGCGAAGCTGGGTCAGCTGACCGAGTTCAACACGTCATGCACAGCCGGCTTTGTCCAGGAGGCTGGTATTGCAGCCCTGGGCGACGGCGAAGAGGAAATTGCCAGCCTGCTGAGCAAAATCCAGGCAGGGTATGAAATTACTGCTGAGCGCCTTAACACCTTCTCGCGGGTGGAGTTCATTGAGCCTGATGGCGCCTTCTATTGCTTCTTTCGGGTTGACGGGCTGACCGACAGCTTCGCCGCGGCAGGTGAAATCCTTGAGCAAACCAAAGTCGGGTTGGCGCCCGGGGTGGCGTTCGGCCCTCAGGGGGAAGGTTATCTCCGGCTCTGCTACGCGCAACCTGCTGATGTTCTTGAAGAAGCCTTCGTGCGGCTCGAACCATTTCTTTCAAAGTGACGTCTAGAAAATGGGACCAATATTATGACATATGAATTTAACCTTGAAGGCAAGACCGCCTTGATAACTGCCGCCGGACAGGGCATTGGGCGCGCTAGCGCTGAGGCTTTTGCCAAGGCCGGTGCATCGGTCATTGCCACCGACATCAATGAAACTGCTCTTGCTGAGCTTGAAGGGCTTGACGGCATTACAGCGTCGAAACTGGATGCCACCAATCCAGAAGGCATCAAGCGAGTATTGGCAGAATCTGGTAGGCTGGACGTTCTGTTCAACTGCGCTGGATTTGTCCATACGGGCAATATTCTGGAAAGCACCGAGGAAGACTGGGATTTTGCCTTCGACCTTAATGCTAAGGCTATGTACCGCCTGTGTAAAGCAGTTCTGCCGGGCATGCTTAAACAAGGCAAGGGTTCGATCATTAACATGTCCTCGGTGGCATCTTCATTGAAGGGCGTGCCAAATCGTTTTGTCTATTGCGCGTCCAAGGCGGCGGTTATCGGCATGACCAAAGCAATCGCTGCTGACTACGTAACCCAAGGCATCCGATGCAATGCAATTTGCCCTGGTACCGTGGATAGCCCGTCGTTGCATGACAGGTTGCGCGCAACCGGTGACTATGAGGCGGCGCGCGAGCAATTCATTGCACGCCAGCCCATGGGACGCGTTGGCGCAGCAGACGAAATTGCAGCGCTTGCAGTTTACCTAGCCTCGGATGCTAGCGGATTTACCACGGGCCAAGCCCATATCATCGACGGCGGTTGGGCCCTCTAAAAGGAGACCATTATGAAACTTTTACGTTACGGCCCAAAAGGGCAGGAAAAACCCGGTATCGTTGACGCCAAAGGCGTTGTGCGCGATCTGTCCGGCTTGGTATATGATATTGCTGGTGACGTTCTGACGGATCAAGGCCTGGCGGGCATTGCCGAAGCTGACCTGTCGTCGCTGCCTGTCGTTGAAGTCGGCCGATATGGTCCATGCGTCGGCTGTGTGGGCAAGTTTATCTGTATTGGACTCAACTACTCAGACCATGCCGAGGAGAGTGGGCTGGAGGTGCCGCCGGAGCCGGTGATCTTTTCAAAGGCGACCTCGGCAATTTGCGGTCCCAACGACACGGTTGAAATTCCCCGTGGCTCGAAGGCCACAGACTGGGAAGTTGAACTTGGAGTGGTGATCGGCAAAGAGGCAAAATATATCGATGAGGTAGACGCTCTCGACCATGTTGCGGGCTACTGCGTGATTAACGACATTTCAGAACGTGATTTCCAGAACAAGCGCGCGGGTCAATGGACTAAAGGCAAATCAGCCGACACCTTCGGACCCATCGGACCGTGGTTGGTTACCAAAGACGAAGTGTCGGACCCGCAGAATCTGTCAATGTATCTAGACGTGAACGGAAAGCGCCGACAGGACGGCAACACCAATACTATGGTGTTCGGTGTGGCTCACCTTGTCTCCTACCTTTCGCAATTCATGAGCCTTCAGCCAGGCGACATCATTTCCACTGGCACCCCTCCCGGTGTTGGTATGGGGAACAAGCCTGAGCCCGTTTACCTTAAGGTTGGCGACAAGATGGAGCTTGGCATCGAAGGTCTGGGTGTTCAGCATCAAAGGGTCATTGGCCCAATCAAAGGGGCATAGAGATGGAAAGCCAGATAGCGGTGGTAACCGGTGGAGCGCAGGGAATTGGTTTTGCTGTGGCCCGGCTGTTGATTCAAAAAGGTGTGCGTGTTGCCAGCTGGGACATAGATCCAGGCAACAACGACGCCATGTCTGAGCTTGGCAGCAATGCAATGGCAGTTGACTGTAAAGTCAATGATTTGGCGGCAGTGGAAGTCGCCTATGCGCACACCTGCGAGAAATTTGGTATCCCTTCTATTCTAATCAACAGTGCGGGAATTTCTGGGCCGAATGCGCAGCTAGATGCTTATGACCCTGAGGCTTGGAAACAAGTCATTGATGTCAATCTTAACGGCACTTTTTATGTGAGTCGTGTCTGTGTTCCAGGTATGAAAGAGAAGGGTTATGGTCGCATTTTGAATGTGGCCTCCGTTGCAGGCAAGGAGGGCAATCCCAATGCTTCTGCATATTCAGCTTCCAAAGCGGCGGTAATTGGTCTGACCAAGTCTCTAGGAAAAGAGTTGGCTGGATACGACATTGCGGTTAATTGCGTAACACCCGCCGCCGCCCGAACCCGGATTTTCGATCAAATGACCCAAGAGCATATCGATTACATGCTTTCAAAGATTCCCCGTGGTCGGTTTTTGAAAGTTGAAGAGGCCGCGGAGATGATTGTATGGGCGGTATCACCTGAAAACTCGTTCACCACGGGCTCAGTGTTCGATTTGTCAGGCGGTCGGTCCACTTATTAAATCCTATAAATCAACTCAAATGGAGGAAAACCCTTGACAGGTAATAACAAAAAAGCCGCTCTCACCGAGCGCCTCAGAAAATGCTACAGTGGTGCAGTTTATGACGCCCTGCGCGAGAGAGGGATCGACAATACTGTTCTGCCCAAAAACATCCGGCCGATTGACGATACTCATGTTCTTGCTGGTCCCGTTTTCACAATTTCGGGAACACCAAAACCTGGGATCAGTGCAGATGATGCCTTGCTGGCTTGGACGGGTTTCCTTTCAACAGCGCCGTCTGGCCATGTCGTAGTTTGCAATGGCCACACCGACGACATCGCGATGATGGGGGAACTGTCTGCCGAGACGCTCCAGATGCGCGGTGTGCGCGGATATGTAACCAATGGCGGGTGTCGGGACAGCAATTTCATTCGCAACATTGGTTTTCCCGTTTTCCACCGCTTCTACACCACCCGCGATGTGGTGGGCGCGTGGTCGGTCGACAAAATGGAAGTTCCTGTGCAGATCGGTGACGTTGTCGTTAAGCCTGGGGATTTTTTGATTGCTGACATTGATGGGGCCATCCTTATACCAGGTGAAATCGCTGAAGAGATCGTGGTTGAGGTCGAGGAAGTGATGAACACCGAGAACAAGGTCCGGTCGGCTATCCGTAGCGGGACGGATCCAAAAGAAGCCTACTTGACCTATGGGCGTTTCTGAGCAGTTAAACTGGCGTAACGGCACTAGGGGATACGAATATTCATGTCGGCTTGCCTGACCAGGGCTGGTTTGTTCTGCGGGTCTGGAATCAAATAGTTTCAGGTCCTTTGGTGCACCCGCCCGCTACATAGGTATTGGGCAAGCGTCTGCCCGCCCCGTGGCTGGCGAACGCTCAGCACTTGACCGAAATCAATCCGATCAAACGCGATATGCTCTAACGATGTGGGCTAACGCTATCAGTCAGGACCAATTCTGATGGGACGAGAGTGAGTTTAGTTGGCGTTGTTGGATCCGAGATACGGCTTAGCAGATGTTGAATGACAACTCTCCCCATCTCTTGCAGATCAATGCTTGTCGTACTCAGCGGTGGATTAGTGTGTTGCAACTCACTGATCCCCTCGTTCGCGATCAATGAGAAATCTTCCCCAATTTTTTTTCCCAACCTCTGCAAACCGGCTTTGAGTCCAAGGGTGACGATAGCATTATATCCGATGGCAGCAGTCGGCGGATCTTCGCCATCTAGAATTCTCGCCGCTGCTTCGTATCCCTGAGCACGAACAGGGCGGCATTCGAAAACAAGCGCACGACCAAACTCTTGACCTGCTTCGTCAAATGCTTGCCTGATGCCTTTCATGCGACGGTTAAATGGGGTAATATTGAGTGTGCCGCCAACAACGGCAATGCGTCTGTGACCAAGGTTAAGCAGATGTTTTGCCGCCGTGTAGCCCGCTAGTGTTTCGTCAGCCACGACTGAATCGATTGGGTAGCCAGTGATCTCTCGCGAGACACATACTATTGGGGGGCTAAATTTCTTCATATCTTCCAGGTCGGCCGCCTGAGTTCCCATCGCTGGAACTAGGACGATGCCATCTGCATTGTACTCAGACATTTTCCTGATAAATTCGGATTGTCTCTCCACTTTTTCATCCGTGTTGCACAGGAAGACCGTTTTCCCTTCTTTGGCAAGTTGACTTTCAATTGATCCTAGAAGCTCGCTAAAGGACGGGTCTGACACGTTGTTAAGCACGATACCCACCGTGTCGGTTTTTGACTTTCTCAACCCTGCAGCGGAACGCTGATAGACATAGCCTGATTCGCGCAATGCTTCTTTGACTCTGGCACGTGTCTGTTCCGAAATTCGGCTGTTTTTCTTCATCGCTAAAGAGACAGTTGCCGTGGAAAGCCCTAACTGTTTTGCGATTTGACTAAGGGTCGGTTTTTGCATTCTTGTTATTTTCCATGTAGTTATATTGCCTTGTTCAAGGGTTTTGAATGTTCTTTCTTTTGAAAAAAAATATTCTTTAATACATGTAGTCTTTTTAATTTGATTTGCAAAATATATTTAATTTGGTTTGACAAAGTTAATCGATTAACTAAAGTGTTAAGCACGGAAAACATTTTAACTGGAGGAAAACTATGAAAATTGGAAAACATACATATGGTATAATCTCAGGTGTGGTATTGTCAGGCTTACTTGCAACAACAGCCTTCGCCGACACGGTCAGGCTAAAATTGGCTGGAACTTACCCGGCCAATCACTTTGGCAACGAAATTGTGGAAAATATGGTCAAAGAAATTGAGGATGCAGGCGTAGGAATTAAAATATCTTATTTTCCAGCATCTCAATTGGGATCGGGTGAGGAACTAGTGGAAGATGCGATTCGAGGTAATGTCGATTTGGTTCAAGCGTTTATATATGCTCAAACTGATCCCCGTTTGGAAATGATGAATCTTCCCGGATTAGTAACTACTTTTGACGAGCTAAAATCAGTTTACGCAAACCCCGAGTCTAATATGAATAAAATCCTAGCTGAGATAATGGATGACCTGGGATTGGTATACCTTGGTAACACTGGCGAGGGACTTGTTGGTATTGTAGCAAATAAAAAACCTAATGACCCAAACGGCTTCGGTGATAAGGGTATGAATATTCGCGTTTGGAGTTCTGAGGTTGCCAAGAAAACTACTGAAAGTCTGGGATACCGGACAACGACGATGAATTGGGCGGAGGTTTTGCCGGCGCTGCAGGCCGGCGTTATTGACGGTGCTATATGCTGTACACCAGAATGGGCTTATTCGACGTTTGCGACCGCAGGAGTGGGAAAATATTTTATTCCTGTGAATACAGCTATCGAAGCATCATCTTTTTACGCTAGTGGCAAAAGCTGGGAAAAGCTAAATCAAGAACAGCGAGACGTTATCAGAGATGCTGCAGAGAAGGCTGCCTTGGCTGCTATCGATAAATCGTGGGATCGAAACGAAGGTTTTATCGACAAGCTGAAAGAAGCGGGCTGGGAAATTCTTGAATACAATACTGAAGAGCGTGCCGCTTTGGTTGCTCATATTCAGAACAATGTATGGCCGGATTTGGCAGATATGATTGGGCAAGATATTATGGATGAATTAACAAAGTAACTTAAGCTTTTACTTTGAAAGTTTCTTAACAGGGGTACCTTACTTGTGAGGTACCCTTCCTAAACCTAAACCTAAACCTAAACCTAAGCTTAAGATTGGAATTTGGATGCTACTAATTGAAAATAATTTACCCCTTTGGATGGTTCGTTTGGTCCGGTTCTTAGTCCATGTAAAATCAATCTTGGTCGTCATAACTCTTCCAATTTTGCCGATCACGTTCTTTTTTGTTGTAATATTCCGCTATATTTTGGAGCGCGATTTATTCGCTTATGAAGAGTGGCTTTTACCAATCTGCTTTTGGATCTTTTTTCTGGGTAGTGCGCTTGGAACTTATTACGACAAACAGATCAATGCTGATCTTCTTGATACTCTTACTAATAATCCAACTCTACTATGGCTTCGTAAACTTACTATTCAAATCATTGAGCTATCTATAACTTTAATTCTTGTTTACTGGGCCTGGCTAATGATCGCTGATGAAATAGCGGCCTATCCCAATTGGAAGACCACAATAGCTCTTAAAATCCCCTTTATCTACCCACGGCTTGGCATTTTCATAGGCTTTGCATTTATGGGTTTTTACAGTGCATTATATGTTTTTTTGATGCTGCGAGCGGGGCCTCACAGGTATGCTGAGGCTTTAAAAAGTGTTCAGGAAGCAAAATCTAGTAGCTTGGAGGTCGCGAAATGACAATTCTTTTTGCCATCATAATTATCTGCGTTTTGCTAACGATCGGCGTCTCCGTTCCATTAGCTTTTGGGGGAGTTTTAATACTTCTCGCATATTCTGGTGGGTATGACCCATCAGGTTTTTTTGCAACTGGCCACTGGAAGATGAACTCAGTAATTTTGCTAGCTATTCCACTTTTTATTATGGCTGGTGATATTATGCAAAGGGGTAAAATTGCAAAACCAATTGTTGAGATTGCAGAACTATTGTTTGGCCATCTTCGTGGTGGGCTAAGTGCAGCCTCTGTTATAGCCAGTGGGATGTTTGGTGCAATCTCGGGCAGTGGTGCCGCCACACTAACTTGTATCGGCTCGATCATCATGCCGCATCTGCGAAAGGCACGGTATCCTGATGGGATTTCTGGTGCAATTGTGATTAGCGCAAGCCCTCTGGGCTTGCTTATACCACCAAGTGGGGCACAGTTGCTCTACGCATGGGTTGGGCAGTTATCCGTTCTTAGGTGCTTCCTCGCTACAGTGATTCCAGGTGTCATCCTTATGGTAATGTTGATCATTGTAAACTTCGTGATCCTTCGAAAGGATACCAATATTTTAACCACAAAAGTTCCAGACCGATTCTTCCGCGCATTTGCCGGCAAGACAGCAATTGCAACTCCAGCGATCTTAATGCCCATGATCATCCTTGGAGGCATCTATGGAGGGATTATGACGCCAACAGAAGCTGCTGGCGTGGCGGTGATTTATGCCATTCCGATAGGATTTTTAGTGTACCGCGGACTAACATTTTCAATTTTTTATGAAAGTTTGAAGCAATCCTCGATCACTATTGGTGTGGTCATGGTTATGATTTTTACAGTCCTTATTGCCAGTCGATTCCTGATTTTTGAAGATATTCCTGGCATGGCTGAGGATTTGATTTATTCTATATCTGACAATCCGATCATGATTTTCTTGATGCTTAATCTAGTCATGCTTCTAATTGGAATGTTAATGGATGATATCAGCGGCATTATTTTGAGTGCCTCGCTCCTGCTGCCAATTGCTCAAGGTGCCGGAATGGATCCAATACACTTTGCCGCAGTCCTTGGCGTGAACCTTGGAATGGGTAACATCACACCACCAACTGCACCGCTGCTTTATTTGGGAGCGCAAGTGACGGGTGTTCCAGTCCGCAAGCTAATCTGGCCGACACTGATCTTCATCGTGTTTGCCTGGCTACCGACTTTGATGATCACCACGTTTTTTCCTCAGATTGCCCTTTGGCTGCCGAACATGATGTTTGGTTCCTTGCAAAATTAGAACTTGAACCATACAAAAAGAGTTTAGAATGCAACACTTTGTTCCTTTAAATTGGCTGACGGCCGTTGTGGCTGAAATTTTGGCTCCAAAAACCAATTTTGACTTCGCTGACCACGCTCATACCGCGGACAATTCGTGATGGCGGACGCACTCATAATCGGCGGTGGGCTGAGTGGCATCACAACGGCCCACCGATTGGCCAAACGCGGTTGCTCGGTCGTGTTGGTGGAGGCCAACGAGGATGTTGGCCTTGGTGCCAACTTTGCAAACGGTGCGATGCTGGTGCCTTCACAGACCATGCCATGGAATTCGCCAGGGATATTACCCACGCTTTTGAGGTCAATCGTGACACAAAATTCCGCAGTGCGGATCAAGCCGAAAGCTATACCTTCCTTGTTCAAATGGGGCCTACACTTTCTCAAGAACTCAAAGCCGCATTTGCACGAACACCATACGCGTCGATTACTTGAACTTGCGCTCTTCTCCATGGATGTTTTCGAGGAATACTACAAAGAATACGCAGACCAATTCGAAGCCAAAAAATGTGGCACCATCAAAATCTACCGCGACCAACCAAGTCTGGAAGCCCAGATCAGATCCAATCGTCACCTCAGTGAGGTCGGGCTAGATTGGGAGGCACTTACGCCTGATCAAACTGTTGAGGCTGAGCCGCACCTTCAAGCACTAGCCCCGCAGTTGGCAGGCGGAATTCGTTTTTCCGCTGATGTGGTGGCGGACTCGCGAAAATTCTGTCAAATCCTCCGCGATGACCTCGTCGCTTCTGGTCAGATAATACATGTTAGCTGTCAAGCCAATGAACTGCTGATGTCAGGCGACAGTGTCATCGGCGCGCGTACAACAATCGGAGATATTTGGGCGAAGAATACCATTCTGGCCCTTGGGGCCAATACAAGAAAATTGGTTGCAAAACACGCAAGATCAATCTTGGTGAGCCCCGTGAAAGGGTACTCGATTACATACGATACAACCAGCGTCAATGACCTGCCTTCGTATCCCATTATCGACGAAGGGATGCATGTCGGGATTGTTCCAATAAATGGCAAATTGCGCGCAGTTGGAATTGCCGAATTCGCCGGGCATGACGACACTATAAGCCCCAAAATAATCCGGCAACTCGATCGCCTGACCAAATCCGTTTACCCCAACCTTGCGCAGACGCTTGACGGCTGCAAGCGAGAGCTGTGGACTGGATTCCGCCCGATGAGTGCTGACGGTCTGCCCTATATCGGCGAAACATCCAGCAAGGGGCTTTGGGTCAATACCGGGCATGGCCATCTGGGTTGGACCCTCGCCACCGGGTCGGCAGAGTTGCTTGCTGATCTTATCATGGGCAAGCCCACACCCTTGGACTCAACCAGCTATGCAGTAAATCGATCACACTAAACCAAAGATAAACCTATAAAAAGTCAAGATCATGAAAATAAAGTATATCCGTCTCACTCCGCTCTTTTCCAAATTCAAGACGCCCTATGTCTGGGCTATGGGCAAGAACCTTGGTCAAACAACAATCCTTGTTGAGATTGAAACGGATGCGGGTGTCGTCGGCTACGGCGAAACTGCCCCGACGATGACGTCCCCAGAGGCGATCCATACTTTCTTACTAACCGCTAAAACGATCCTGCTGGGGCAGCCCATCACTCAGATCACTGATTTGATGAAACAGCTCTTTACACAAAATTTTGGACATCACTACGCCAGCCAAAGTCACCCAAGAATAGGCAATATTGCGTTTGCAGGTGTTGAATTGGCCCTTTGGGACGCACTCGGCAAATCGGTGGGTCTGCCGGTTCATGCCCTGTTGGGTGGGAAGATCCATAACACTGTGAGTTTCATGGGGTTTGTCCAGGGAGACAGTACGGAAGAGGTTGCAGCACATGCCGGTCAGTTGGCGCAGGACGGCTTTGAAGTGATTTACCTCAAGACCGGATACACCAACGAGAAAGATATGGCCAATGTCGAAGCTGTCAGAAAGGCAATTGGCAACAAGCGACTTCGCATCGACCCGAATGAGGCCTGGGACTTGATGGAGGCACAGGTGATGATCAATAAGCTCGCCAAGTATGATCTCGAGATGGTTGAACAGCCGATGTCGGCGATTGCTGGCGTTCCGGCATTGAAGGCATTGAAACAATCCTGCTCAGTCCCAATTGCTGCCGACCAGTCTGTGTTCACACTAGAGGAGGCTCACGCGATGTGCTCCAGCGGTGCGGCAAGCCTGCTGACTGTTGGTCTGCACGAAACTGGAGGTATTCTTGGGTTCCGCCGCGTTGCTGCGATAGCTCAGGTGTTCGACATCAACGTGTGTATTCACGGTGTTTGGGAGACTGGAATTACCACCTGCGCCTCGATACAAGCCGCGTCAGGTATTCCTAATTTGGATGATGGCAATCAGATCATGTGGCAGCTTCTGCAAGAGGACATCGTCGAAAGCCCGGATCTGACGCCAAATGCCGGAAAAATTCCGGTCATGTCCACCCCTGGTCTTGGATTTACCCTGAATGAGGACGCCGTTGGTCGGGCCGCAGAAGCCTACGACAAGAAGAATGATTTGGAGGTAACATGATAGCATTGCGCGACAATTCAGATGTGGTCGTAGGGCCCGGCATTTACCCAATGCTCTATGCGTTCTTTGACGATCGCGGTGTATTGCGCCAGGATCCGTTTCGGCTTCAGGTGGATGTGGCTTTGGGCACCCAGGCTGCCGGAGTTGCGATTCTGGGGCTGGGTACGGAGGTCTCGAAGCTGACATTCGATGAGCGCATCGACGTCCTTGAAGTCGTCGCGAAACGCATTGATGGACGCAAACCGCTCTTGGCGACCGTTTATGGCGATACGATCACTGAGCAGATTGAGTTTTCGAAGCGAGCAATTCAAAGCGGCGCGTCGGCACTGATGCTTCAGCCACCCTCGCAGAAAATGGACGATGCAAAGTTGGTGGGCTTCTTCTCCAAGATTATCTCAGCGGTCGATTGCCCAGTTGGGATTCAGAATGCGCCGGAGTTCCTTGGCTTCGGACTAAGCAACGAGAGCTTGATCGCACTTGCAAATGACCACGAAAATTTCACCATTGCGAAACTGGAGTGCAACGCCGTCAATCTTGAGACTGTTGCGTCAGACCTTGGGGATAGTGTGATGCTTTTCAATGGCCGCTGCGGACTGGAATTACCTGACAACCTGCGCGCGGGTGCCTGTGGGTTAATTCCAGCGATTGATACGGTAGACAAGACCAGTGAAATTTTTACTGAATTCACTACAGGGAACGAAGAGTTGGCTGATAAGCTATATGCCGATCTATTGCCGGTTCTCTGCTTTATCATGCAGGGAATTCCACATTTCCTGACTTATGGAAAGATGCTGGCCGCAGCGCGTTTGGGAATTGAGCTTGGCGGCAGCCGAGAACACTCATTACCAGCGACTGATTTCGGCACAGCATGCATCCGACGGTTCTTGAAACACTTGGGACCTTTGAATTGAGATATTCCGTAACATCAACCGCTATGATTAATGGCTCAGACACCAAAAGAAGAAAGTCATAATTAATACTGCGCTACACAATTCGATTTAATTACATGCCCTACTAAAGAGGAGGCTTTTCTAATGACCCTTGTAAATCTATCCCTGAGTGAGATACATGATCTCGCACTAGAAGCATTTACCCAAAATGGATGCGACTCTCAAAACGCTGGGGCCCTGACCCGGACTGTTGTTGCTGCTGAGCGAGACGGGTCTCATTCCCACGGCTTATTCAGGGTGCCCGGATATGTGGCATCGTTACGCAGTGGGAAGGTTAAAGGCGCCGCCGATCCGCAGATTTCCAAAAAATCACCTGTAATTGTAAACGTGAATGGAGACGATGGGTATGCCCCCTTGGCAATCGAGCGAGGTATTCCAGAACTGGCGAAAGCAGCGAGTGAGTTCGGTATCGCAGTAATGACTCTTACCCACACGCATCATTTTGCCGCCCTTTGGCCAGAAGTCGAGGCATTGGCTAATCAAAATTTGGCAGGGATGGCTTGTGTAAGTTACATGCCAAATGTCGCACCTCATGGTTCAAACAAGCCTTTATTTGGCACCAATCCGCTTGCATTTGCATGGCCACGGAAAAATAAATCACCATTTGTATTCGACATGGCAACCTCTGCAATGGCCGGTGGCGATGTTGCAATTGCCGCAAGAGATGGCCATTCGGTTCCCCTTGGAACCGGATTGGATGAAAATGGTAATGAAACTACCGATCCGGCAGCAATCTTGAGAGGCGTGTTGCTTCCTTTCGGAGGGCACAAGGGTTCTGCTATTGCAACGATGGTCGAACTCTTGGCGGCTGGTGCGACCGGTGAACGGTTTAGCTATGAAGCGCAAGATGCCGATAACGGTGATGGTGGCCCTCCCCGTGGGGGAGAGTTTTTCCTGGCATTTTCGCCATCACTACTGGCCGGTGAAGGTTGGGAGGACCATTGCGAAGAGTTTTTCGACAAATACGAGGCCATTCCGGGATCTCGTCTGCCAGGCGCAAGGCGCCACAACAACCGTAATGATACAACCAAGCGTGCCATAGACGCGAAACTTGTCGCCACCATTCAAGAGCTTTGTAGTCGTCCGGATTCGTGAATCAGGCACAAGATTGCCATTGGGTTGCCTGAGTGTTTTTTTGAGCGTGCCGAGTTTATCGCGTTTGCCCGCCCGAACGCAAGTACCGGGCACGCGTCAGCCCTTCCGGTTGAACGCCAAGGACTTGTTTGAAGTGAATCGAGAAAAAGCGACACGCTCTAGGGCTAATGATTTCACCAATGCCAACAATTGAGCTTAGGCAATTTTATTGGCTCTATTTTTTGTACTGAAACATTGACCTTTGCGGATCATCCGAAATTGGATCCCACTCAAGGCTGCTCATACAATAAAGCCAAGTGTTAAAGCAGATTTTGTCCCGGTCCCAGACAACACGATCGAAGGGTGTTCAATGCCTTAGGTGTTTCACTCATCTGTTAATTTCCCTTATTTAGGGGCTCTCTATACTCCATCGATTGGCTCACTCATTGCTTCAGGAACACAACAGAGATTTAATGGCTAACATTATATTAGTGCAAACGTTGAAAGTGGTTGACGAGCTATTAGTTAATCGATTAACATATGTAAGCTAAGCGCTTCAAAATTTTGGATTCAGCATTGCCCTCATCAATGTTGATACTGATCGGATACAAGAACTGGGTGCCAAGTGGACACTCATGCTATATAGGAAAAGAATGCCATGAATTACTCAGGGCTAAG
>Ga0206129_10005240_pt1 | contig 13783 bp, 29 predicted proteins | sample Helgoland_Spring_8_FD_148616 | JGI IMG/M metagenome (GOLD analysis project Ga0206129, IMG submission 148616) | Pelagic subsurface seawater microbial communities from Kabeltonne, Helgoland, North Sea - Helgoland_Spring_Bloom_20160502_2 | ecosystem: Environmental > Aquatic > Marine > Epipelagic ...
TTTCTACTATTCAAATGCTCTTGCATTATTGACCCTTTACTATCCATAACTTTAAATTTAGATTACGAAGATACGAAAAAAAAATCATCAGATACTTAGAGGGTTTGGGTAATAATATAATATACGCGCGCTGATCCCAATCTGAAGTCGCTTTTAAAATCGATAGGGGGGTACAATATTTTTGCGTTTTTGTTGAAATGTTTTGACTTTTTTGTATGTGATCCCTAGCCGTTTGTAAACGTTTGTAGTCGTTTGTTGTCGTTTAAAATCCAATGCTCACATTGTTGTTGTTCTTTTTTTCTTTGTCTCTTATGTAAAGCAAAGGGATAAAACCCCCCCTAAAAATTTCTTATAATTAACATTTTTAATACTTATAACTTTAAACAAATAACTACAAAAACACATAAAATATAGATATATTATAAATTAATACAAAAAAACTTTGCTTTATAAACTATTGATATTCAATAACTTATAAATTATTTTCATTTTATTTTAAAATTTCTTTGTTTTTTGCTTGCATAAGTAAAAAGTAGTATTATCTTTGTTCACAAGTTGTGCGATAGTGTACAACATTAACCGCCTTATATATAGGCACAAATTTATTTATTATGACACAAGTATTAAAAGCTGTAACAGCAACAAAAAAAGTAGCAACAAAAAAAGTAGCTAAGGTATTAACACAAAAACAAAAAAACGCTATTGCCAAAAAAAGAGCGTTAAACCCGCAATTTGCAAACCTGCAAAGTGCAAAAAGAAAAGTTGAGAATCTAGAATTTAAAAAAGACTTAAAAAAGATACTAATTGAAGTAAAAAGAACAACTACTTTGAACAATGTAGATACAAAAAGCATTGAAAATATGGTATTACAAAATCAATGTAAAGTAGCTATCAATTACCTACTAAAAAATGAGGCAAAGTACTTACCACTATTAAAACAAGTTGTAAGAAAATCAAAAAGCGGTTTATATAGCCCATACTTTGCCGAACAAACAATTCAAAAAATTGTTAAAATGAAATTAAATGACGGCAAAAGTTTTGAATCTAGTTTATTAAACCTTAAAAAATAATATCATGTATATAATTACAAAAAGTTTTGAAGATAAAAGTACAGGCAAAATATATTTTGAAGTGCTAGATAAAGATTGTACAACTAAAATAATATGTTCAATAACTAAGGAAGTAATAAATTAAGACTATCAACGGGCGTTATTTGTGTGAAATAGCACAAAGTTAAAATTCGATTTTTAGCGTCCACAAATAGCCCGCAAAGGCTTAAAACTAACGTTCTTTGTCTTACTAAAAAAATTGCTAAATTTTTGTAATTGTATGGTCAATCCTACAATATCAATACAAAAGTTGTCTAATTGTATGGTCAATCCTACAATGAATAAATAGCAATGTAAGAGGTTTTGTTAATTAGGGAAATAGTTGTGTAAGTTGCGACTAAAATAGTGAAGCATTAGTACACCGTACCTGCTGGATTTAAAAAAAAAGCGGGATACGTGGGTGAAAGTGTGAAGGTATTAAATTAATTACAATGTGTAAATAAATCAAAACAATATGAGATAGAACCGCAAAGGTGTAACTATGGTCAATCCTAGCTACAATAAAATCATTGCATCGTATGGTCAATCCTACGCTATCAAATTGGACAACTAAACAACCTATTAATTTGACGTGTGGACGGATACGAGCCACATAGAATAGAGGCATGGCAAGCTAAACATTACAACGCGTTAAAATTAAGCCATGGGCAAAGTACATAGTTTCGTGTATGGAGTCAAGACCAGTACTGAGTACTAGGGATAAGAGAAACGAAAATACATAAAAATAAAACTAACGGCATGAGGAGGGATCTTTGTGCCGTATCTATTTAAAACAAATATTAATTAAAAACAATTAAACAAATGGTAAAAGAAATAGTAGAGGTACTTATGATTGTAATTTCAATCGGGTGCATAGTAACAATAGTAAAACATTTAATAACAGATAAATAAAAACAAATGGGGAAACGAAAAAGAGTAGTACGCATACAAGTGGGAGAACTCAATGCGTTAATTGAACAACAGAAGAACAAGTTTGAAAGATCAAAGAGTATGTATGCAGAGGTCGTGCAAGACATCATGAAAGAAAATGATTGCTCCTGGACCGAGGCTAAACAGATATACAAGTTTAGAAAAGTAAGCCAAGGGATCAAGAGAGAGATAGATTTATTAACCTGTTCACACCCATAATATGGAAGAATTACAGATAGTAATAGCAAAAGTAAAATCATTGTCAAACATTTTAAACATAGAGATATGGAACATAGAATTGTAAACGGCCTGCATATAGTAGATAGAGATGGACACATAAATGTGTATACAGAACAAGAGTACAGAGACCTAGAGATACAAAACTCATGGTGGAGTAGAGTAAAGGAAACACTAACTAGTCTAGGTGCAGGTGCATCGTGGGCGCTTAAACATTAAACAGATGAAAATAGCAAACGTATTGTACGCAACATTAGTAATTCTATTAAGTATATGGTGCTTCTTAATATGGGAGGGTACACCTAGATTCACAATAGAGCAGATAATATATGTCCAGGCACTATGCCTAGTGAACATATTCGCATTAATAATAACACTTAAAAGAGAACAGGCATGACACAAGAGTTTGAAGACTGGCTTGTAAGTGACAATGTTAATCGTGTTAGAGATAGCTCAGGGAAGTATTACGCATCACAAGACGCACTGTATCGAAATAGGTTGTACACAAAAGAGCAAGCATGGGAGTACTACAAAAAAGAATTTATTAATTAATACAATAGAGATATGAGTTACGATGATTTTATAGTAAGACAAGAGCATAGTTATAGGGGCTGGGATAAGCCTGCACCAAGAACGTGCGACATAACTGGAGAGGGAATGTGGGAAGGTTTCCTACTATTTGATGGTAGATATATAGCTAAAGAAGAGGACCTAGTGAAGGTACTAAGGTCGTTTGATTGGAGCGAGCAAGAGATAGAGGAAGACATGAAAGTGTGTGACCTAACAGACGATGAGCTTGTTGAGTTATCATATGATACAGAGACACATCTGTGGACTACATGGGACGAATAATAATTTATTAACTAACTAATATAATTAAACTATGGAAACAAAACAATTAGTGTACAAGATGCTAACAGAGAACACGGGTAAACACTTTTTAGATAGTGGTGGTACTGATGGGAGAATGTGGCAGAGAAACCAACGTAAAACAATGCAGGACTTTGAGGATGAGGATGAGGAGTCTTATGTATTTGACTATAGGTATGGAGACATAGAGAGGACTGTATCTGTGTTTCACTTCCTAACTAACAACCTAGAGATAGATGATATCTGTGAGGAGTTTAACAGACTACAAGATGAGAATGACAATTGGGATGCATCCCCATGGGATTCGAAGTGTAATCTATACGGTGTATCTATAGAGGCATATGAAATGCTAGACGAGTTACATGATATAGAGATAGAGAGGACATGGAACACGTACAACGGAGACTCTGACCTATCGCAGATATTACAGGGTAGTAACCTTATTATTGATGGGGAGTATTACCATATCATACAGATACATAATGGTGCAGATGCTAGGGGAGGATACACACATGCCAGGATGTTCAAGGGTGGTGACTATTGTGATGGCATGATACACGAATACCTTTGGGAGTATAAGGATAGATGTGAGATACAAGACGATATAGATCAGGGGTATCTAACTGATATAAAAGATATCGATGACGACTCTATTACATATACAAGTAAAGAAATATTAAAACGTTGTGAAGAACTTAAATCAGATTGTTCACACCCATAATAACAAAAACTATGAGTAGAGATAAACACATTTGGGAAGGCTGGACTGTAGGAGATTTTATCGATGAGATAGAACCTACGTTTAATATGAAGCTAAGGGTTATACAACACCCTTGGCTTTCTGAGTCAGCATTAAAAGAGTGGGTTGCATCAGAGCAACCTTACTATAAAAAACATATACCTGAAGTATATGAATATTTTCTAACTAAAATTAAATTTTAACTATGAAATCAGAAGATCAAAAACACGGGTACAGATTTGAGAAAATCTTAAAAGGAAAGAAGGTAGACTCATGTAGGTACATGACTAAAGAAGAGGCAGACGACTTCGGTTGGTACAAGAGGCCACTATGTATAGTATTCACAGACGGAACATACCTCGTATTACAATCAGATGATGAGGGTAATGATGGAGGCGCTGGGTTTATTGGAGGAGGTAAAGAAGAACACATAATATACACGATATGATGAGTAATTGTTGCGGTGCAGAGCCGAGTTACTTAAGTGACGAGATATGTGGTGCATGCTTAGAGCATGCAGAATTTAATGACGAGTACGATGAGTAAGTTCATGATATACAATGCAGATGAAGTAATATTCATACTAGCGAGAACCCTTGACGAAGCTAAACAATGGGCAATAATGTATTGCGACCATTCAGACGAGATAATAGTAAGAGAAGTAAATGATATTAAATATAAATACTAAAACTATGATACCAACACTAAGAATATTAACTAGGAAAACAAAATTAAGATTTGGAAAATGGAAAGATTATACTGTTCAAGAGCTACTTGACTTAAGAAGACAAAAAGAATTAATTTCTCCATATTATAAACTAACATCTATAAACTATACAGAAGACATACTCATTGAGTTAAAAATAACTAAAGATTACAGGATTGAAAAGCCTGGAACAGATAGAGAAATGTACTTTAAATTTATTAGTGAAAATGGTTACTATACAAAACATAAGCGTACAGGAGGCGCGGATATAATGAAAATAAGAAGCAGGCCATTAAGCAAAGCACAATTAAAATCAATTAATCAATCAAATAAATAGAGTTATGGAAAAAAACAAATCAGTTTACGTAGGAGAAACAAACAGCTTACACTGTTCAGATGGGGAGCTAGTAATAAATCATGGAGATGTGGGTAACGAGCAGGTCCTTGTAATAAACGTGGAAGAGCTATACAAAGACCTTCCGTTTATCATTGAGCAAGTATGTAAGGAACAAAAGAAGATGCAAGAGATGTATCTAGAAATGATTAAAGAATCACTTAATAAACTATAACTATGGGAGCAAATAGTATATATTACGATGCAAGTAAGAAACATTACAAATCAGCAAGAGAAGCCTACCAATCTTTGAGAGAAATGGAGGCGTATGAGTACGGAAACGAACCATACAATGGCACAATAACAACGTGTACACTAGAGGGTAAGATATCCGAGCCTAAAGATGACGATGCCTATGAGGAGGCATTGGATAATATAGGCAAGAGAGAGTGCAAGTATTATGAGACAGACACACACTATGTATTTATTGGGTGGGCTGCATGTTAAACAATTAATTAATTTAAATCTAAATAAAATGCCAAATCACGTTTACGCACAGATAACTGTGTCAGAGAAGTACAGTAAGAAGTTAGAAGAGATAGCTAAAGTAGGGCTATGTAGATACTACAAGCCCATGCCTGATGAGCTAATCAACACATCAAGTCCTGCTAGGATTGTAACCCAATCAGAGTATGACAAGCAGATGGAGAAGAACAAGACAGATAAGTTCAAGCACTATCCATTGACCATAGACAGGCAAAAGATGTTGCTTGATAAGTATGATGCAGATAATTGGTACGACTGGGCCTACCATAATTGGGGTACAAAGTGGGGTTGTTATGACAACGAGTACGATGACGGAACGTACAGATTTACCTCAGCATGGGGGCCGATTGATGATAACATCATCTTAGAGTTTTTGGTCAAAGACATACCAACATTCAGTTATTATTTTGAAGAGGAGCAGGGTTGGGGTGCAGAGTTTGAGTTTGAAGATGGAAAAGAAACTCATGGATTTCAATGGGACTTACCTGATTGGGATTCCACAGATCACGATGATATATACTTCCTTGAAAACGATTACCAGAATGGTATGGGTAATTACAAGAAAGGGTACTACCTATACGGAAGCCTTGAAGAGTACGTTGGTGATAACCTAGAAGAAGCAATAGAAGAATTAGCTAATACAGAATTATAATATATTGTTCACACCCATAAGTGTGTAAAAAATTAAACACGCCAAAATACAATCCTTAGTTGTCGCTAATGTAGGCCGTTGTAATGCTTAAAAAGTTAAAGTGAGGTGGCGTGGGAGTTTAATGTAGCTCTACATAAACTCATAAATTACAGCAAGACTGACAGGACGGAAAGACGCCCCTCTTATGAGGTAACTTAAAATTAATGATTATGGTAAAAGACCAACTGTTTAAAGTAAAACTATATAACTCTAAAGATAGTATCCTGGTTAGGACTAGGTATACATTTGATTTACAAGAGGCTAGGAGATGGAAGAAAGAAGCGCCATATGGCGAGATTATTAACGCTCAAAACAATAAGATACAATGAATCTACTAACACAAAACAGTAAGCTAAAGAAGACAAGCAAGGCGCTTGACTTAAGGGTATTCAACTTTGGTATACCTGCGTACAAATCAGCAAGCGGTAAGCTCACATGCCCTATGGCAGACGAGTGTGTTAAGTTCTGTTATGCCAAGAAGGGTGCTTATATATGGAGTAATGTAAAGCCTGCCTTTGAGAAACGATACCAACTTAGTAAGACTGTAGATTTTATTGACGCTATGAATGCAGAGATAAAAAAGAAACGTCCTGACTATGTAAGGGTTCACGATAGTGGTGACTACTACTCAAGGAGTTACCTAGCTAAGTGGATTACAATAGCTAATCAGAATCCAGATGTGAGATTCTATAGCTACACAAACATGATTGATATGATTTTAAAAACTAACCTACCTGATAACTACGACATCATATTCAGTGATTCAGGTAAACAAAAACATTTAATAGATGAAGAACTACACAGGCATACAAAGATTTTTAACAATATTGATGTTCTTAATTCCGCTGGCTATATTGATTCTAGCAGCATTGACTTGATGGCTACCAAATGGTTCAGTGATAATAAAAAAGTAGGATTAATCTTTCATTAATAAAAGCAAATAAATAGTTCTTATTTATAAAATAAAATGTATATTTGTAAAAAATAATAATTAAATTCTATACTGATGGGAAGATCAAGTGAAGAGTTCATTAAACAAAGAGAGGGAGAGTTGAACTCACTCCCCATTATTCAAGCGCCATTTTCTTGGGGCTTTATTTCTAACGATACTAATACTGAAAAAAATGAAGAACAGAATATTTAATCTGTATGCCAACTTCGTATGTGAGGAGTGCGGCATTACAAGAGAGGAATTATTTTCCAATACCAGAGAGATAAGATTCTCTATTCCAAGGTACATACTTTACTACATATGTACCAAGAGACCAATGAAGATAGTAGACATTAGAAACCTAATGAAAAGCAATGGCTTTGATGTTACTAGACAGAACATTGACTATGGTATTGACAAGATAAACAAGTCTACAGACAAAGATGTGTGGGACTTAATTGAAAAATGCATAGAAAAATTTAATGACTAAAAAGTATACCCTTTTAGATATATGGCAACAGGCCATTGAAGATAATGTCTCTGTAGACATGTCTTATGGAAACAAACAAGCATACATTTATAAAGGTATTAAAGTTGTTAAGGTACGTGATGAAATAAAAATACTCAACACTAGAACCTTTGGATTAGAGTATGAAGAGATAGAGGAATATCTATACGATTCATTTCTAAACAATGGATTTAGGCCAGGGGTTGTAGATGTCTTAAAGAAATCCTACTTAGATAGGATAGAAGCTTTAAATAAAAGCATAAAGAAAGAGATCAACAGCAGGAACAATAAAAAACATTACAAGTCTATGAAGATTGAAAGAAGTAAATTAATAAATAAGTACAGTAAAATTTCTAAAACCAAACGATTATGACAAATTATGACGCGTATAACGCACAAGCAGTAGACAAGGGTAACATATGGATTTTATTCCTATTAGTAGGATGGTCTTATGGAAGTATGAATAAGATGGGTAAACAAATATTCTATTACCTAACATTAGGTGGCTGTGGTCTATGGACATTGTATAGGCTATTTACACTTAGTGGTGCTATTAAGAAGCACAACAAGAAGGTAGCTGTAAAGTGTGGGCTATCTACAGAGGACATGTTAAAACTAGAACTAATATAATTTAAAACAAAATGGCAACAAAAACAACAACGGGAAAAAAGACAACATTCAAAACATTAGCAGCACTTAATGTTAAGGATAGATTAGAAAAGAAAGGAAGGTTTGATTACTTATCTTGGGCATATGCCTGGGCTATGGTAAAAGACCAATACCCTGATGCAAACCGAAAGGTATATGAGTCAGAGGCAACTGAGTTGAACTTCTTTACAGATGGCAATACAGGTTATGTAAAGGTTGGTGTAACAATAGAAGGTGTAGAGCATATCGACTACCTACCTATAATGGGACACAACAACCAATCACTTAGTGTGGATAAGATCACATCATTTGCAGTAAACAAGACCATACAACGTAGTACGGTTAAGGCTATTGCTATGCATGGATTGGGATTATCTTTATGGGCAGGCGAAGATTTAGTAGACATTAGTGAGGCAGCACCTTCTGTTAAGCAAGAGTCTAAGCCTACACTTAAGAAGACCAGTGATAAGTGGAATGACGTAGTAAACTATGTTAAGGCAAACAACACTAAGTCGTTGTCTTCAATAGTTAAGACACTAGAAACTAAATACATTATACCTACAGCAATCAAAAAAGAATTATCAGCCTATGTCAAGTAATATAATAGAACAGTTAAGAGACGATTCTAAATACTACGGAGATTTTGGTAAACAATATCTATCTAACTCAGATATATATAACCTACTAAAAAACCCTAGACAATTTAGAAAGAACGATAAAGGCCTTCCATTAATAATGGGGGGTTACTTTCACACAGCAATGTTAGAGCCTGAGAAGCTTCCTAACTACAAAATAGTAGAGGCTTCAACAAGATCAACCAAAGTATTTAAAGAGTACATTACAGCTAACGATTTGCATCCATACGATGTGTTGTTAAGTAAAGAGGTGGACACTATTAATACTTGGGTAGATTCAATGAAGTCTAACTTTGTAATGCATACAGATATCTATGAGTCAACTAACATATATGAGCAGCCTGCTGTTACTGAGTTGTTTGGTTTGACTTGGAAGGGTAAGGCTGATATTATAACAAAGGACAAGGTGATTGACATCAAGACCTCTGGAGACATCAACAAGTTTAAGTGGAGTGCTAATGACTACAACTATGATAGTCAGGCATACATATACCAACAACTATTTGGTAAGCCTGTTGAGTTCTATATAGTGGATAAGAAGACCTTAATGCTTAAGATAGCAAAGCCAAGTGAAGAAACCTTACTAAGAGGTAGAGACAAGGTTATAAGAGCTGTAGAGATGTATAAGAAGTTCTTTGCTGAAGATGCAGAGAAAGACCTCACACAGTTTGTTGAGTACGAACAGTTTTAATTCTTTTCACACTCATAATAATAAAGGAGTCAGAGTAGCTTCTCCAACTAAGCTACCAAATAAATACCATTAAATATGTCACAAGACAAAATTTTTGCAGACGGTTTCATCTTCAAGAGAAGAGAGAACGCACCCGATTTCGTAATAGGTAACATCAGCGTAAAAGTTGATAGCGCTATTGAGTTTTTAAAAGCCCATGATAAGAATGGATGGGTTAATCTAAATGTTCTTAACAGCAAGGGAGGTACAGCTTATATTGAGCTTGACCAGTTTGTTCCTAAGAAAAGTCAGGATAAGGCTCCTGCTCCTGCTCCTGTAAAGGAAGAGGAAGAAGATGATGGATTACCATTCTAATACACTCTAATAGAATAGATTAGGGGCTATTTGCCCCTTTTCTTTTCTTTTATCTATGTTAAGAATGCTTAGTTTTTCCCTTAGATATACAAATTAAAAAAAATAATATTAATAAAACTATATAAAGAGTATATAGAAAAAAAGTCAGCATATGCAACATAACAATGTTACTATATTTAGAAATATAAGGGACACCTCCACTCCCTTCTTCAGAGACTTGAACTCTATCCTTGAAAGAATAAAGGAAGGTAAGTCAAAAGATTTGATTAAACAGATTAGATCAGAGAAGAACAAAGAGGTTAGGCAAGAACTTAAAAAGAGTTTACCTGCTATATGTTTTTCAGGAACATTCAACAAGAGAAGTGATGATAGCTTGATTGAGCATAGTGGTTTTATATGTTTGGATTTCGATGGTTATAAAACCAAGAAAGATATGACATCTGAAAAAGAAAGGCTATCAAAAGATAAATACGTTTACTCTGTATTTGTATCACCTAGTGGTAATGGTTTAAAAGCTATTGTTAAGATACCTAAAGAACCAGAGAACCATAAGAACTATTTCATATCACTAGAAAGATATTTTAATTCTGATTACTTTGATAAGACCAGTAAGAATATATCAAGAGTTTGCTATGAGTCGTATGACCCGTTAGTTCATGTAAACGAAAACTCAAACACCTGGACTAAGATAGAGGAGCAGGAGTACAAGATTGTAGATAAGTATTCATCTAGGCCTACGATACCTGTTACTAATGAGAACAAGATTGTGGATATACTTATGAAGTGGTGGACTAAGAAGTATGGTATAGTTGATGGCGAGAGAAACAACAACGTATACATATTGGCTGCGGCCTTTAATGACTACGGAGTTACTAAGTCACTAACAGAATATATCATGTCTCAGTTTCAGAGTAGTGATTTCACAATGAATGAAATACAGACCACTATAAACTCTGCATACTCACAAACTCAAAACCATGGCTCTAAGTATTATGAGGATGAGGATAAGGTTAATCAGGTTAGGGTTAAATTAAAACGCGGAGTATCAAAAAAAGAAATTCGTCTTCAATTAGTTGAGTCAGGTATTGAAGATGCTATAGCGGTTTCTACCATAAGATCAATAGAAGAAGAAGATACTGACAAAAGGTTTTGGACCAAGAGTGATAAGGGTGTTATAACACTAATACATTATTTGTTTAGGCAGTTTCTTGAGGACAACGGATTCTGGAAGTTTTCTCCTGAAGGTACTAAGAGTTTTATATTTGTTAAAGTAACCAACTACAAAATAGACCATACTACTGAGGAAGAAATAAAGGATTTTGTGTTAGGGCATTTGGAAAAACTTGATGATATGTCTATCTACAATTACTTTGCAGATAAGACAAGGTACTTTAAGGAAGAGTTCTTGTCCCTGTTAGGAACTGTTAATGTTTACTTTATTGAAGACGATAAGAATACCGCATACCTGTATTACAATAACTGCGCTGTAAAGGTCACAAAGAATAGCAAGACCACGATAGACTACCTAGACTTGGGTGGATATGTTTGGAAAGACCAGGTTATAGATAGAGACTTTGAGATGTGTGAGTCACACGAATGTGATTACAAAACATTCGTATCAAACGTAGCAGGATCTGATAAGAAAACTATTAAGTCAATGGAAAGTACGATAGGCTATATGCTTCATGCTTATAAGAATCTATCTTACTGTCCTGCTGTTATATTGAATGATGAGATTATATCAGACAATCCAGAGGGTGGTACAGGTAAGGGTTTATTTATCAATGCTATATCCAAGATGAAGAAGTTAGTAGTTATTGATGGTAAAGGTTTTAATTTTGAGAAGAGTTTCGCCTACCAGTTGGTTAGTGCAGATACTCAGATACTTTGTTTTGATGATGTCAAGAAACATTTTGACTTTGAAAGATTGTTTAGTGTTGTTACCGAAGGGTTAACACTAGAGAAGAAGAACAAGGATGCAATTAAAATACCATTCCATAAGTCACCAAAGGTTGCTATAACAACTAACTATGCGATTAAGGGTAAGGGTAATTCATTTGAGAGAAGAAAGTGGGAGTTAGAGTTTAAGCAATTCTATACAAAAGAATTTACTCCATTGGTAGAATTTCAAAAGCTTTTATTTTCTGACTGGAATGAAGATGAGTGGTGTGCATTTGACAACTATATGATAGAGAACCTTATGTACTATCTTAATCATGGATTAGTTAAATCTGAATTCAAGAACCTTTCTATTAGAAAACTATCTGCTGCTACCTCACACGAGTTCATTGAGTTCTGTGGATTGATATCAGGAAGCAAACCAAATGAGTTACTTAGAATGAATGAAAAGATATACACTAAAGATTTGTTTACAGAATTTATAAGTGAGAATCAGGATTATGCGCCAAGAGCTAAAAGAAGTATCTCTAATATTGCTTTTAATAAGTGGTTAGTAGACTATGGAGAGTTTAGAAAAGATGTTGTTAATATAGAAACAGACAGAGACTTAAACGGTAAGTTTATTATTTACTCAACAAAGAAAACTAAACCAAAAGAAAAAGAAGATGAGTTTGAATTCTGATCTACAATGGTGTATCGACAATGACTTTCAGGTTTATATAAAGAAGATGGACCATAGCGGTTATTTTAAAGTTGCTATAAGAAAAGGAGGTATATCATCTAATGGTAAGGATATTTTCTTTTGTAAAGAAACTCAGATGAATTTGTATAGTGTAGAGAAGCTTGGTAAAATAGATTATAAGAATCAAGAGAAAGCTAATAAGGTTTTACCAGGTGTCTACAAATATTTAAAAGAAACATACCAAAAAAAGCTATGAAGAAAAAAGAATGGTTGTTCATGCAAACACCAAAAGAAAAAGCATACGAGATATATAAGAAGTTTTACAATGTAGATGGTCAAGACTTTCACAATACGGTTAGTAGTAAGATAGCAAAGCAATGTGCTAAACTACACGTAAGACTTATACTTGAAAACGAAATAATAAAACCATCTAACAACCAAGCAATAGAATACTATCATTTAGTTGAAGAAGAAATAGATAAAATATGAAAGAAATTATAGTTTTTAGTTACCAGGGTTCAGATCCTATTTTATACAAGGAAGTTGATTATAAATTTTCAATTGGCGATACTGTATATTATGAATTAACAAAAGAGGAATTAGAAATTCTGAAAGATTTTTACCCTAATTCAGATTGTGAAGGGGTTATAACTAAAAAATGGATTAATATAGTAGATATGAAAATATTATGGACTGTTGATATTTCCTAATGCACCCTAACGTAATACAGATAAGAATAGTTGTGAATTAAATAAAAAATAAAACAAATGATAAGTAGAGAAGAATATAATAAAGCATTAGACACAGTAGAAGCCTACCATAAACAATTATTTTTATGCGATGTTGGTAGTAATTTAATAACCAAAAAAACGCCAATAGCTAAATGGAGCGAATACGCTAAATTGCCGACAAAAATAAAAAATGTCTTTTTCAGAACAGGGACTGAATTTATGGAGGATATGACTTATGAATTAATGATGAGGCAGGCATATTTAGGACAAAGTCATTGGAGTACTTTTATAGCACTTAGAGGTTATTAAATTACTACCAACACCGTATAACGTCAACTAAAAATAAACTATGATAAAATTTAGAGACTATCAGAAGGATATTATAACCAAAGGGGTTAAGTGTTTGCTTGATTACAGATTTGTATACTTGTCTATGGAAGTAAGAACAGGCAAGACACTTACATCACTAGGAATCTTAAATAAGATTATGAGTGTGAACAAAGTATTATTCATTACAAAGAAGAAGGCAATAAGCAGTATTGAATCTGATTATAAGCTACTGA
>Ga0206129_10005243_pt1 | contig 13779 bp, 9 predicted proteins | sample Helgoland_Spring_8_FD_148616 | JGI IMG/M metagenome (GOLD analysis project Ga0206129, IMG submission 148616) | Pelagic subsurface seawater microbial communities from Kabeltonne, Helgoland, North Sea - Helgoland_Spring_Bloom_20160502_2 | ecosystem: Environmental > Aquatic > Marine > Epipelagic ...
AACCGTTGTCCGCTTGGGTGGGGTATATAAGGCGCTTGCGTTGATTCGCAGGCTCCGCCAGCCTGCTCACCCCTTTGGGGCACGTCGCTCCGCTTCTTTTCTGGAGTGCATGTTGGTCTTCGTGCAGAAAAGGTTTGAAGTCTTGGGGCTGAGGTTTGAAGATGCGCGCGACGATGAATACCTTTTACAATGCCTTTGATACTGAGCGGATGGAGGACTGGGGCAGTGGGGCGGATGATTTCCGCACACCTTTCCAAGTGGACCGCGACAGGGTCTTGCATACCCCTGCGTTTCGCAGACTGCAGAGCAAGACACAGGTGTTCTGGAGCGGCGAGTATGACTTCTACCGCACACGTCTGACCCACTCACTGGAAGTGGCCCAGATCGGCAGGTCGATCTGCCACTGGCTGGGGCATAGCTCAGAGCTCCTGCGGCCTGACTACTTCATTGATCCGGAGCTTGTCGAGGTGGTGTGCCTTTCCCATGACCTTGGCCATCCGCCCTTTGGGCACGCCGGGGAGCGCAGTCTGAACTACCTGATGAAAGACTATGGTGGTTTTGAAGGAAACGCACAGACCCTGCGCCTGCTCGCAGACCGGATTTTCTCCGTGAAGCGCACCGGCATGAATCCTACCCGGGCATTTCTCGATGGAATTCTCAAATACAAAACCCTGTGGTCCGAGCTGTGCGACGGGGACAAAAAACCGCACAATCACTTCATCTATGATCCTCAGGTAGGGCACCTCTCATGGGCAATGGGGGAGATGGACTTTCCCGCAGAGCTCACTCCCGGCAAGCGGCGCGATAGTTTTAAATCCATCGAGTGCCAGGTGATGGATTGGGCGGATGACACCGCCTACTCACTCAATGATCTGGCGGACAGTGTCAGGGCGGGCTTTTTATCGGTCACTAAGATCGAGGCCTGGGCAGAAAAATCCGGAGAATCAACCGGAGAGGGCACGCCACTTGGAGATCTCATCAAGGCGATCAAGGGCAACCGGGTCGAGCCCTTTGCCGGCAAGCGCATCGGCAAGTATATCCAGGCTGCGAGCTTGCGTGAAGAGGTGAACTTCATGAGTGCCACCAGTAATCGTTACCGCTATGTCGTGGATGTGGATGAGGATGCCCAGCTCGAGTCCGGAATCTTTAAGCGACTCGCTTACGAGGTGGTGTTCCTCTCTCCCGAGCTGAAGCAACTCGAGCACAAGGGTAACTACATCCTTGAGCGTCTCTGGGAGGTATTCAAGGCACGCTACATCGAGGGCAAGGAAATATCCGGCCAGAACTTCCAACTACTACCCGATGATGAGGCCCAGGAGATTGAGTCCACTGAGGATACCAACGAGCGTGCTCGTCTGGTGTGTGATTTCCTCGCCGGCATGACCGATGGCAATGCGAATCGCCTCTACAAGCGCCTCTTTGTGCCTGATTTCGGCTCGATTGGGGACTTGGTAAGTTAGGTGGGACTTGATTCCCATGAGGCCACAAGATCCTGCCTAATTCGTCGCTTTGAGAATCTCCCTCACCAGTGGTGGGCCGTGGTAGATGAAGCCGGTGTAGAGCTGGACGAGCTTGGCACCAGCGTCGAGTTTGGCCTTGGCGTGCTCTGCGGTCATGATGCCGCCGACGCCGATGATGGGGACTTGTTCTCCCAGATGACTGTAAAAGGCCTGGATGACTTCTGTCGAACGTGAGGTGAGGGGGGCACCCGAGAGTCCGCCAGCCTGGGTGGCGAAGTCACAGCCTTCAACTTTGGTTCTAGAAATCGTGGTGTTGGTGGCAATGAGGCAGTCGAGGCCGCCGTCGAGGAATACTTTGGCGAGATCGGCGATGTGTTGGTCCTCAAGGTCGGGAGCGACTTTGATGGCGATGGGTACTCGGCGTCCAGTCTCACCAGTAAGCAGCTCTTGTTCGCTTTTCAAAGCCTCGATGAGGCGAGCGGTTTCATCTGCTGCTTGCAGGTCACGCAGTCCGGGGGTGTTGGGCGAGGAGAGGTTCACCGTAATATAGTCTGCTACATCCCAGGCGCCACGCAGGCAGGCGAGGTAGTCGTCGGTGGCTTGCTCGTTGGGTGTGTCTTTGTTTTTGCCGATGTTAAAGCCGACAATGCCGCCGTTTTTGCGGAAGGTTGAGGAGGACGCGACATTGGCAGCGCCCGATTCAATGCCGGAATTGTTAAAGCCCATGCGGTTGATGATGGCTTCCTCCGGTATGATGCGGAACAGGCGTGGCTGCGGGTTGCCCGGCTGGGGGCGTGGGGTGATAGTGCCAATTTCCACGTGCCCAAACCCCAGGCGGCCGAGCGCGTCAATGCAGCGTCCTTCTTTGTCCAGACCAGCGGCGAGGCCGACGCAGTTGGGGAAGGTGAGGCCCATGCATTCGACGGGCTGACTGGCTGGGGCCATGGGGGTGATCAGGCCGAGCAGGTGGAGTTTTTCAAGCCAGCGTAGGCTACCTAGCGAGATGTCATGAGCGTGTTCCGCATCGAGGCGGAAGAGAAGATTGCGGGCGAGCTTGTACTGATTGCTGGTCACGGTGAAAGAGTTGCTGCTCGCGATCTAGCCTCTTGAGGAGAACTAGTAAAGTGTCTTCCGCGGCTCGTCGGGATTGCCCTCTTCATGCATGCGCTCGAAGTCACCCTGCTCGCAGCAGCGGACAAATCCCTCCGCGTAGCCTTTAAGCCGATCCCAGCTCAGGCGTATTTGCCGTGCCTCCTCGGGAGTGATGGAATTATCCTGAGCAGCATGTGAAATACGATGCAGCATGGCTGAGAATTGGCTGACGATTTCGTTGGTGGCTGGGAGCATGTCGTAATCACCATCACCTTTGCTCTCGGGGTTTTCCACGTAGTAACCATCACATTGTTCACAGAGCCACTCGATGATGGGGACGTGTTCAGTGTGGTTGTATATTTCTACGATACGATCCAGCGGGTTGCGACTACCCGAGCCGCTCTCAGATTGATCCTGCGCCCACTTGTAGACGAGTGAGAGTGAAACACCCAGCTCGGCGGCGATGGCTTTCGGGCTGGTGTTTTCAAAAGCGGATTTAAGAACATCGTGAGATTTCATGAATTTTAATATGAGTGTTTTCAGACCAATGGCAAGTCTGTGAGATGATAGGAGCGGGCAAGTTTACATGCAGGTGAGGATTTATTTTCGCAAAAGCGAATGAATGCGTTGATATATGACATGTTTGCGGTTAAGAACAGTTGAGATTTTTATTCGCTCTTTCATTTAGTTACTGTGACACCTAAACCTGCAGAATCCTACAAAGTCATGCTCTTGCTCGCGTCGGCGGTGCTGGTGCTGACGGGTATGTATTTTGCCCGGGACTTTTTCATTCCTGTATCGCTGGCGTTCTTTTTAGCAGCGGTGAGTTTCCCAATTACCAACTGGCTGAGGGAACATAAAGTGCCGCGCTTTTTTTCCGTGATGATATCGGTGTTGGTGGTGGTTGCCTTTTTGTCCGGAGTGATGGTGGTAGGATTTCTACTGGTCAATGACCTAGCTGAGGGTGATCGCTTAGAGCAATACGGTAGTAAGCTCTATGAGGCGGCTCTCTCAGGTGGCGCGCAGCTCGAGCAGCTCAAGATCGAGGGTGCTCAGGAGGAGATTAAGAAGTTCCTGACTCCGGAGCAGATTGGTAATTTCTTTAAGGAGAATATCACCTCACTTTTGGGAGGTGTGATCGAGACGCTGAAAAGCTCATTTATTGTGCTGATTCTGCTGGTGTTCATGCTCAGCGAGGCACGCATGTTTGGCCGCAGGTTTGAATCCATTGTTGAGGCTCAGGGGCCCAATCTTCAGCGCATGCTCAGTGCTACTAAGGATATTCAGAAATACCTTGGTATCAAAACAATGATCAGTATTGGCACTGGGGTGCTGGCGGGCTTGCTCTGCTGGGCAGCTAAAGTAGATTTCCCATTGTTGTGGGGCATTGTTGCCTTTGCCCTGAATTACATCCCTGCGATTGGCTCGATCATTGCAGGTATTCCACCTGTGATCCTCGCTCTGCTCACCCATGACATTAAGCATGCTGCGGTGATCGCCTTGGGATACCTGGTGATTAATGGTTTCTTAGGTAATTTCCTCGAGCCTGCCTTGTTGGGTAGGCGTTTTGGTTTGTCCACGGTGATCGTGGTTGTGTCAGTGCTGTTCTGGGGTTTCCTCTGGGGGCCTGTAGGTATGCTGTTGGCGGTGCCATTGACGATGATTTTCAAAGTGGCTCTCGATAACAGCCGTGAGCTTCGCTGGTTAGGTGTGGCGATCAGTCAGGGGAAGAACCAGTCTCCAGAACTTGAGCGGCAAATCATCAAAGAGTCTACCCAGGCTCAGAAGAAGAAGGAAAAAGCCCAGCAGGATAGTGCCCAGCAGGAGGCAGATGCTGAGGCGGCCGAGGATGCTGCCAATGCGCTGACGGCAGCGGGGGATCAGTAAGTGAGTCGGTCAGTCACTAAGCTGAGGCTCTGATTGGACTCTCCATCAAGCTCTTCTTTTAGAAAATGAGGAGTGCGGCGGCGAGGTTTTAGACGGCGAGGTCTTCGGCAGCAATGCCTCAGGAAATCGCGATTTTCTCCAAAGACGCTTCCACATGTTTTTGGCAGGTTTGTGCAAAGGTTTTTACGCTGAGCTCTTGATCACACTCATTCTCCAAGCAGGTTATGAGAACATCATCGATGCCGCAGGGAGTGATGGAGGAAAATCCCTGAAGGCTCTCTTTGGTGATGTTAATGGCGAAGCCGTGCATGCTGATCCATTTTTTGACACCGACGCCGATGGAGGCCAATTTCTTGTTATTGACCCAGACGCCTGTGAGGCCATCGCGACGCGTGGCGTGCACACCATACTCAAGGCAGGTCTCAATGAGGGCTTCTTCGAGGGCGCGGATATAGGCATGCAGATCTTTGCCAAGGGGGCGTAAGTCAACAACGGGGTAGCCGGTGAGTTGTCCCGGACCATGGTAGGTCGCTTGACCGCCTCGGTTGGTCTCGATGACGGGATAGGGGAGGCTCTCGGTGTGCTCTCCTAGCGAGCTGGTGTCACGCGTTCTGCCAATGGTGTAGATGGGTGCGTGTTCCAGGCAGAGGAAATGGTTTTGCTCATCGCCAGCGAGGATGCCCTCAACGAGGCTGTGCTGCATTTTCAGTCCTTGATCGTAATCAATTCCCGAACCTAGCCATTGGTGCCTCAAGTGCATGCTGCTGGGGTAGTGGCTGCGGGCATAGGAAACAAGTCTCGAATGCTGAGTTGGCTGATATGCTAAGCCTCCCGATGAAGCTTTTTAGTTTGATTGTCTTAAATAAGAGTTATGCTATATGTAGTGTGAAAATAACCAAAATACACCATATGTGCTATTTTTATGCTATTTGGCTTGGAGCGGTCTGGATGGCAGTTATATTGATTCCCTGCAGAGCTTGTCCAGCGGGCTAGCATTTGCATGGTATTGACCCACTGTCGCTAACCTTAAAAACCCTCACTGTTTACACCTGTCACTATTATGTATCTTAAATCATTAGACCTCCACGGATTCAAATCCTTTGCCGACAAAACGATATTTGAATTCCATCCCAATGGGGTCACTGGAATTGTTGGTCCAAACGGATGTGGTAAGTCAAATGTCGTTGATGCGATTCGTTGGGTGCTGGGTGAGACATCTGCCAAAGCTCTGCGAGGAGGTGAGATGGCGGACGTTATTTTCAACGGCACGGATAAGAGTGGCACCAGCAAGGCACGTGCAGCATTGAGCATGGCCGAGGTGACCATGACCTTGGCTGATTGTGAAGAGACTCTGAAGGTGGACTACAATGAGGTGGCCATTACTCGCCGTGTCTTTCGTGACGGCAAGTCCGAGTATCGTATCAATGGTAGCTTGTGCAGGCTGCGTGATATTCATGAGCTGTTCATGGACACGGGCATTGGCCGCACATCCTACTCGATCATGGAGCAGGGGAAGATCGACATGCTACTCAGCTCGAGACCAGAAGATCGCCGCATGGTCTTTGAGGAGGCCGCTGGTATTACTAAGTTTAAAAAAGAGAAGAAAGAGGCGCTGCGCAAACTGGAATACACAGAGGCAAACTTGTTGCGCGTTTCTGATGTTCTAGCTGAGCAGGAGCGCAGGATGAATTCCCTCAAGCGTCAGGTCGCTAAGGCGCGTCGCTATCAAGAGCTGGCTACCGACGTGCGTGTGCTGGACTCACATCTCAGCCACCGTAAATACACTCAATACACAGCTGAACTCGGTGAGTTGGAAAACTCTATCCACTCACTTGAGGTGAGAGAGAATGAACTGGAGGTAGGTCTACCCGAGAAGGAGCAGGCAGTAGTTCAGGCGCGTGATGCAGCACAGAGCCTTGAGGCGGAACTCTCTGAGATTAGGCAACAACTCAATCACCATACCAATGCTGCGAGTGCTGCAGAGAGCCGGATCGCATTCAACAAAGAGAGGCAATCCGAGCTAGAGGCACGCGTTAATCAAAACAAGGACGATATCCTGGAAGCTCAGAAGAAGCTCGATCAGCAGCTGCTTGATTTCGAGGAGGCAGAGCAGACGCTCAACAACCTAACGACAAGGATCGAGTCACAGCAGGCTTTATTGGCCGAGCACGAGACCCATGCAAAGAAGCAGCGCAGCGAGCGAGAGCAAAAAGAGACGGTTGTCCGTAGCCTGCGCAGTGAGGCGAACACTACACAATCAGTGATTGCTGCCAGTCAGGCAAAAATCGAGAGTGTGCTCACTCAGATGGAGACGAGCCAAGAACGCTCCCGTAAGCTGGCCGAGGAGAATGAGCGTCTGGAGGGCGAGCATGAACAGGCCGTCATGGAGCTGGATGGTATCACGACTGATTTGGAAAGCCGCAGCGCAAAGCTTGAGACATTTGAGGAGGAAGTGGCAGCGGCAGACCGCGCCTTCCAGCGCAGCCGTGGTGATCTTGATGCTTCCCGTGAGCAGGCGTCATTGGCTCACAAGGAGCTGGCCAATGTGTCATCTAGGATGGATGTGCTACGCCAGCTCGTTGATAGTGGTGAGGGTTTTGAAAAAGGCACACAATCGGTCATCAAGGGACTGGATGAACCTGAGTTCTTCAACAACGGCGTGCGCGGTGTGCTCGCAGGCCTCATTGAGGTGGAGAAGGATTACACAGCAGCGGTTGAGGCGGCACTTGGTTCTCATTTACAGGCGGTGTTAGTAACAGATTCCAACTACGCACAGGCAATCATCGATCGTCTGACAGAGAAGAAGCTCGGTGAGGCAGCAATCATCCCTGAGGACTTTGTAGCGGCAAGTGCCGCAGGTCAGATGATGACGGTGCCAGACGGTGCTGAGACGTGGGCAATGGATCGTGTTAAGTCAGACCCTAAAGTGGCAGCGGTCGTAGAGAGTCTGCTCTCAAAGGTTCTTATTGTGAGTGATCTCTCTACCGCGATGAGCATGCGTGATGAGCTTAAGGATATTACGCTGGTCACCCTACGCGGTGAGGTGTTTACCCCTGAGGGTTTGATCACCGGTGGAGCAAGTTCCGGAGATCAAAGCTCTGTGCTTGATCGCCAGAATGAGGTACGTGATCTCGAGGTTCAGGTGGCCGAGTTAGAGGGGGTCGATGAGGAGGCTCGTGAGCAGTTGGCTAAGCTGGAGAAGCTGGTCACGGCAAATCGTGAGGCCGCCGAGCTTGCACGTGAGCGCTTACAAAAAGCACGTGTTGAAGAGTCTACTCTGCAAGGGCAGTTTACCCTGGCGAGCCGTGAGGTTGAGTCACTCGAGAGCAAGCTTTCTGGTGTTGTCTGGGAAATCAATGATATCAAAGAGCGTGAGCTCAGTGCCGTTACCGGCCGCGAAAAACTTGAGCAAGACCTGACTACCGCTCGTGCACGTCTTGAGCAGTTAGAAGAAGATCAGTTGAAGATGGTTTCCGAAGTAGAGGAGGCGAGCCGGCGTGAAAATGAGGCGGTGGCTCAGCTTCAGGAATTCCGCACTAGTCTCGCAGTAGAACGCCAGGCACTTGAAGCTGCTCAGCGCCAACGCTCGCCGATGGAGGCTCGCTTGGCGGAATTACGTCAGATCAGTGGCCGGCGCGATCAGGAGATTGCAAGTTTCACTGAGCGTATGGATGCCGCGGTGGCTGAAAATACAGAGTTGGCTGAGACCATTACATCCAATAGCGCTAAGGCCGGTGAGCTTGAGCAGTTACTTGATTCGAAGTCATCGAGCCGTGGTGGGCTGCACCAAGCCATTGAGCTTAGTGAGAAGGAGCTCGCGGATTTACGCCATGAGTGCGCCAAGATTACTGAGCAAAAAGGACGTGAAGAAATCGCATCGACCAAGATCGGTTTACGCCTAGAAAATCTCAACGAAAGCGTGATGGAACGCCACCAACTCGAGTTGGAGCATTTCCGCCCTGATTCACATGCGCTACTACGTTGTATGCAGGAACGTGCTAAGCAGTATGAACGCCAAGAGATGCGTCGTAATGAACAAGTTGAGGGCGACAATGATACGCAAGGTTCTGTTGAGGTAAGCGAATCTGCTGAAGCATCTGACAATGCTCAGACTGAGGTGGAAATCCCAGGTGACGTAGGTCCTGACTGGAAGCTCATTGAGAAAATCGTTATCGATCTCAAGCGCAAGGTGGACTCCATGGGGCCAGTTAATGTGGATGCGATTCAGGAGTTTGAAGAGCTAGAGGAACACCACACGAACCTGCGCACTCAGCACGATGACTTGGTGAACTCGAAGACTGAGCTCATTACTGTCATCGAGCGCATCAATGTCGAAACCAAGAAGCGCTTCACGGAAACCTTCACTCAGGTCGCCAATAATTTCAAAGAGATGTTCAAGGTGCTCTTTGGCGATAAGGCGATCGCCAATCTCGTGCTAGTGGATGAGGATGATCCGCTCGAGAGTGGCATTGATATCATCGCCAAGCCTCCGGGTAAAAAGCTGCAGTCCATCAGCCTGCTCTCCGGTGGTGAGCGCTCGATGACGGCTGTTGCTCTGCTGTTTTCCATCTACCAGATCAAGCCGAGCCCGTTCTGTGTGCTTGATGAGCTCGACGCTCCGCTCGACGAGGCCAACATCGGCCGCTTCCTGCGCGTGCTCGACAAGTTTATCGACAACAGCCAGTTCATCATTGTGACCCACAGTAAGCGCACCATGGCGCGTGCCGATGTGATGTATGGAGTGACGATGGAGGACTTCGGTGTTTCCAAGCCCGTCGGAATGCGCCTCACCTCGGCAGATAGCCCTGACAAGAAAGAGGCAAAAACCGCGGCGCAAAAAGCAGCGCTCGAGCTGGATGCATAGTTTGTTGCTTCTCTTCCTGAGCTTGCCGTAAGGACATCGCAGAGGGAAGGATCGACAAAAAGTCCGTCTTTTTGGTGATGAAAAGATGAGCTTCACGCAGACGTATGCTTAATGGATGACGAGAGATCTACCATACCATCACGACTGGAAACCAGAGTTTGAGACTTCGCTTGGGCTCCAGGTGAAATGGTTCGGGAGCTGGGGTGAAGATCCAGAATGGGCGGTTGAGCCATCACGTCTTGGCTCGGATCTTATTTGCTTTTTTTACCTCAAAAAAGGGGCGGTGACGGTGGAGATTAACGGGGTGGCAGTGCCGGTGAAGCCAGGTGAGATGGTGGTGTGGCGCGGAGGGGATATCTTTTCAGCAAGCAACCAGCAACCAGTCCAACCACAGTCACACTTATCGGCATGCCTGTCGCTGAGCCGGGATGATGCCGCCAACGTGCTGCTGCAGCACGGCTACCAGCGCCACTACAAGCTGAAGAATGGCCAAGCGTATGAACAAAGCTTTGAGGCTGTGCTGGAGGCGCTGAAAGGCGATAGCCGCTGGCGTAACTTGCATGTCACGAGTGCTATTCTTGGCTGGTTGGCCAATCTACAAGAAGACCTTTGCCCTGATCCAGGCGCCGCGGGGGGCAACCCAAAGACGATTCACCACGTGCATACGGCTCAGGAGTGGATCAGGCAGCGCCTCGGTGAGGAGGTTTCGGTGGCAGACTGGGCCGGAAGCTGTGGGCTGAATGTGGATTACTTTAGCCGCTTGTTTAAATCACACGCGGGCATGAGCCCGAAAGTATGGCTGATCGAGGCCAGGTTACAGCGAGCCTCACGGATGTTGGCCTATCCAGAGCGAACGGTGGAGGACATCGCCGAGCGTTGTGGCTATCAGTGCCCATTTCATTTCTCCCGCGCGTTTAAGCGTCGCTTTGGGCTACCGCCTGCGGCTTACCGTCGCGTTCGGCAGTTTCGTGGATTTGTTGATCCTGATGACGGTCTGCGATAGGCTCCAATACAGGCTTACTTTGGCTCCGCTTTGTTAGTGATTTTATTCCGTCTGCAGCGCTCGCTGCAGTAGGTGACACTGTCCCAGTTGCGCTCCCATTTTTTGCGCCAGGTAAATGGTAGGCCACAGACGGGGCATACTTTTTGCGGTAGGTCAGACTTCTTGCGGTGTTTCATGAAGTGGCGCTATTTGAGCCGTGTCAGGCTGGAATGAGCTTTTTGCATTTCTGCCAAAAGGCAAAAAACGAGGGATAGTCTCCGCTCACATCAAACATCCATGATCGGGGTTCTTCTTGGCCGAGGTAGTGTCGGTTGGTCGGGTGTTCCTTGTAGATGATGTGTGCGGGATCTAATTGTTGCGTGAGTGTATCAAAGTCAGCCACCAGTATTTGAATGCCAGCAATGTTGTTGGCTAATTGCGTAACGAACTCGATGCATTTTGGACTAACGGGATAGGTTCTGAAAAACGAGGGCTCGAGCAAGAGCACGCGTTGTACTTCTTCCCCAGCGTGCCAATCGGGATCGAGGTTGTAGTAATTATAAACCAGCGTTTTTTTGTCTCTCTCAAGCTGGATGTCAGCTGTGTCAGTTAGTTTGGTTTGTGGATCAAAATCTGAGACCTCCGCTAAGACCTCCGGTATGGTGAGCGTGCTGAACTGCCCGTAGTCAATATCCAGGAAGGTCTGCTTTTGGCCGCTGTTGAAGTATTTATTAATGTTGTCCTGATTGGCGTAATATTTCTTGTTGGCATTGCTGCCTGCCACCCATTGCCAGCTCAAGGCATTGCTTGCCCAGTCCCCATCAAGCAGGTGGTAGTACATCCACCGGGCGGGGGTAAGCCAGTGGGATTGGGCGACATTGCATGCCACCGAGGCGACATACATGCGCATGTGGTTATGCATGTAGCCGGTCTTGTAGAGGTCTCCGATGGCATTATCGATGGCGTTAATGCCAGTGCCGTGATCCACAATGGCGTCACTTATCCCGTGGTTGGATACAGGCTGTTGGGCATGCTTGAGGTCCTCATTGATCCCGTCTCCCTTGGCGATCCAGATGTTTTGCCAGTAGTCTCTCCAGGCTAATTCTTGCACAAGTTTTTCAATGCGTTGCCAGGGGAGATCTAATGAGAGCAGGTGATCAAAAACCTGTTTGGTCGATATCACCCCACGGGAAATATAAGGGCTTAGGTGAGTCACCGCGCCATCGCTGAAATTACGACTGCGTGCATACTGCACCGGATCGATTTGCTGGATGCGCTGGTGAATCTTTTTGATCTCAGTGGGGAACATGCTCGTCTTTTGTGGTGCTTATAGATGATCCTATGAGTGCTAAATTGAGTGTCCATAAGATTGTTGTTCATTGGATCGCGTAAGTAAGTTACAAACCCATCGACATGATGAGAAATATTCTAATGATGGGAGCTTGGTTGGGGCTTGCACTCCTAGCAGGCGCACAAGATCGGCTTGATTTATGGCCAGAAGGAAAAACTCCTGATTTTCAGCCCCAGCAGATCGCGGCGACAGTCCAAGAGGAGAAAGCGCCGGGCTTTAAGGCGGAGGAACATACCATGCCGCATCTCGATTGGTTTGAAGCACCGGCGGAGAAAAACGGTGCATGCATGCTGCTGATTTCCGGTGGTGGTTATAACAGCTGCTGTGACACGTGGTGGATTGACAAGGTGGCAAAGAAGTTCACCGAGCTTGGTTATGTATGCGTGAGCTTGACCTACCGCACGCCGCGGCCCCAAGGCTTGCCGATTTACCAGAGCGCCTGGCAGGACGGTCAGCGCGCGGTGCGTCTGGTTCGCAACGAGGCACAGAAGCGTGGATTCGACCCCGAGAAGATCGGTGCCTTAGGTTTCTCCGCGGGGTCGCATTTGACCGTGCTGCTTGGGACAAGTGCTCTGACGCCGGCGTATCAAGCCGTGGACGAGCTTGACCAGACCCCCTGCCACATTAACTGGGCAGTGCCCATCTACACCGCCTACGCGCTCACCGACGGACTCACCGGCCCCAACACCCGCAACGGTGACGCCATCGACGCGCGCCTTTCAGATGTATTCAAGTTCGATGCCAAGACCTGCCCGATGGGGATTTTTCACGGTGGTACGGACAACTATTCGCCAAATGGGGCCACTCAGATCTACCGTCAGCTTCGGCGGATGAAAATCCCGGCTGAGCTCCACCTCTTTGCGGATCGCGGCCACGGCTTCATGGGCGACCCTAAAAAAGGAGAGGCGGGAGCCGCTTACGACCACTGGCTTGATCGCGTATGCGAGTTCATGCGTCAGATGAATTTTGACGGGCGCCTCGGTGCGGTAGTCGAGCTGATGTCTCGCTATCCCAACGACGATGCCCGTGGCGATTACCGCAAAGAACCGATCTGGCCCAATGGCAGGATGCCTGATGTGCAGAAGAATCAGTGCCAGCCCTACCTCGAGTGGCATTTCCCTAAGGAACGCAAAACCAAGGCAATCCAGATCATCTATTCGGGCGGCGCTTACAATGGTAATAACCCAGATGGATTTGAAGTGGCACCCGCACGGCGTTATCTGAACGAAAAGGGAATGACGGTTGTGACGCTGAAATACCGCACACCTCGTCCTCAAGGCGGCTTGGCCAAGCACACAAGCGCGTGGCAAGACCTGCAACGAACGATCCGGATCGTGCGCAGCAAGGCGGCGAAGGAGGGGCTCGATCCCAAGCGTATCGGCATTATGGGATCCTCGGCCGGAGGGCACCTAACATTGATGGGTGCCACCAGCTCAAAGCAACGTTCCTCGTGGGCGATCGATGAGCTTCATAAGATTCCCTGCAAGGTGCAGTGGGCCGTCGCGATCTACCCGGCCTACGCACTCACCGATGGTGCGAATGGTGGCAATGCGGTTGGCGGCAACGGGGATGGTGCCAGATTAGTGCCTGAGTTTGCCTTCGATCTTGATACCTGCCCGATGTTGTTCATTCACGGTGATGCGGACGCTTATGCGGCGATGAATTCAGTGAAATGCTGGGAGCAACTGCGCCGCATGGGAATCCAGTCCGATCTGCACACGCTTGCCAAACGCAGTCACTGCTTCCAGGCCAAGGCCGCCCCGGGAACGGGCAGCTATACCTGGCTGGACCGTATTTGGGAGTTCATGAACCACAAGGGGTTTAATAAATAAGGGTGGCACTGAAACAATGGCTGCACTCCGGCAGGTAACTAGCTCTACACTCCTCGCCCAGCACCTTACAGAGGTCGTGATCAGGGCAAGGACGGCTGAGCAAAAGTCGGATTTGCGCATTGATCCACCCCAAGGATTACATTGTCGCCAATGACATCCTGCTCTAGAGTCCTTGAGTGTTCATGCAAAAATCATTACAGCGACTTTGGATAACTTGGGGGGTAACCTGGGGGGTGACTTTGATGTCATCATTTGTGAGCGTGTCAGCCAAGCTGGCGTCTTTGCGTGAGCTTCTATCTTGTATCTTCGAG
>Ga0206129_10005249_pt1 | contig 13766 bp, 7 predicted proteins | sample Helgoland_Spring_8_FD_148616 | JGI IMG/M metagenome (GOLD analysis project Ga0206129, IMG submission 148616) | Pelagic subsurface seawater microbial communities from Kabeltonne, Helgoland, North Sea - Helgoland_Spring_Bloom_20160502_2 | ecosystem: Environmental > Aquatic > Marine > Epipelagic ...
CACTAAATTAGTCTCCTGGTGTTCGTAATTACTCACCGAATTTATAAATTCACTTTGCGCTGATAAGTGCGCTAATTGAAGGCTTTCTTCTGTTTGATTTGTAGTATTTTTTGCTTGCTCCCAAACCAAACGCGCTTTTTGGATCCTAGCCGAACCAGCAAGTCCATCAAAAATTGGAATGCTCACTTTTACACCTACTAGCTGGCTAGGGTACCAGCTTGAGCCGGAATCAAAAGCGGTAAATTCACTTCCCATTGATGATGTATTTACGGATCCAAATGCAGCTATGGTAGGCAATTTGTCTGTCTGATATCTTCTAAGATCGAGTTTTTTTAATTCGGCATTCATCACCGCCATCTTGTATTCTATTCTTTTTTTAACATTTGCTTCTTCAATTTTAAAGGAAATACTCGAGTTTAATAATTGCGGTAAACTATCTGTTAGTTGTATGTTTTCTTCTAGTTTAACTCCAAGTATTAATTTTAAATATGCCTCAGAGAGCTCAGCTCTTTGTCTCATATTCGCATACTGCATTTTCATGTTTGAAAGAGCCAGTTCCATTCTATCTACTTCTAGGTCTTCCACAAAACCGGCTTCGTGTTTTGCTTTTATTTCGGTTACAATTGTATTATGTGTTTCTACAAGTGCCTCTAAGAAATCTCTATTCTCTTTTGTAATTAAAACATTGTAATACGCTACAGCTATACTGTCTTGAATTTGGTTTTCAGTGAAGTCTTTTCGCATTCTAGAAAATGCCATGAATGATTTGGCTGCTTTTAAGCCCACCAAATAACTACCATTAAAGAGGAGTTGGCTCGCCGTTATGGAAGCTGAAGTAGTAAGTGGAAGTCCAAATTGTAATTCTATAAATTCATTTGAAGGATCTCCTCCAAAAGACTCGCTAGGAACTAAAGTTGTAGGAACGGTTAAAAACTTTTGCCATTGGCCCTCTGCATTTATTTGAGGCAATCCTGTTGCAATGGTTTCTTTCATTTGCTTGGAGGCAATACCCACTTCCAAAAGTGCGTTTTTCACCTCATAGTTATTTTGTAAACCGAATTGTTGAGCTTCTTCAACAGAAAAAGTATGTTGTGCATGTAAGCCAATACTAAACAGTAAGCAAATGCATCTTACACTAATTTTTTCAATCATTTTTAAGTTTGTTTTCTAAGTAGGTTGTTCCTTTTTGAGTAGCAATACCCCGTATGTGATAAATTCTATTTTCCAGTAATAATTGTTTAAAATCGTATTGAGTTAGCGGAAATATATCCTCATCTACTATTGCGTCTGCAGTATTGATAACAAGTTTTGCTATAATATGCTCTTTTACTTCTTTTCGGTAAACGCCTTGTGCCTTCCCATTTTTAATATTTTGGCTAATGCATGAAAAGAGATGCTTTTTTCTTATGTCAACTAAAATTGACCAAACTGATGGGTAAAGTTTTTTGAGATTAGTGATCAGTCTTGGAGGCCTATTTTTAAGTATTTGACATACGTGTTCATCAATATGAAACAATTCATCAATAGCATTCTCCTTTTTTTCTTGAATACTGTTTATTGTATTCAGTATTTTACTTTGATGGAGTTTAAATGCTTTTTCTACCAAGTCTCCTTTGTTGGATACATGTTGGTATAGGGTCTTTTTTGAAATGCCTAACGAAATAGAAATGTCATCCATGTTAACACTTTTAACACCTTCGTTAAGAAATACATCTAGAGCACCTTTAATAATGCGATCAAATTTTTCCATAGCAATGCAAATTTAACTCATAAAAACAAAAGAAACAATAATTGGGTATAAATGTTTCCTTTCAGCTGTTTAATAGTTATCTTTTCTCAAAATAATAATTTACTAAACCTATTTAATAGGTTTTTGTATAAGTATAATCGATAAAATACCTTTATTCTTATTCAGTCTAAATAAAGAGCTTAAATTTGTTGTTCATTTAAAAATATATTTTTAGTTTTGCTCACAGTTTAAAATCAGTCTAAATAAAAACAATAAATAAGAAACCATGAATTTTATTAAAACAACATTAAAAATCTCTTTAGTATTTTTGCTAAGTTTCATTACTTCGTGTGGTGAATCAGATTCTAATGAAAGTAATGCATACAATGTACCTACTAGTTACAACTTCGAAAATAAAAGTTATGGTGGGCAAACAGATCGTTTGAACATGCTTGCAGAAATGGAAACATATATGAAGCGAGCTAATCTAGGTGAAGCTGTAGATGCAGCAACAATAAAAATGATGTATGCAAACGATGGCTATACATGGACATCTGATGCATTTGCATTAGCGCAACCTACAAAACAATTAGAAAGTAAAACATTTGATGCAGTGCCTATTAATGCACTCATTGATGAACTAGCTGAATTGTCTTTAACTGGAAACACTACGACATCACTTAATGGAGAAAAAACGTATTTATTTAATGAAAATGGTTTTGAACCAATCCAATTAATTTCAAAAGGAATTATGGGTTCTTGTTTTTATTACCAAGGAACATCTGTTTACCTTAGTGCTGATAAAATGGATGTTGCTAATGATGTGGATGCACTAGTTGGGCCTTTAGAGTACACTGCTATGCAACATCATTTTGACGAGTCATTTGGTTACTTTGGAGCTCCTGTAGCCTTTTCCAATTCGAACACCTCAGGGGGTTCTTATTGGGCTAAATATGCAACCAAAACAATTGAAGGCGACTTAACCACCATAGATAACATTATGCAAGATGGTTTTATTTTAGGAAGAGCTGCTATAGATAATGAGGATCTTAAAACAAGAGATGAGGCTATTGTGATTATTCAAGCAGAATGGGAAATGGTTACCGTTTGTGCTGCGCTTCACTATTTGAATGGAGCTATTGAAGATATTACTGACCCAGCACTTCGCAACCACGGATTGTCTGAAGCGATTGCTTTTATAGATGCGATTAAATACAATGCACAAGGAACGATCTCAGGATCAGCTGTAGATAACATCATCGAAATGTTAGGAACGAACTTAAATGTAGTTACTCCAGAGATGATTAACAATACAAGAACAGCTCTAGCTTCTGCCTACGGTATTACAAATGCAACAGCCTATTAATTAATTTTATACAGCCTCCTACGAAAGTAGGTGGCTTTTACATATGGTAAGATTTAGTTTTATAGTTTTTAGTTTTAGTGCACTTCTTATGTACACTTCTTGTGGCACAGATACGGTTGATTCTCAGCCAAATTTCAATGATTTGTTTGTCAATACCTCGGATAACATAATAATACCTCGTTATGCGAAATTGCAAACGGAAATTATAAACTTATCTGGTGCCTTAGAGGCTTTTGATGGAACAGAGATGAAGCTGTCGAATCTTCAAAACCAATTTATAGAGACCTACCATGCTTGGCAAAGGGTGTCTGTATTTCAGTTTGGTCCTGCGGCAGAGTTTAGTGCTTTATTGCGTGAAAATTGCAATACGTTCCCTGCGAATCCAATTCTTATAGAAGCTAATATTTCGTTGGAAAACTATTCTTTAGATCTTCCATCAAATTATGAATCTAAAGGTTTTTCTGCGCTAGATTATTTATTTTTTCATGCCCATAATAATGAGCTACTTATTGAGCTATCCAACCCGCTAAGACTTGCTTACGCTAAGGATTGTGTTGATGATATGCGCTCCAGAATTAGTGGCGTTGTAACGTCATGGGATTCTTACAGAACAACCTTTTTAGCTGCCGAAGGAAATGATCGAAACAGTTCGTTGAGCTTGCTTTTTAATCAGTTTTTATTTGACTACGAACAAATTAAAAGAAACAAGCTAGCTTTACCCTCAGGCTTTGCCACTCAGTACGGCATTCCACTAGATGCTGACACTGCTTTAGTAGAGGGCCTATACAGTAAGCAATCTTTCGCTCTAATTGCCACTAACTTGCAGGCTCTTCAAAATATTTATCTAGGTATAGGAGAGGATGGAATCGATGGAGTTGGTATGTATGAAAAGTTAAAAGAATACAACGCGCAATCTACTGTAGTAGAGGGAGATTTGGCTGAAGCTATACAGGATCAATTTGAAGTTTGTAAAACACTTATTGCTGGTTTTAGTAATGATTTACCTTTTGAAATTCAATCAAATATAGCTCAAATTCAATTGGTGTCTAATGAGTTCCAAAAGATGGTTCCTATGCTAAAAAATGACATGAGATCCTACCTTTCAGTAACGGTAACCTTAACAGATTCCGATGGGGATTAATAGCTTGCAAAACTATCTTTCTGATACTTTTAAATTTTTCACAAGCCAAACGAGTATTGCACCCTTAGTTATCTTTCGAATCATTTTTGGTTTGATGATGTTTCTAGGCACTCTAAGGTTTTGGTGTAATGGTTGGATAGATACGCTCTATGTTAAGCCTATTCATTTTTTTAATTACTACGGTTTTGAGTGGGTAAAACCTTTGAGTGAGTTGGGCATGTATATGGTATTTTTGCTCTTACTTGTAGCTTCTTTAGGTATTGCTTTAGGTTTTTTTTACCGTTTGGCTAGCCTACTTTATTTTTTGCTTTTTACTTATGTGGAACTCATTGACATCACTAATTACCTCAATCATTATTATTTTATAAGTCTCATTGCTTTTTTACTTTGTATTCTTCCAGCCCATCGATCTTTTTCAATAGATGCAAGGCGCAATCCGTCGTTACAATTACAAACAATACCCAAAATATACATCCTTATTTTAAAGTTTCAAATTGGTGTGGTTTATTTTTTTGCTGGTATTGCTAAAATTAATTACGATTGGTTGTTTCAAGCAATGCCTATGAGTATATGGTTGCAAGCAAAGGCACATTGGCCACTAATAGGGAGTTTATTCACTGAGAAATGGGTTGCTTATTCGGCGAGTTGGATGGCATGTGTCTTTGATCTTTTCGTTGTTTTTTGTTTGCTTTCGAAACGTTTTAGAGCTCCTGCTTATTTTATATTAGTTGTTTTTCATGTGATAACTGGAATTATGTTTTCAATTGGAATGTTTCCTTGGATTATGATTCTGGTCACGTTACTATTTTTCCCCCCTGAGTTTCATCAAAATATTATTAATTTAATTCAGTCTAAATTAAAGATTAAAAAAGCACCTCAGATTATCGTTAATTCTCTACTTTTGCATGGAAGTAAAAAAAAGGTGCTACTTTCTTTTTTTCTACTCTATGTGAGTTTTCAAATTTTGTTTCCCTTTCGTTATCTATGTTATCCCGAAAAATTATTTTGGACAGAGCAGGGATATAGATTTAGCTGGCGAGTGATGTTAATAGAAAAGGCAGGCTCTGCTACTTTTTTTGTAACAGACTCTATTACAGGTAAAAGGGGAGAAGTTGATAATAGTCAGTTTTTAACACCAACACAAGAAAAAATGATGGCAACACAGCCAGATTTAATTTTGCAATATGCACACATTATTAGCCAAGAAGTTGAGTCTAGAGGCTTGATCAATCCTTTCATTAATGCAGAGGTATATGTTACTTTAAATGGATCAAAATCTAAGTTGTTTATAGATCCAAAAGTTAATTTGGTTGAGCTTAAAGACGGTTGGCAACCTAAAAATTGGATTTTAGATTTTTAAAATGTCGAAATATACTTCCGTACTTATTTTTTCAATTTTCTGTGTTTTTACTGCACATGCCCAGTTTATTTTATCGGGCGCTGTTGTAGATGCTTCTTCTGATGATCCAATTCCATTTGCTCATATTCAAATTAAAGATTCAATTGTTGTTGTTAGTGATTTGAATGGGGCGTTTGTGTTCGAAAACTTAAAGCAAGGTAAATATGCGCTAGAAGTTTCTTTTGTAGGGTACAAGTCTTTCAAGAAAAATATAAAAGTCAACAAAGAAGAATCGTCGATTAAAGTTATTCTTGAACCTGATGCGGCTAGTTTAGCTCAGGTGGACTTGTTAAGTCGTCGAATTTTGCAAACCAATATTACCCGTTTAAGAGCTGTCGAAGGAACTGCCATCTATGCCTCAAAGAAAAACGAGGTTATATTAATGGACAAATCTATGGCCAACAAAGCCACCAATAATTCTCGTCAGGTTTATTCCAAAGTTCCTGGTTTAAATATTTGGGAAAGTGATGGTTTGGGTTTGCAGTTAGAAATTGGAGCCAGAGGTTTAAGCCCTCACAGAACTTCCAATTTCAATACCCGTCAAAATGGATATGATATTAGTGCAGATGCTTTGGGTTATCCAGAATCGTATTACACTCCACCATCAGAAGCTATAGAGAAAATTCAAATTGTTAGAGGAGCTGCTTCTCTTCAATATGGAACTCAATTTGGAGGACTCTTAAATTTTGTATTGAAAAAAGGTTCAGAAAAACCCTTGGAAATTATAGCTAGACAATCCTTAGGTTCTTTTAATTTACAAAATTCTTTCCTCAGCATTGGAGGTACAAAAGGCAAGTGGAATTACTACAGCTTTTACCAAGTTAAGAGTAGAGATGGTTGGCGCCCAAACTCAAATACTGAAGCTCAAACATTTTTTGTTTCAACTCAGTATACGGCAAATTCAAACTTAAAATTAGGTATTGAGTTTACGCACATGGATTACTTGTCTCAGCAGCCTGGTGGTCTAGATGATTCTAATTTTTTAACGAATCCAGATACTTCTTTTCGTTCCAGAAATTGGTTTCAAGTAGACTGGAACATCGCTGCTTTTACCCTTGATTATTCCTTTAATGAACGAACAACGCTTAATTCTAGAACGTTTGGTTTATGGGCGAGTAAAGATGCTTTAGGAATTTTAGATACCCAATATGTGCCGGACTCTGTTATTATGTCTGCTAAGCCCAATAGAAATCTAATTCTTTCTTCTTTTAGAAACTTGGGTAATGAAACGCGCTTGGTACACCGCTACCTTATTGGAGAAAGTCAATCTGCTTTACTACTTGGCGTTCGATTGTACAGAGGTCTTACACAAAAAGAACAAGGAAATGCAGATGGGAGTGCTAAGCCAAACTTTAGTTTTCAGGATAAATTCGATGATTTTGGTTCATTTTTTGAATTCCCAAGTTTAAACAAGTCTTTTTTTGCAGAAAACTTTATTCGAGTAAACGATTGTTTTTCCATTACACCGGGCTTTAGATACGACCATATTAGAACCGAGTCAGACGGCTATTTCCATGCTTTTGTAAACGACAGCTTGCAATTTACACCGAATTCAAAATTATTGAGTAGAGGTGTGTTTCTGGCCGGTTTAGGCGCCAGTTACCATTGTTTTGTCGGTGGAGAGTTGTATGCAAACTTTGCTCAAAATTACCGTGCAATCAATTTTAATGACATGCAGGTAATCAATTCAAATATTGTTATTGATCCAGCTTTAGAGGATGAAAAAGGCTTTAATATTGATTTAGGCTTAAGAGGTATGGTTTGGGAAGCTGTTGAGTTTGATTTGAGTGTCTTCTTTTTAAATTATACGAATCGAATTGGTTATTTACAAAAATATTATACACCAGAAGATACACCAGAAGATCGAGATCCTTACACATCTTATCGTTTAAGTACCAATATAGGTGATTCAAGAACAATGGGCTTCGAGTCTTATATTGGTTGGGATGTTTTAAAATCCTTTACCGATCTACATCATAAAAGTTTGAATCTTTTTGTGAACACATCTTACCAAAAAGGGACCTATATTAAAAGTGAAGAAAAACAACTGATTGGCAATGCTGTTGAACTCAATCCTAATTTAAATTTAAAAGTGGGTGTCCAGTATGGTTACAAAGAATTTACAAGCTCATTACTACTAAGTCATACAAGTAGTCAATTCGCAGATGCACAAAATACCATAACACCAACTCCTAATGCGCTGTTTGGCGAAATCCCTGCATATACAGTACTAGATTTGTCTACCAAGTATCAAACAAAAATGTTGAGTTTTGAAGCTGGAGTGAACAATCTACTTAATCAGTCTTATTTTACACGAAGAGCTTCTGGTTATCCTGGTCCTGGTATTATTCCTTCAGATAAAAGGAATTATTACTTAAGCATTCAAGTTAAAATATAACTTATCTCCTTAGATTCTTATATTTTATCACGCTTGGTTGTGTTTTTTTTGATCTAAATAGTCCAATCTAAAATCAAGATTAAATTTAAAATAAAATATGTATTTTTGGCTTCAATTAAGTGTCAGTCTACCTAGGTTGTTTTACAAAAGCGAAGTACAGTTTAAATTAGTTTGTTTTTAGGTTCGATCCTAAAGCGCTCGATGCTCTTACTTGCTCTGTTTAGCACTAAAATGTGTTTTACCATTTTAAAATTGCAATAGCAACCTTGCTTTAATTGGTGCTGATGTTTTAACTTTGTTGAAATTAATAGAACATAATATTTTTTTATGAGTAAGTATAGTGAATACCTAAATGAGATTGAAGAACGTAAAGGCCAAGGACTTCATCCAAAGCCTATCGAAGGTGCTGAATTGCTGAAAGAAATCATTGCGCAGGTAAAGGATCTTAACCATCAATATAGATCAGAATCACTCAATTATTTTATTTACAATGTTTTGCCAGGCACAACAAGTGCAGCAGCGGTAAAAGCAGATTTCTTAAAACAAATCATTCTTGGAGATTCGGTTGTTGAAGAGATTTCTTCTACTTACGCTTTTGAACTCTTGTCTCACATGAAAGGTGGCCCGTCTATAAAAGTGTTATTAGATTTACTATTTGGTTCTGACCAAGCTATAGCTCTTGAGTCTTCGAAAGTTTTAAAAACACAGGTTTTCCTTTACGAGTCTGATCTAGAAAGATTAGAAAAAGCATTTAAAGAGGGGAGTGCAATCGCAAAAGACCTCCTGGAGAGTTATGCGAACGCAGAATTCTTTACCAAATTGCCTGAGCTGCCAGAAACCATTGAGCTTGTTACATTTGTAGCTGGTATAGGAGACATATCTACGGATTTACTATCTCCTGGAGGTGATGCTCATTCTCGTGCAGACAGAGAGTTGCATGGCCAGTGTATGTTTGAGCACAACAAAGACCAACAAAAAGCATTAATGGCCTTGCAAGAAAAACATCCTGACAAAAGGATTATGCTAACTGCAGAAAAAGGAACCATGGGTGTGGGCTCTTCGAGAATGTCTGGCGTTAACAATGTCGCTCTTTGGATAGGAAACCAAGCAAGTCCTTACATCCCATTTATAAACATTGCGCCCGTAGTCGCTGGTACAAACGGTATCTCGCCTATATTTCTTACAACCGTTGGTGTAACCGGTGGTATCGGTTTAGATCTAAAAAACTGGGTAAAAAAACACGACGCTCAAGGAAATCTTGTAGTTGATGAAGATGGAGAGCCGGTTCTAGAGCAATCCTACTCCATAGACACAGGTACTGTACTTACCATTAATACCAAAACCAAGAAGCTTTACAGTGGAGCCAAAGAACTAATGGATGTTTCTTCAGCTTTTACACCTCAAAAAATAGAATTTATGAAGGCCGGTGGGTCTTACGCTATTGTATTTGGTAAAAAACTTCAAACCTTTGCTGCCAAAACTATAAATATAAAAGTACCCACTGTATTTGCCGCTTCAAAAGAAATCTCAATAGAAGGTCAGGGACTTACAGCTGTAGAGAAAATATTTAATAAAAATTCCGTTGGAACCTCAGGTGCAACATTGCACGCAGGTTCTTATGTTCGCGTAGAAGTTAATATTGTTGGTTCTCAAGATACCACAGGATTAATGACCTCTCAGGAATTGGAAATGATGGCAGCAACCGTAATTTCTCCTATCGTAGATGGTGGCTACCAATCAGGTTGCCATACGGCTTCTGTTTGGGATCTAAAATCTCAGGAGAATATCCCGAAGTTAATGAAATTCATGAATGATTTCGGACTAATAACAGCACGTGATCCGGGGCATAAATACGCCCCAATGACAGACGTAATTCACAAGGTATTGAATGACCTTACTGTAGATGATTGGGCGATTATTATTGGAGGAGATTCACACACAAGAATGTCTAAAGGTGTTGCCTTTGGAGCCGATTCAGGAACCGTGGCTCTTGCCTTAGCAACTGGAGAGGCTTCTATGCCAATTCCAGAATCTGTAAAGGTTACTTTTAAAGGGACCATGAAAGATCATATGGATTTCCGTGATGTAGTGCATGCGACTCAGTCGCAGATGCTCAAGAAGTTTGCTGGAGAAAACGTTTTCCAGGGCCGAATTATAGAGGTTCATATTGGTACACTACCCGCTGATCAAGCCTTTACATTTACGGATTGGACTGCAGAAATGAAAGCGAAAGCTTCTATTTGTATTTCAGAACCAGACACGCTTATCGGATCATTGGAAATTGCAAAAGGCAGAATCCAAATAATGATTGATAAGGGTATGGACAACCACAAACAAGTTCTTCAAGGTCTTATTGATAAAGCAAATAAAAGAATCGACGAAATACGCTCAGGTGAAAAACCTCCGTTAACGCCCGATGAAAATGCGAAATACCATGCTGAATTTGTCGTAGATCTAGACATTATTGACGAACCTATGATTGCAGATCCGGACGTACATAATGAAGATGTTTCCAAACGTTACACTCACGATACCATTCGTGAACTTTCTTTCTATACTGGAGAAAAACACATTGATCTTGGCTTTGTTGGTTCTTGTATGGTGCACAAAGGCGATATAAAAATTGTAGCTAAGATGTTAAGAAACTTAGAGGAACGTTACGGCGAAGTTTCGTTTAAGGCACCTTTGGTTGTAACAGCGCCTACCTACAATATTATTGACGAGCTTAAGGAAGAAGGCGATTGGGAAATTTTACAAAAATACTCTGGTTTTGAGTTTGACGACTCGCTTCCTAAGAGTTCAGCCCGAACCGAATATGAAAATATTTTATACCTCGAACGTCCTGGTTGTAATTTATGTATGGGTAACCAAGAGAAAGCCGAAAAAGGCGATACTGTAATGGCTACTTCAACGCGTTTATTTCAAGGAAGAGTGGTTAAAGATTCTGATCGAAAGAAAGGTGAATCATTGCTTGGCTCTACGCCAGTAGTGGTGCTTTCCGCTATTCTAGGACGAACACCTACGATTGAAGAATACAAGTTTGCCGTTAAAGGCATTAAATTAACTCAATTTGCACCACCGCTAAATAAAATGGTTTCAAAACCAGGGCATCTGCTCTCATTTTAACAAAACGTATATAACTAAAAAAAGCCACTCCTAAGAGTGGCTTTTTTTAGTTAAAACGAAAGTTCTTAGTGTATTCTTTTTTCTACACTACCATCATTGAATATGTACAGTAAAATTTGTTTTTTGTTTTCGGCAGGTACAACTGTTCTGCCCAAAACATCTAAAACTTTAACAAGTTCTCTTTTTTGAGTTACTTGGTTTTGTTCGTTTATAGAAAGGGCTTCGCAATTGATGAGTCCTTCGGTGGTATATTGAGAAACAAAATTCCATATTTCTTCAGTAGCATTTATATCCATGTTTCCAAAGGTGCCGGGCCAATCATGACCACCATTGATCACTCTAAGCTCTTCTACATTTACACAGTTTTCACCATTGAGCCAGGTTTTTCGTTCAACAGTGCTTCCATCATTAGGAGCACTATCCGCAACGTTGTTTAGTACAGGGCTTAAATCTGTATTGTTATAATTTGCCCAATAATTTGTAATGTCATCTACCGACATGTATAGTGGTGTGCCATCATAAGACAGACCTTCGTATGAAGAATGAGGACTATCATCAACTGTACCAGGAATCAGCATCACACCAGTTGGATGAACTGGTGAACACGACTCCCATCCGTAAATATCATTCCTAAAGTAGTCCTCGAGCATGCTTCCAGACACCGCAGCAAATGCTGCAATTTTACTGTTTAAACGACATCCGAGTTCGTAAGAAAGAATGGCGCCCTCCGAATAGCCACATGCATAGATGCGACTTTGATCGATGGTATACTCCAGGCTCAAGGCATCAATGATTGCTTCAACAAAAAAGATGTCGTCATGATCTGTTGGTGCTTTGTGAATCCATGAAGTGGTTCCACCTTCAGGATCTATAGCGCCTTGAGGATAGACTGCAATGAAATTTGCAGTATCTGCAATTGGCCTCATGTCATTTGTAGACATGAATCCATCCGCATACCCACTCCCGCCATGGAAATTAAACACAATAGGCGTGCTTTTTGAATCGTCGTAAATTGCGGGAATGTAAACGATGTATTCTCGCTCTATTCCATCAAAAAACATACTATTGGTAATGGTTTGAGCTGTACTTAAAATAGGAATAAAAAGGAGGCTTAAGAATAATTTTTTCATAGGTAAAATATTAGTTCAAAAAAAAATATCCAATTATCATACCAGAATATTAGTCAATTTTAAACTTCTTAATTGCAGAGCCATCATCGTAAATTTCAATGTAAGGCATGTCTATATTTATGTTATCCAGTAAAACCTCTTGTCCTATAAAATTAACAATTTTAATAAGTTTTTTTGTCTTTGAAGTCTCCATTTCAGGAGCATTTAAACTCGAGTAGTCTCCGTTTATACTAAATTGGTACAAGGGAAGGCCATCGTTTTGTTCTATTTCAAACGCGTAAGTATTAAATGGTTTAAATACCCGAATTTTCATTTTAACCTCCTCATCTAGTAAAGTTGCTCCTTCCGCCAACAATGGAATCGATACCCATAAGACTTCCTGATAAACTCTTCTTTTATTTACCAAGGAACTCATGTTTGTTAATCGAGTGTATTGAGGATGATCTTCTTCGTTCTCTCCTGCATATTTGCTAGAACAAACGTACACGTAATGACGTCCACCAAAAATAACGGTAGTTTCGGGATCGTATGGAGAGCCATCGTATTCAGTAGACGTTGGATTCCAAATCATATCGTTCCCATTAGCATCTGGCAAATCACTTGCCTCACCGAACATCATGTTTAATCGAATTCCTTTCTCTAAGTCAAGAGCATAACCTGGGAACCAAGAGAAACCCGTAGTTCCTCCTATTTCATCTTGTCCATCTTTCCCAACAGAGGGTGCTGTTTTAAGTTGACCTCTGTACTCAAAGTCACCTGTTTCAATTACCGGTACCCGCGTCCAAAGAGCTTGATTGTCTGTATAAACAATATCAATAGAGTTTAACCAGGCAATAGAATTTCCATATTTAAAAGAAGCGGCGTGCCCAAAAGGAACCTGATTATCAAAAGCGACTAATCTGTAGGGAGCCCACATACCGTTTAAAATACCTTCAAAAGCCTCTTTTGGATCTTCCCAATCATAGAGACCACCGATATCGATAGCCACTGCTTCGTTACCACCAGAAGGATCAGCACTTTGATCAGTTCCAGAACGAATCCAGTTGGCTGGATGTGTAAAGACAGAACCTGGGCTTATAAAAAAATTATCTTCATCTTTTACATGACCTAGCCAAGTAGAAGAAGATATGCCGGCTTTATTAAATCCATTATGTACTGGATTATTTCCTATTGATTCAACCTGATTGATTTGAAGATCAAAACCCCAGTCATCGAAAACATAGGCTTCGTTTACACCTTCTAAGTTATTAAAAGTATAGCTTTCTCCAGAACTCAATTGTTGTATTTGCCAGCTAAAATTTGTCACATCCAAATTCACAACTTTCAGTTCATAGTCTCCAAATTCTACGTTTGATGTATCGCGAATATGAACAGAAAAAGGACCGTAATTGGGCTTGTATTCAATAATTTGTTTTGAAAAATGAGTTCTTATATCAGCAAATGATTCGTCTGTAAGCTCAAGAGTTCCTTCACCGCT
>Ga0206129_10005262_pt1 | contig 13745 bp, 16 predicted proteins | sample Helgoland_Spring_8_FD_148616 | JGI IMG/M metagenome (GOLD analysis project Ga0206129, IMG submission 148616) | Pelagic subsurface seawater microbial communities from Kabeltonne, Helgoland, North Sea - Helgoland_Spring_Bloom_20160502_2 | ecosystem: Environmental > Aquatic > Marine > Epipelagic ...
TGCGAGAACACGGCTAAGGTCGAGGACGGTCAAACCATCAAGCGCACCTTTGGTGTTAGAGGCGTCCGTCATAGCTTTTCCTATCAATTTCAGCGGCGATCAGGGTGAAGGTCTCTGAACTTTGCGCTGCTTTGAGCGCGGCCTTCAGTTCATCAGTATTCCGCACATGATGCCCTTTTCCACCAAATGCATCGGCGACAGCCGCGAAGTCCGTCGTGCCGAAATCGACGCCTCGATTGGTCATTTGACGTTGCCGCTGTTTGAGTTCGATGAGCGCTAAAGATGCATCTACAAACACGACGAAGATTGTTTTCAACCCCTGCTCTGTCGCAGTGGCAAGTTCACCCGCGACCATCAAGAAACCTGCGTCGCCCGAGAAAGACACGACCGTGCGATCAGGCTCCACCAGTTGCGCGCCCATCGCAAGCGGAACCGCGCAGCCCATCGTGCAAAGGGCCGTACTTTGCGTCAGCGCGCGGGGAAAATTGCATTGCCACATCTGGCTCAGCAGGATGCGGTGTGCACCGCTATCAACGGTGGCAAGGGTGTCGGCTGGCAACATCCCTTGGCAGGTGGCGATCACATGATCCGGACCCCAGTCACCCTGCGGCGCAAAAGCTTTCTTCAACGCCTCTTCGGCCCGTTTCGGGGCCTCATCGGGCCAAACGGTCTGACCCGCTTCAGGGAGAAGTGCCACGACAGAGGCAGCGCAATTCCCGATGATATTGTAAGTGGCGTGGTGCATATAGTGCGTGTTCGGCTCTGCGGTGATGTCGATCACTGTTTGCGTTTCAGGATCCCAAGGATTTTGCCAACCGGCACGCATCTCAATCGGGTCATATCCAATCGCAAGGATCACATCTGCCGCGCGCACAAGCGGTAACAAAAGGGCGTCCGCCTTGGGCGAAAGCCCTGCCCCACCCATCGAAAGCGGATGGTTTTCAGGCATCAGTCCTTTGGCTTTGTAAGTGGTGATCACAGGCGCATTCAAACGTTCCGCCGCCTCTTGCACCGCAACGCTTGCGTCTTCGCTCATCGCATCAACGCCGGCGATAATCAGCGGGCATTTAGCATTTTTGAGAGCTTCGCGCGCGGCTTCAAGATCGGGACCAACAGGCGCAACAGGGCTCGCCATTTTACGCAAAACCCCCTGCCCGCTCGACGGTGCATCCGCGACAGAAATCGGCACGTCGATATGCACAGGCCCTTTGCGACCTTCCATGGCGATGCCGACAGCTTTGTCCGCGATCACATGCGCGCGCTTTGCCGTTAAGGTAAACGTCGCTTTGGTAATCGGGCGAAACACTTGAGCTTGATCGAGCACTTGATGCGTATAAATTTGTGCCTCATCGGCATCGACGCAACCCGTGAGAACAATCAGCGGCACACGATCCTGACGCGCGTTTTCAACAGAGTTAATTCCGTTCAACGCCCCCGGTCCGACCGTCGCAATCAAGATCCCCGGCGCACCCGTTCGGTGATATGTGCCTTCCGCCATGAAGCCGGCTGCGTTCTCGTGCTTGCACAAAACGAAGGTGATGCCCGCCTCTTCCAAAGCATCGAGCAAGGTGAGCACTTCGCCCCCCGGCATGCCAAACGCCCAACGGCATCCGGCCTCATAAAGACGTTTGGCAAGGACATCAGCTGCGCGCATTTGGGTATTCCTGTGTTTAAGATCCCATTTTATTTGCGTCATGGCAGGCCTGTGCGCAACACAACTCCGCGTGTGAGCATTGAAATATGTGCAAGGTTTTGATTAGGAAAATTTGTACTTTTGTGCTGCTCTGATAACTGTGCCCTATGAACAACTTAACGATCAAACAACTCAGGTACTTCGAAGCGGTCGCCAATCAGCAACATTTTGGCCGTGCGGCACAAGTGTGCAACATTTCGCAGCCAGCTATTTCAGTGCAGATCAAAGAGCTTGAGGAAAGCTTGGGACAGACCCTATTCGAGCGGCGCGCGCGACAGGTTTGCCTGACCTCATTTGGCGAACAATTTGCCATCCGTGTGCGACCAATTTTACGAGCTGTTGATGACCTTTCAGATCTTGCGCGTGCGTCTCACGAAGGGTTGGTTGGCAAACTTCGGCTTGGGGTTATTCCCACCATCGGTCCTTATTTGCTCCCACGTATTGTCGCACAAATGAACACTGCTTATCCGCAAGTTGACCTGCATATCAGAGAGACACAAACGCACAATTTGATCAGCGATCTTTTGGGCGGCGCGCTTGATCTTGCGCTCGTTGCTTTGCCGATTTCTGAGCCCGAATTGACCGAGCTTCCTTTGTTCGAGGAACGCTTCGTTTTGCTGCGCAGTGCCAGTGATGCGGGCAAGCCCATTCCGGACGGATTCGCGCTTTCGAAGATGAAGTTACTGCTTCTGGAAGAGGGTCATTGTTTTCGCGACCAAGCGCTTTCTTTTTGCCGTATGCCAAGCAATGGACCGAAGGAAAGCATGGAAGGCAGCTCGCTCTCGACGCTGGTGCAGATGGTTGCCAGCGGTCTTGGTGTGACGCTTATTCCGCAAATGGCCGTCGCTTTGGAAGCGCGTTCCACTGACGTCGATGTCGCGCGATTTGCCAAGCCTGAACCGACCCGTACCATCGGTTTGGTCTGGCGCAAGGCATCGCCCATGAGCGCGAGGTTCGAGAAGATTGGAAACCTGGTGAATACGAGCATGGATCAAATCCCTATCAAAAATTAAGATACTGACAAATATAGGTTTTTCAGATTGTCAGCTGACAATTTTGCCCGTTACCGACAGATTTCACCAACCGATCAAGTGAAAAACGACCTTCTCTAGAGATCTTTGTCAGCCGTCGTAAATATCCGCCGGGATTGGTAAATTCGCTCATGTTTTCAAGCATACACAAGACGATCGCGGGGGGGATTACTGAACGAAAGGTCGTAACATCAACTGGGGCAGCATTTAGTAATTCAGTCGGGGCAAAAGATATTGTGTTTGATACAGCCGATTTGTCTGCGGACGGGCGATTTAAAGGAACAGCTTCGGGCGGCGCGTTCTCTCAATCAGGCGCTACGTTTACGGGTACTGGGCAGAGTTTTGAGGGCATGATCGGCGGAGACGCTGACGGGGTGGCCACATCTGTTGCCGGGGCGTTTACGATGGATCACGCTAAGAGCGATGGAAATCAGTATCGCGAAACCGGCGTGTTTGTCGCCGATTGAATTGAAGAGACAGTTTAACATCAGAATTAGCGCATCTTAACAGATGCGCTTTTCTTTAGAACATTGGAAAGTTGGGTGCCGGCATACTGAAGCCTCCACCGGCGGCGGCAACGGCATCGACACTGCTTCTTAAGAAGGCGTCGTAGTCGACTTGTTGATTTCGAGCGCCAACAAGGGCGACGCACGAGGCGAAACATTCTCAAAGGTCGAGAACTTCGACGGTTCCGAATTCGACAACACATTGATGATGAGCAACGGAGCAAACGTCATGGACGGAGGCTTGGGCAGATGTGATATCGCAGATTGGCACCGTAAACTTAGTGCACCGCCTCATTTGATATGCGATGGGGCAGCATGACCAGACCCAGCCGTTCTTCTCTCTATCGCCGCCATCGTTTTCCGCCGGATGTGATCGCCCGAGCGGTCTGGCTGTATTTCAAATTTCCGCTGAGTTTGCGAATGTTTGATGATCTGTTGGCCGAGCGCGGTATCATCGTGTCGCACCAGACGATCCGAATATGGTCAGAGAAATTCGGTCGTCAGTTCGCTGCTGACATTCACCGCAGATCGGCTGGCCAGTTTGATGAAAAATGGCACCTCGACGAGGTTGTGATCACAATGCGTGGCAAGAAACACTGGCTGTGGCGCGCGGTCGATCAGGACGGTTTCGTTCTGGATGTTCTGGTACAAAGCCGTCGTAATGCGACGGCAGCCAAACGCCTCATGCGCAAACTTCTTAAGCGACAAGGATCAGTTCCACGCGTCATGATCACTGACAAACTACGCTCGTATGGAGCCGCTAAGCGAGAGATCATGCCCAGTGTCGAACATCGATCGCACAAGGGTTTGAACAACCGTGCTGAGAATTCCCATCAACCAACGCGACGGCGAGAGAGAGTGATGAAGCGGTTCAAATCGCCAAGGCAACTGCAACGGTTTGCTTCCATCCATGACCCCATCTACAACTTGTTCTATTTGCCTCGCCACGAAATGACATCCACCGACTTCAGGGAAATGAGGTCGCTTGCCATGCAAACTTGGCACGAAATCGCACAGGTTTCAGCTGCCTAAATCTAAAGGCCCGCGGCCTTCTTCAACTTGAGGCAGTTAAGTTTACGGTGCCACCAGAACTGCTCTTGGCCAACCATCTCAAAACTCTGCGCCTACCGACCTTCCTGCGCGAACACGACAAGCTCACGCGCATCTGTGCCGCGCAGGGCGTGGATCATGTCCGTTATTTGGCCCGGCTGACCGAGCTTGAACTGATCGACCGCGAACGCCGTATGGTCGAGCGCAGGATCAAATCCGCCAAGTTCCCAGCCGTCAAAAGCCTGGACAGCTTCGACTTCAAAGCGATCCCGTCGTTGAACAAAATGATGGTTTTGGATTTGGCGCGATGCGACTGGATTGAACGGCGTCTAGATTTGTAGCCTAGACAGACCGCGGGACACTTGCGCGGCTACTGTAGCTTGTCTCTGAGAGCTTCGTAAGGGGTCTGGCCGTAATGCGCGCCGTGCGGTCTAGCGAAGTTGTAGAAGCGCTCCCATTCGTCCAGTTTGGCTTCGAGATCTACGTCACCTTTATAACTAAGAAGCTGATAGAATTCCTGTTGGTCGGACCGATGGGATCGTTCGACTTTGCCGTTGAGTTGGGGTGTACCCCGTTTGATGTAGGCATGCCTGATCCCGAGATCTTCGACATGCCAATGGAACTTTGCCTGGAACTCGTGACCGTTGTCGGTTCGCACTTCGCGAATGCGGAATGGAAACTTTTCGATGATGTGGTCAATGAAGTTGATCGCGTTTGCCTGCGTGTGCTTCTCGTAGACCTTGAGGGCGCGAACTCTGGTTGCATCGTCGATCGCTGTGTATTGGAACCGACGTACCTTTTCGCCGCTTTTTCCTTTGAAGGTCAGAAACTTAACGTCCACTTGAATGTGATGTCCTGGCACCTGCTTTTGATAGCGTTTGGTGTGCAGCTTACGCATTCGTGTACCTCTGGGCAGCCGGTTAAGGCCGTTGCGCTTGAGGATGCGGTAGACACCGGCGTCTGAGATTTTGATGCCGTGATAGCGCGCCAAATACCAGACGATTCTTATTGGCCCGAGGTGATACTTTCGCCGCAGATAAAGTACTTTCTCGACGATCTCAGCGGGCGTTTGGTTGGCAGGATTTTTCGGAATCGATTTGGCATTCTTCAAGCCAGCTTCACCATGCTTTTGGTATGCATCACGCCATCTATAAAAACTGGACCTGCCGATCCCAAAATACCGGCAAGCTTTGCGGACGTTGCCGATCTTCTCGGCATGCTGGAGCACTTTAAGTTTGCGTTGAATGTCGCGTTCTTCGTTCGTCATGAATACTTCCCCCATCCCAAATCAGGGAATTTACAGGAAGTGTCCCGAGAGTCCGTACATATCTACACCGCAGCGATTGGGAAAAGGGTGATAAGCGCGAGTGTTGAGATTTTCATGTTTTTAGCCTTTTTTTAAGTTTTAAGCGACGTCGATGTCGACAGTGCGCAAGTAGGGGCGAATTTCGTCGAAACCCTGTGGGAATTTCACATGCGCCTCTGCATTGGAAACAGAGGGCGGGATAATCGCGCGATCACCGGGCCGCCAATCAGCAGGCAGGGCAACACCTTTGACGTCTCCTGTTTGGAGTGCATCAATCACACGGATGATTTCATCGAAGTTACGACCAACGCTCATCGGGTATGTCATGGACAAGCGCAGCTTTTTGTCTGGATCAATGATAAAGACCGAGCGGACAGCAGCAGTCGCAGACTCACCTGGGTGGATCATCTCGTAGAGAGCTGCGATTTTGCAATCAGGATCGGCTACGATTGGGAAACGCAGTGTCGTGTTTTGCGTATCGTTTACGTCTTCAATCCACTTCAGATGTTCTTCGGTGGTATCCGTGCTGAGGCCAATCGGCTTTACGCCGCGTTTAGCAAACTCAGATGCGAGTTGTGATGTGCGGCCCATCTCCGTGGTGCATACAGGCGTGAAGTCAGCGGGGTGGCTGAAAAAGAATGCCCACTCATTTGCTATCCAGTCATGAAACGAGATTGGCCCTGTCGTCGTGTCTGCGTTGAAGTCTGGAACGATGTCCCCAAGTAGCAATGTCATTTTAGTCTCCTGTTTTCTGCAAACAGATCTAGTCGGCGTAACAGTTGGGTTCAGTGACAATGTCACTGTTCGCGCATAAAGATATAATTTATATGTAACTTAAATTTGGGAGACTTTATGAAACTTACATCCTACACAAATTTTGCAATGCGTGCTTTGCAATTGGCAGCCTTGAAAGCGCCTGACTTGATACGTGTTGATGATGTCGTACGAGTCCACGGCTTGGCGCGTCCTCATGTTGTGAAAATCGTTCATGAACTGGGTCAAGCGGGGTACATAACAACACAACGCGGACGGGGGGGCGGCTTTCGCCTAGCACGACATGCTCAAGACATTGTTGTGGGTGACGTGGTTCGCCTGACTGAGGGCTCGCTTGACTTGGTTGAATGTTTTAATCCAGCGAGCAATACGTGCCCACTCATCGGTATCTGTAAACTATCTAAAGCTTTGCAAGACGCCACGCGTGCCTTCATGGCGGTACTCGATGATCTGACTCTTGCTGACATCGCATCGAATCGCAGTGATTTGTTGGCCCGGATTGCACCATTGGAAGACGGAATAATAGCCCCGATGAGGAAAGCAAAATGAACGTTTTAGACTGGACTGAGCGTTTCAAAGGGACCGCTGCTTTGCCACAGGATGTGCGTACTCGCTTGAACAAAGCGGCGCGTATTGTGCGAATGAAAAAGGGCGATCAAGTGTTCGGCCCAATGAACATTCCAGATAGCTTGTTCTTTCTGTATGATGGACGCATACGAGTTTCGCAGACTTCTGATGCAGGGCGCGAGATCGTTTTATATCGCATTGATGCTGGTGAAAGCTGCGTTCTCACGACGGCCTGTATGCTAGCGGAAGAAGCCTACAATGCAGAAGGTATTGCCGAATCCGACGTGACAGTGGTGAGCTTACCCAAGCACGCCTTTGACCGCTTGTCCGCGGAAGAGGATACGTTTCGCAATTTCGTCTTTGCCGCCTATTCGCGCCGGTTGATCGATTTGTTGCGTGTCGTAGATGATGTCGCCTTTGGCCGGATTGATGTGCGCTTGGCAGAGCGCTTGTTGATACTTGGCGACGGATTAAAAGAAGTTCGAGCAACTCACCAAGATCTGGCCAGTGAGCTTGGGACAGCCCGCGAGGTGATTTCACGGGTCTTGAACGATTTTCAGAAACGCGAACTCATAGAGCAATCTCGGGGCTTGATCACATTCAAGGATAAAGCCGCACTCAGTGCGATTGCGGACTCCGCGTGATAAATTTCATGTTTCTTACGGTTAGGTGACAATGTCACCGACCTACGCGACAAGAACTTATATCTAGATCTCAAGTTATGATTCAGGAGATCACCATGAAAACCAATGTAGGAACAATCGACCGTATCTTACGCACTGCGCTCGGCATCGTGCTGCTTTATCTTGCCTTCTTTAGTGGCATGCAATTCTTTGCAGCTGCTCCGCTCTTCAAATACGGCGCCGCCGCTGTTGGGCTTGTTATGCTTGCGACCTCTTCACTGAAAATGTGCCCAATTTATTCTATCTTGGGTCTCAAGACCTGCAAGGATTGCTGAAATGGAAACCATGTTCACACCATTCGCGTCCTTTGGTGGCGGTTTGCTGATCGGCCTTGGCGCTGTTCTTCTAATGCTTGGGCTAGGCCGTATTCTTGGGGCAACCGGCATCATGTCTAGCCTTGTCTTTGCGGACAGCCGAGATGAATTTTCGTGGCGCGCTGCGATGGTTGTTGGGATGATTTTGGCACCTGGCTTAATCTTTTTGGTTACAGGTGCGATGCCGGAATTGTCTGTTCCTGTAAGCCCTTGGATGATTGTGATTGGTGGCGTTATTGTGGGATTTGGCGCAAGCCTTGGCTCTGGATGCACGTCAGGTCACGGCGTGTGCGGACTATCTCGCCTTTCTGTGCGCTCAATCGTTGCTGTGCCGACGTTCATGTTCACAGCAGCAATCACCGTATACCTCATCCGCCACGTGTTTGGAGCATAAGACTATGAAACTGATTTTTGCCCTTTTTACTGGCCTCGTATTTGGTGTCGGCATCGCGATTTCTGGGATGATGAATCCTGCGAAAGTTTTCAACTTCTTTGATATTGCAGGAACCTGGGATCCTAGCCTTGCCTTCGTTATGGGTGGCGCTGTGATTTTGACCCTCATTGGGTATCGTTTGGTTTGGCGTCGTAACGCACCGCTCTTTGAAAGCCGTTTCCAAATTCCAATATCAAGTGCAATCGATGCACGTCTTGTGGCTGGGTCCGCAATCTTCGGGATCGGCTGGGGTATCGCAGGCTTCTGCCCGGGCGCTGCAATCCCAGCACTTGGAACGGGTCGTTGGGAAGTCGTGTTGTTCTTGGCAGCCGTTACCGCAGGGTTTTATGCAAGACGGCTTGTCGCTTCGTCACAACCCACAACAAAGGCTGCATAGTCATGGCACAAGGTTCAAAACGAAACATTCTATTGGTTGTCGGCGCTCTAGTCTTAGCAGGTGCTGCCGGGGCGGGGGGCATGTATTTCATGTCGTCTGGCCATACAATGGCGCGTCATCACGGTGCTGGCATGGAGCATGATGAAGTAAACATGCCCGGTCTGCGCGGTGAAAACGCGACAGCAGAGGAAAGTGCTGAGCTCGCGCTTATGTTTCGCAAGTTTGATACGATCACGCGAGAAGTAGAGAACCTGCCAGATGGCATTCGCACTGTAACAAACTCCTCAGACCCTGAAGTTATGGACGCTTTGGTGAGCCATTCAGTTGGAATGATTGATCGTGTTGGCCAGTTAGATGACCCTAAAATTTTGATCCAAAGCCCGACGTTGGACATCTTCTTTGTACGCGGGAAAGACATCGTTTCTGATGTCTCCGTTGAGGATGAAGGACTTGTCGTTATCCAGACGTCAGACAATCCAAAAGTTGTAGCGGCATTGCAAGAACATGCAGCTGAAGTGACGGCAATGGCTGATCGTGGAATGCAAGCTGTACACGAAATGATGGCGGCCGAAGGTCGCTCGCACGGACACTAATTTTAAGCTGGAGAAATAGGCATGGCTTACACTGAAAAATTCCAAACGCTTGCCGATCAAGCGCAAGCAAAAGTCAAACCCGTCCAAGCAGCGGACGTTGACACGCTGCTTGCGCAAGGGGCCGTCGTCTTGGATATCCGCGACAAAGAAGAACATGATGCTGGGCATATTTCGGGTTCTATGAATATCAGCCGTGGCAAGCTTGAGATGAATGTTGAAGGAGCGCTTCCGTCCTTGGACACAAAGATATTGTGCTATTGCAATGCCAACAATCGGGGTGCGCTTTCGGCAGCTGCCCTGAAGGAAATGGGCTATGAAAACGCCCACTATATCGCAGGTGGCTTGAACGCATATCGCAAGCTGCAATCCGCAGCTTAGATTCAAAAAACATCAAGTTAGTTCAATCGCGTTGGCGATGTGAATACCGACCGGAGAACATGAAATGACGTCTTATCCAGTAAACATGGACATCACCCCTGAAGTCGAAGCCTTCTTTGACGAGCCTACCAATACAATCAGCTATGTTGTGAAAGACCCGACTTCTGATTCATGTGCTATTATCGACAGCGTGATGGATCTAGATTATGCTGCAGGTCGAATTACGCATGTCAGCGCTGATCGGATGATTGACTTCGTTATTCATCACGGCCTTAAGCTTGAGTGGATCATTGAAACCCATGTCCACGCCGATCACTTAAGTGCTGCCCCCTACATTCAGCAAGAATTGGGTGGCAAGATCGGTGTCGGCGAAGGCATCATGGTCATTCAAGAAACCTTCGGTAAGATTTTCAACGAAGGTACAGAGTTCCAGCGCGATGGATCACAATTTGATGCGCTGTTCAAAGACGGTGACACATACAGCATCGGAAATATGCAGGCCTTTGCGATGTTTACGCCCGGCCACACACCTGCGTGCATGGTACACGTCATGGGCAACGTAGCCTTTGCAGGTGACACATTGTTTATGCCTGATGGTGGCTCCGCGCGTGCCGATTTCCCTGGTGGGGACGCGGGTGTTCTTTACGACTCTATTATGAGCGTTCTAAGCCTGCCGGACGAAATGCGTTTGTTTATGTGTCACGACTACGGCCCGAATGGTCGCACGATTGCTTGGGAAACCTCAGTTGCTGAACAAAAGGCAAGCAATATCCATGTTGGCGGTGACAAAACGAAAGAAGACTTCGTGAAGTTTCGCACTGAGCGGGATGCGCAATTGGCGATGCCAAAGCTGATTATCCCGTCTTTGCAGGTAAACATGCGTGCAGGTGAAGTGCCGACGGATGAAGACGGAAACCCAATGCTCAAAGTGCCGGTTAACGGTCTGTAAAATAGGATAAAACCATGGAAATCAAAAAAATTACAGACAAGGTATCGGTTTCACCACAGATCACCGCGAGTGACATCTCTGAGATCAAAGAGGCTGGCTATCGAGCCATCATTTGTAACCGTCCAGACGGCGAAGGTTCTGATCAACCGAGTTTCGAAGAAATCGAGAAAGCTGCAAAAAAGGCAGGTCTCGTTGCAGCTTACCTTCCTGTAGAAACAGGGATGGTGACAGACGAAAATGTCGTTGAATTTGGAAATATTGTTAAAGACCTTCCTCGCCCAGTGTTGGGATATTGTCGCTCGGGGACACGGTCCGCGACGCTTTGGTCTTTGCATGAAGCGCAAAAACGACCTTTGCCTGAAATCCTCGCGGCCACAAAAGCGGCTGGTTATGATATGAATGGTGTGGCTCGCCGCGTTGCCAACGGTGGCAAAACACCGACGCAGTCGGGTGATGCAAAATTCGACATCGTCATCGTCGGCGGTGGAGCAGGGGGCATTGCAACAGCTTCAAGCTTGCTTGCGCGCAAGTCTAGCCTGTCGATCGCGATTATCGACCCTTCGGATGTGCATTACTACCAGCCTGGCTGGACGATGGTTGGCGGCGGCGTGTTTGAAGCCAGTGAAACCGCGAAGACAATGGGATCGCTAATTCCACGGGGCGTCAAATGGATCAAAGCTGCGGTGTCAGCTTTTGAACCCAAAAACAACGCTGTGATCCTTGAGGGGTGTACTGTCGTCACCTATGATCGACTTGTCGTTTCGCCTGGTCTGAAACTCGATTGGGGCGCAATTGAAGGTCTCGAAGAAACGCTGGGCCGTAATGGTGTTACGTCCAATTACCGCTATGATCTTGCGCCTTATACTTGGCAACTTGTTCAGGAATTGAAAGAAGGTCGCGCGCTCTTTACGCAGCCTCCAATGCCAATCAAGTGTGCCGGCGCCCCTCAAAAGGCAATGTATCTTTCTGGCGATGCTTGGTTCCGAAATGGCGCGCTCAAAGACATCGATATTCAATTCATGAATGCAGGTGGCTTGTTGTTTGGGGTTAAGGAATATGTGCCCGCCTTGATGAAATACGTCGAAAAGTACGATGCAACTTTGAACTTCTTCAATACGCTTACGGCTGTTGACGGGGCCGCGAAGAAAGCGACTTTCAAGGTGGCTAAACCCGATTCAGAACCAACTGAAATCACCGTCGATTTCGACATGATGCATGTGTGCCCACCCCAAGTTGCACCGGACTTTATTCGCGTCTCTCCTTTAGCAGATGTCGCTGGATGGGTAGATGTCGACCAGGCGACTTTGCGTCATAAGACCTTTGATAACATCTGGTCGCTCGGTGATGTGATGAATGCGCCAAACGCAAAAACCATGGCCGCCGCACGTAAACAAGCACCGACTGTTGCTGAAAATATAGTGGCCGACATCAAAGGCGGCTCACCAGTTGCACAATATGACGGTTATGGCTCTTGCCCGCTTACTGTTGAGCGCGGCAAAATCGTTATGGCAGAATTTGGATATGGTGGTGCGCTAAAGCCAAGCTTCCCATCGTTTATTTTGGATGGAACAAAACCAAGCCGCGCGGCTTGGTTCCTGAAAGAAAAGTTGCTTCCGCCGATTTATTGGCAAGCCATGCTCAAGGGTAAAGAGTGGATGGCGAAGCCGGAAGAAATCAAAGTTGCGGCGCAGTAAGCCAAAGCCTTGATCATTGCCGCAGAGCATCTGGCTGTCCCTGTCTAGATGGTCTGCGGCTTTTAGATTGCTCACGACTCTCCGCTATCACGCCGAGCCGTTACCATTGGACACTCCACCATGAAAATCCTCCGCCAATATCTCCCGATCCTTGATTGGGGCAGTCGTTATGACCGTAATGCTTTGTCAAATGACATGATTGCGGCTGTGATTGTGACCATCATGTTGATCCCGCAGTCTTTGGCCTACGCGCTATTGGCGGGACTCCCACCCGAAGCTGGCATCTATGCGTCTATCGCCCCGATCGTGCTGTATGCGATATTCGGTACCAGTCGTGCTTTGGCTGTTGGGCCCGTTGCTGTTGTGTCGCTTTTAACCGCTTCAGCGGTTGGTCAAGTGGCCGAAACGGGGACAGCTGGATATGCTATCGCGGCGTTGACATTGGCCTTTCTCTCGGGCGGTTTCTTGGTGCTCCTTGGCATTTTCCGTCTAGGCTTTCTAGCGAACTTCCTTAGCCATCCAGTGATCGCGGGCTTTATCACAGCATCCGGGATCTTGATCGCGACCAGTCAGCTAAAACACATCTTGGGTGTAAACGCGCATGGCCACACTTTGCCGCAAATGCTTGGGTCGATCTTCGAGCACCTAGGTCAAATCAACTGGATCACTGTTGTCATTGGGGTCGCAGCAACAAGTTTCTTGTTCTGGGTGCGCAAAAACCTAAAGCCATTGCTGAAGAAAATGGGGCTTTCGCCTCTCATGGCGGACATTTTGACCAAAGCGGGACCCGTTGCTGCGGTCGTTGCGACGACTGTCGCTGTTTGGCTTTTTGGCCTTCAAGATCGTGGCGTAAAAACTGTTGGCGACGTCCCACAAAGCCTACCGCCTTTGACAATGCCAAGCCTGTCGCCTGATCTTGTTTGGTCACTATTGGTGCCCGCGATTCTTATTTCTGTCATTGGTTTCGTCGAAAGCATTTCAGTGGCACAAACCCTTGCCGCTAAAAAGCGCCAACAAATTGACCCTAACCAAGAGCTGATTGGCCTTGGTGCTGCTAACCTAGGCGCTGCATTTACAGGGGGCTTTCCTGTGACCGGGGGATTTTCCCGTTCTGTCGTCAACTTTGATGCTGGTTCACAAACACCTGCGGCAGGTATTTATACTGCGATTGGCCTTGCGATTGCGGCGTTGTTCCTGACGCCCTTGGTCTTCTTCTTGCCAAAAGCGACACTCGCTGCGACCATCATTGTCGCTGTTCTTAGCCTCGTTGATCTCTCCATTCTAAAGAAAACTTGGGGCTACAATCGAGATGATTTCGCAGCGGTTCTGGCAACCATCGTTCTGACTTTGGGACTTGGTGTTGAAATTGGTGTCGGA
>Ga0206129_10005264_pt1 | contig 13738 bp, 9 predicted proteins | sample Helgoland_Spring_8_FD_148616 | JGI IMG/M metagenome (GOLD analysis project Ga0206129, IMG submission 148616) | Pelagic subsurface seawater microbial communities from Kabeltonne, Helgoland, North Sea - Helgoland_Spring_Bloom_20160502_2 | ecosystem: Environmental > Aquatic > Marine > Epipelagic ...
TCACGGGTCTAAACGCCGTTGACCCCGAGCAAGTCGAAGCCGCGCGCCTCGATGGTGCTAAGGGTCACAAGATGCTCTGGTACGTGATCCTACCTCAGCTGAAGCCCGCGACGTTCATCGCTTTCGTTGTGACCATCATCGGCGCGCTTCGTTCGTTCGATCTGATCTCAATCATGACCAATGGCGGCCCCTTCGGATCGACCCGCGTTCTTAGCTTTTACATGTTCGAAGAAAGCCTCTCCGAGTTTGGCTTTCGCATGGGGTATGGCTCTGCCATCGCAACCGTGCTCTTTTTCATCATGCTCGGCTTTATCGTCTACTTCCTCTATTCCATGTGGCGCGAAGAAAAGGAGGCACGCTGATGTTTCCCACCCCTATCGAAAAGAAGTCCCGCAGCTATCAAATGGCCTATCAAGGCCTGCTGCCCGTGGTTCTTATCATGTGGCTTTTGCCGCTGATCGCTGTCGCCGTCTTCTCGATCCGCCCGGATTCAGACTTCACCAACGGCAATTACTGGGGCGTCCCGAGCAGCTTCAATTTCTTTGAAAACTACGGCAAAGTCTTCTTTGAGAGCGACATGCCACGCTACCTGCTCAACTCTGTTTTCATCACCGTGCCCACGGTCCTTGGCACAATCGCACTGTCGTCCATGACAGGTTTCGCGCTGGGTATTTATAAATTCAAAGGCAACCTGCTGATCTTTTTCATGTTCATCGCGGGTAACTTTGTGCCGTTCCAAATCCTGATGGTCCCTGTGCGCGATCTGACCGTGAACATGAACCTCTATGACACAAAGACCGGCCTGATCCTGTTCCACATTGCGTTCCAAACCGGCTTTTGTACCCTCTTCATGCGCAACTTCATCCGCGCGCTGCCTTTCCCTTTAATCGAAGCGGCCCGCGTAGAAGGCGTACGCGAATGGCAGATCTTCCTCTACGTCGTCCTGCCCTTGATGAAACCTGCACTCGCAGCCCTCGCGGTGCTGATCTTTACCTTCATCTGGAACGACTACTTCTGGGCGGTCGTCCTCACCCAAGGCCCTGATGCACAGCCCGTCACGGCAGGGATCACCGCCTTTAATTCACAATATCGCGCGGCGTATCACTTGATGAGCGCAGGCTCTATCGTCGCCGCCCTGCCCCCTGTCTTGATGTTCTTCTTGATGCAGAAGCACTTTATCGCAGGCCTAACACTGGGTGCCGTTAAATAAGATGCAACACTGGAGATTAGATTGCAGCCGCCAGACGCTGGTGCTGGCCGCTACGGGTGCGCGTTTACCGCAAGTGGTTTATTGGGGCGCGCCCCTGCCAATGGCTGAGGACTTGGCGACGATCCACGCCGCACATGCGCTGGACGTGACGGGCGGTATGCTCGATGAGAACCCCGATCTCAGCATTTGCCCCGAAGCCTCGCGCACCTTCCCCGGTCAGCCGGGTATGATCATCCGTTCCGAGAATGGCACGCCCTTGCTGCCAAAGTTCTGCTTTGAAAGCGACGACGTCACTGAAGCTGCGATCAAGCTGGTCTACCGCGATGACACGCACGGTCTATACTATACCGCCACCTTCCAGATTGACCCTGTCACCCATATCATCACGTCCCAAGCCACTCTGGATGCGGACAAGCCAATCCATTTGCATTGGCTCTCTGCCCCCGTCTTTCCTGCATCCCAGCAAAGCGCTGAAATGATAGACTTCGCAGGGCGTTGGTGTGGTGAATTTCAACCCCATCGCACCGCATGGTCCCCAGGCATCCGCATGCGCGAGAACCGCACAGGGCGCACAGGGCACGAACATTTCCCCGGCTTGATCATCCCTGAATTCGGCGCGACCAACACCACAGGTTCCGCGCATGCGTTCCACTACGGATGGTCCGGTGGTCACAAAATGATCGCTGAAGAGCTTCCCGATGGTCGCCGCCAAATCCAGTTCGGCCACGCACCACGGGTCGAGGCCACCGCCTCCACGCGCTTCACCTCCGCACCACTTTATGCTGTCTATAGCTACGATGGGTTAAACGGCTGCGCCGTCTCGTTCCAACGCCACGTGCGCGATCATATCGTCACATTCCCCGATCCAAACCGCCCGCGCCCTGTGCATTACAACTGCTGGGAAGCGGTCTATTTCGATCACAAACTCGACGTCCTGAAAGACATCGCAGACCGCGCCGCCGACTTAGGCGCGGATCGCTTCGTTCTTGATGACGGCTGGTTCGGGCAACGCGATGACGACACCACTTCGCTATCCGATTGGGAAGTCGATCCGCGTAAATACCCAGACGGCCTCGGTCCATTAATTGATCACGTCCATTCCAAAGACATGACCTTTGGCATCTGGTTCGAACCAGAGATGATCAACCCTGACAGCGATCTGCACCGCGCGCATCCTGATTGGGCACTCGGCTCTGAGGATCAAACCCTTGGCCGTCAACAAAAAGCGCTTAACATGGCCCTGACAGAGGTGCGCGACTTCATCTACGACCGCATGGCCGCAATCCTGTCTCAGTACCCGATTGATTACATCAAATGGGACCACAACCGCGTGCTCCCCGCCCCTGATGCTGCGCAAACACGCGGCTCTTATGCGCTGATCGACCGTCTGCGCGCGGACTTCCCAATGGTTGAGATCGAAAGCTGCGCTTCGGGTGGTGGTCGCATCGACTTTGGCATCCTCACCCGCACACAACGCGTCTGGCTCTCAGATTCCAACGACGCTCTTGAACGTCTGCGCATGCAACACGACGCCGCCCTCTTCCTACCACTTAATGTCACAGGCTCTCACGTCGGCCCGCGCCATTGCCACACTTCTGGCCGCGTGATCGACATTTCCATGCGCGCATGGGTCGCCGCACAGCGCCACATGGGATTTGAGATGGACCCCCGCGAGCTAACTGCGCACGAACATACCGTCCTCAAAGACGTGACCGCGTGGTGGAAGCACAACCGTATTTGGATGGAGCGCGCAGATATCTTGCGCCTTGATAGCGCGGATCCCTCATTGATCGCAGAACAACAATTGGCCGAAGATGACACGCAATTCGTGGTTTTTGCGGGCAAAGCCGCGACCTCAACCCAAATCGCGCCACGTCCTTTACGCATGACGCGTCTTGATCCAGACGCGCAATACGAGATCTGTCTGCGCAACCGCATCACAGCACCCTCACTTTCGCGTGGGACACCGATCCTGAAAAATGAAAATATCACCGTTTCCGGCAACTATCTCATGCACCAAGGCCTCACGCTGCCGTGGGATTTCCCCGATACTATGTGGGTCATCGAAGGGCGCAAACTCTGATTCTTCCTCTCTTTAAAAATATCTCAGTAATTTTCCGTGGCGGAGGCCTCGATTTTTCTAGAAAAATCGGCCACCCTCACCGCAAGGAGCTTCGACATTGACTGCACAATTTAGCGAATTCAAAGACGCCTCGATCTATATCACAGGCGGTGGCAATGGCATTGGCGCAGCTCTCACCGAGGGCTTCGTGAAGCAAGGCGCGCGCGTTGCCATAGTCGGTCGCTCGGATGCCACAGACTTCTGCGATGAAATGGAACAGAAGCACGGCAATCGCCCCCATTTCATGCAATGCGACATCACAGACATTGAGCGTCTTAAAGCGACAATGAATGAGGCCGCCGAGCGCCACGGCCCGATCACCACGCTGATCAACAACGCCGCCAATGACAAACGCCATGCCACTTCCGAAATCGACGAAGATTTCTACAACTGGATGATGGACATCAACTTCAAAGCTTACGTCTTTGCCTGCCAACACGTAGCGCCAATGATGGCCGCAGCTGGTGGTGGCTCCATCATTAACTTCACTTCGATTTCTTACATGATGGGCAATGCAGGCTACCCCCTCTACACCGCCGCCAATTCCGCGATCAACGGCCTCACACGATCGCTCGCGCGCGAATTCGGGCCCGACAAGATCCGCGTCAACGCGCTCGCGCCCGGTTGGGTTCTCACGCAAAAGCAAAAGGATATGTGGGTGACTGAAGACGGTCTTGCAGCACATCTGGAACGTCAATGCCTTGATGATCCACTTGCCCCCGAAGACATCGTTGGCGGCACGCTGTTCCTCGCATCTGATCTTAGCCGCGCCATGACGGGCCAATCACTGGTGATCGATGGCGGCGTTGTGGTGACAGGATGAGCCAAGCTGCGCCCATTTCACCAGACTGGATCGCAGTTGATTGGGGCACGTCCAATTTGCGTGCCTTCGCGATGGATGCAGGCGGCACCGTTTTGGGCGAAGCAACGTCTGACAAAGGCATGTCTTCGCTCGCGCCAAACGAATTTGAACCTGTTTTGCGCGCCCTGATTGCCGATTGGACCCTCCCTAATCCATGCACCGTCATCGCCTGTGGCATGGTCGGATCGCGCCAAGGGTGGCAAGAAGCACCTTATCGCTGCGTCCCCTGCAGCGCTAAATCAGATGCGCCGGTTCGCGTGTCCAACGTTGGTGATGATCTGCACGTCTGGCTGATTTCAGGCATCAAACAGCCAGATCCGGCCGACGTCATGCGCGGCGAAGAAACCCAAATCGCTGGCTTTCTCGCCCTTAATCCGGATTGGGACGGCGTGTTGTGTTTGCCCGGCACCCATTGCAAATGGGTCCACGTGAGCGCGGGCGAGATCGTGAGCTTTCGCACCTTCATGACTGGCGAACTGTTCGACACCATAAGCACAAGTACGGTTTTACGCCACTCTCTCAACGGCACTGACATGGACGAGAGCGCGTTCTTGAATGCCGCATCCGACACGCTATCACGACCCGAAAAGTTCACCGCCAACCTTTTTTCGCTACGTGCGGCTGACTTGCTCAACGGGCAAAGTGCCGCCACCGCACGCGCCAAGCTGTCCGGCGCACTAATCGGAATGGAGCTGGCCGCGGCCAAACCATATTGGCTCGGTCAAAACGTCGCGTTGATTGGATCCAGCACTTTGTGCACTCTTTACCAGCAGGCCCTTGCGCAGCAAGGCGTCGACGCCACTTTAAGTGACGCAGCATCCGTGACCCGCGCTGGATTATGCGCAACCTACAAAGCATTAACCGGAAAGTCATAATTATGAGCCGTCCTCTTATCGCCATTTTGCGCGGTGTTACTCCGATTGAAGTCAAAGACATCGCCGCGGGCCTTATTGATGCAGGCATCACCCGAATCGAAGTCCCAATGAATTCACCCTCTGCGTTGAAATCCATCGAAAAACTGGCCAAAGCCTACGGTGATATCGCGCAAATCGGTGCCGGCACTGTCATCACAGTTGAAACGGTTCTGGACGTCGCCAAAGCAGGCGGCAAATTGATCGTCTCCCCGAATGCAGACAAGAAAGTGATCGCTGCGACCAAGCTGGCGGGCCTTGATAGCTATCCCGGCGTGATGACCCCGACAGAGTGCTTTGATGCGCTCAGTGCAGGGGCAGATGGTCTCAAGATTTTCCCTGCCTCGCTTCTTGGGTTTGACGGTTTGAAAGCCATTCGCGCCGTGTTGCCGATTGGCACACAGGTTTACGCCGTAGGTGGTGCTGATCACACGAATTTCGCAGAGTGGATCGCAGCCAGCGCAGACGGCTTTGGCATCGGCTCCGCGCTTTATAAACCTGGCTTTACTGCCGCTGAAGTCGCCCAACGTGCGGCGGCAATGGTCAAAGCCTTCGACTTAGCCCAGCCCAAATGATATTTGACGAACGGCCTTGCGGGCTTGGCGAAGGGCCGCTGTGGCACCCTACCCGCCAAGAGCTTTTCTGGTTCGATATCAACGCGCGCAAATTGCACAGCAAAGCGCAAACCTGGGATTTCGATCTCAGCGTTTCAGCTGCGGGCTGGATTGATGAGAGCACCTTACTTATCGCATCCGAGATCGGTCTGCACCGATTTGATATAACGAACGGCGCACTCAGCGATCCAATCGTGCATATTGAGACCGACAACCCCATCACGCGTTCCAATGATGGGCGCGTCGATCCTTGGGGCGGCTTTTGGATCGGGACTATGGGCTTTAACGCAGAGCCGAATGCAGGTGCAATTTATCGTTTTTACAAAGGCGAGCTTCGCGTGATTGCAACCGACATCACAATCCCGAACGCGATCTGCTTCGCTGTGGACGCAACCTTCGCCAATTACACGGACACCGTGACCAAACAAATTATGCGCGTCACGCTGGATCCAGAAACAGGCTGGCCCGATGCCGAAGCAAAGGTCTGGCTCGACCTCAATGAGGCGAACGTAAACCCCGACGGTGCGGTGATAGACGCCAATGGCACGCTTTGGGTCGCGCTTTGGGGTTCTTTCTGCGTCAACGGATATGCACCTGATGGCACTCTCGTTGCGTCGCACGAGGTTGGCGGTCGTCATACGACCTGTCCTGCATTTGGTGGGTCTGAACTGAGCGATATGTTTGTGACCTCCGCGACGGATGGCATTCGCGGCGAACTCGGTGACAATGGGAAAACCTTTATCTTGCACGGCATTGACAAAGGTCAAAAAGAACATCAGGTGATCTTATGAAACGCACGCTTGGCGTTTGCTACTACCCCGAACATTGGACTGAGGATCGCTGGGCCATTGATGCCGCGCAGATGATCGAGGCAGGCCTCACATGGGTGCGCGTCGGCGAATTTGCGTGGTCGCGCCTAGAACCATCGCCCGGTGACCTGCAACTCGACTGGCTTGAGCGCGCCATCAATGTACTGGGTGACGCAGGCCTAAAGGTGATCCTTGGCACGCCCACAGCAACACCACCACGCTGGATGCTCGACAAACATCCTGACATGCTTGCAGTCGATGCCGAAGGGCGCACGCGAGGGTTTGGCTCACGTCGGCACTACTGCTTCTCGCATGAAGGGTTCATTGCAGAATCCCGCCGTATCACGGAAATTTTGGCCAACCGTTTCGCACGCAATCCACATATTCAAGCATGGCAAACGGACAATGAATATGGCTGCCACGAAACAACCGTAAGCTATTCAGACGCCGCCAAGCGCGCATTCCAAGACTGGTGCGCGCAAACCTATCAAAGCCCTGATGCACTGAACCGCGCGTGGGGGAATATTTTTTGGTCCATGGAGTATGACAGCTTTGATCAGATCGGCTTACCCAATCTTACAGTGACAGAACCCAATCCATCGCATGTGCTTGCATTTAGACGGTTTTCTTCCGATCAGGTTGTGCGGTTCAATCGCGTTCAAACCGACGTACTGCGCGCTCATACGGACGTTCCGCTGATCCATAACTACATGGGCCGAGTCACGGATTTCGATCACTATGATGTGGGCGCGGACCTCGATATTGCCTCTTGGGACAGCTATCCGATTGGCTTTCTATCAGACCGCCTTGAGGGCACGCCAGAGCACAAAGCGCGCTATCTGCGCCAAGGTGATCCTGACATGCAGGCGTTCCACCATGATCTTTACCGCACGGTTGGCTCGATGCGTGGCACGCGCAAAGCGCATGACGGCCGTTGGTGGGTGATGGAACAACAGCCCGGCCCTGTGAACTGGGCACCTTACAATCCCGCACCTCTGCCCGGAATGGCGCGCCTTTGGGCATGGGAAGCGTTCGCGCACGGCGCAGAAGCCGTGCTTTACTTTCGCTGGCGTCAGGCTCCTTTTGCACAAGAACAGATGCATGCGGGACTTTTGCGCCCGGATGCCGCCCCTGCCCCTGCGCTGGACGAGGCACGCCAAGTCGCGCGCGAATTAGAGGCAATGCCAGAGGTCGGTACGTTCAAAGCACGCGTCGCCTTGATCTTCGACTATGTCTCGTGCTGGGCTTGGGAAGCACAACCGCAAGGCGCGGATTTCGACATGTTCCGTCTCGCGTTTGAGACGTATCGCGCCGCACGCCGTTTGGGCCTGTCGCTCGATATTGTTGCACCCAACGCGGATTTGAGCGGCTATGATCTGGTGCTTGCCCCCGGGCTCTTGGAAACGTCAGAAAGTCTTCAAAACTACAAAGGCGTCGCATTGATCGGTCCGCGCACAGGCTCAAAAACCTCCGAGCTAAGCATTCCGACACCGATGGGACCTAATGTTGCGGGCCTCGACTGCACCGTGTCGCGCGTTGAAAGCATGCCGCCAAGCACAAGTGTCGAACTAGTAAACGGCGGTGCGTTTTTGCACTGGTTTGAAGAGCTCGATGGCTCAGCCGAGGTCACTTTACGCACTGCGCGCGGTGCTCCCGCGATCATGCGCACGGGCGGATTGCACTACGTCGCAGGCTGGCCAGAGGCCGCAAGCTACGTTGACATCCTAGAAGGCTTAGCGGCTCAGGCCAACATTCCCACGCAGCGCCTACCCAGCGGATTGCGCCTGCGTGAGACGCAAACACATCGCTTCTGGATCAACTACGCCCCTGATGAAGTCAGCTACGATGGCAAAACCATCGCTGCGGCAGATGTGCTCTGGGAAACCCGCGACTAGACACAAAAAATGGGGAGCCAAAAGGCTCCCCAGGTTCGCAAATTCAAGCTCATCATTTATCACCGCTCGGAATATTTTTTGCCTGCGGCCTGATTTGCGTCAGAGGCCCCCTGAAGGGCCTCGTGACCGGATTTTGATGCGCCCGAATTTTCTAGAAAATTCGCATTGCACCGTTTCGCTTAACTACAGCCGGATGTCCCGCCGCAGGTGTTGCACTTCATGCAGGTTCCGTTGCGCACGAGCGTGTAGTTACCACACTCCCCACAAGCTTCGCCTTCATAGCCCTGCATCTTCGCTTTGGTGCGTTGATCCATGCTTGTCGCGGATCCAATTGCCGCTGAGCTCGTGCTCGCAGGCATCACAGCTGCAACGCTCACCTCTGGCACCAAGGTCTGCAAAGCCGCGACCGGATCAGCCGTCCCGCTCAGCGCTACTGCACCTGCTTGGCCACCTTGCAGCACGATCAATTCCTGCGGCAAACGCTTGCGCAAATATCCGGTAGAACTGATCTGCTTCAGGACTTCCAACGAGTTGGTCGCTGCTTTGTCGCTCAACTCTGAAACGTTGCTCACGCCCTCTTCCGCACCACGGCCAAGATCGTCAAACGATGCGCCCGTTGGCTTGATGTGCGCAAGATCCGTGCGATCCAAGTAAGACACAGCCAACTCGCGGAAGATGTAATCCAAGATCGACGTCGCATTCTTAATGCTGTCGTTGCCTTGCACCATGCCTGCTGGCTCGAACTTGGTGAAGGTAAAGGCGTCCACGAACTCCTCCAGCGGCACGCCGTACTGAAGACCGACCGAGACGGCAATCGCGAAGTTGTTCATCATCGCGCGGAAACCCGCACCCTCTTTGTGCATGTCGATGAAGATTTCGCCAAGCTGGCCATCCTCATACTCACCCGTGCGCAAATAGACCTTGTGACCCCCAACAACCGCTTTCTGAGTGTAACCTTTACGGCGCTCAGGCATCTTTTCGCGGTTGGATTTGACGATCTCTTTGACGATCACCTTTTCGATGATTTTCTCTGCAATAACAGCCGCTTTTTCGGTGATGTTACCGCTTTCGAGGATGTCCATTGCGTCGTCATCATCCTCAACCAAAGCCGCGGCCAGTGGCTGGCTCAGTTTCGATCCGTCGCGATACAGTGCATTGGCTTTGACACCCAAGGACCAGCTCAACTCATAGGCTTTCTGGCAGTCCTCGATGGTCGCATCGTTGGGCATGTTGATTGTCTTGGAGATCGCACCAGAGATGAACGACTGCGCCGCAGCCATCATGTAGATGTGGCTATCAACGGACAAGAAACGCTTGCCCTTCTTGCCGCATGGGTTGGCACAATCAAAGATGCTGAGGTGCTCGTCTTTGAGGTACGGCGCGCCTTCCAGCGTCATCGTACCACACACATGATCGTTCGCCGCGTCGATATCCGCTTTGGAATATCCCAAGTGCTTGAGCAAATCGAACGAAGGATCGTTCAGCTTTTCAGCTGGGATGCCAAGGACACCGGTGCAGAACTCTTCGCCCAGCGTCCACTGGTTGAACACAAAGCGAATGTCGAAAGCAGAGGCAAGCGCGCCTTCAATCTTCGCCAATTCATTTGCCCCAAACCCGTGGCCGACCAAAGACGTGGTATTAATGCCCGGCGCGTTACCGATAGAGGCATGACCAACCGCATATGAGACGATCTCTTCGATCTGCGCAGAGCCGTAACCAAGGTTCTCAAGCGCCGCGGGAACAGATTGGTTGATGATCTTGAAGTAACCACCGCCCGCGAGTTTCTTGAACTTAACGAGTGCGAAGTCAGGCTCGATGCCCGTCGTGTCACAATCCATCACCAGACCGATAGTGCCGGTTGGGGCAATCACAGAGACTTGTGCGTTGCGGTACCCGTACTTTTCGCCTTTTGCCAAAGCGTCGTCCCAAGAGGCCATCGCCAGCTTGGTCAGGTCCGCGTCAGGGCAGTTTACCAGATCAAGCGCAACAGGCTTGATGTCGAGCGTCTCGTAGCCGTCCGTCGCGCCATATGCGGCGTTGCGGTGGTTGCGCATGACACGCAGCATGTGCGCTTGGTTCTTCTTGTACCCTGCGAATGCACCGAGCTCGCCCGCCATTTCAGCAGAGGTTGCATAGGACACACCCGTCATCACAGCCGTCAAAGCCCCACAAAGCGCACGGCCTTCGTCGCTGTCATAAGAATGACCCATGTTCATCAGCAAGCCACCGATGTTGGCATAGCCAAGACCCAATGTACGGAAGTCGTAGGAACGCTGCGCGATCTCTTTGGATGGGAACTGCGCCATCATCACGGAGATTTCCAGCGTTACTGTCCAGAGACGTGTGGCGTGCACATACTCATCCGCTTGAAATTTGCTGTCCTTGTAGAACTTTAGCAAGTTCATGGATGCGAGGTTACAGGCCGTGTCGTCCAGGAACATATATTCAGAACACGGGTTGGAACCGCGAATTTCGCCGTCTTCTGGGCATGTGTGCCATGCGTTGACCGTATCGTGGTACTGGATGCCGGGATCTGCACAGGCCCACGCGGCGTGACCGATGTCTTCCCACAGGTCGCGTGCTTTGATTGTTTTAGCGACCGTGCCGTCTGTGCGGCGGATCAACTCCCAATCACCGTCCGCTTCGACAGCTTTCAGAAAGCAGTCCGTGACACGCACGGAGTTGTTAGAGTTTTGGCCGGAAACGGACGCATACGCCTCTGAATCCCAATCTGTGTCGTATGTGGGGAACTCGATGGATGCATAGCCTTGCTTTGCATAATCAAGAACGCGCTTCACATATGTCTCAGGGATCGCCGTTTTCTTGGCACCGCGGATCGCCGCTTTCAGCTGTGGGTTCTTCTTTGGATCAACAGAGTCCTCAGACGAACCATCCCAAGCGCGGATCGCTTTGAAGATTTCGTTAAGGTGCTGTTCGTGCATCTTGGAGCCAGCGACGATGGAAGCAACTTTCTGCTCCTCCTTCACCTTCCAATTGATGAATTCCTGGATGTCAGGGTGGTCCGCATCGCAGATCACCATCTTCGCGGCGCGACGTGTTGTGCCGCCTGACTTGATCGCGCCAGCTGCGCGGTCACCGATCTTGAGGAAACCCATCAGGCCAGAGGACTTACCGCCACCAGAGAGCTGCTCACCGTCGGCACGCAAGCTTGAGAAGTTCGTGCCAGTACCGGAGCCATATTTGAACAGGCGCGCTTCGCGGACCCAAAGGTCCATGATACCACCATCGCCGACCAGATCGTCTGAAACGGACTGAATAAAGCACGCATGCGGCTGCGGGTGCTCATAGGAAGATTTCGATTTGGTGAGGACGCCGGTCTCATAGTCAACGTAGTGGTGACCTTGCGCAGGTCCGTCGATGCCATATGCCCAGTGAAGGCCCGTGTTGAACCACTGAGGAGAGTTCGGCGCTGCGCGCTGTGTCGCGAGCATAAAGCGCATCTCGTCATAATACGTCTGAGCGTCGGCTTCGGTGGTGAAGTAACCACCCTTCCAGCCCCAGTATGCCCACGCGCCCGCGAGGCGGTCAAAGACTTCTTTAGAAGAGGTTTCGCCGCGAAACCCGTCATTGTCTGCGGCTGGCTCAGAACGCCATAGGAATTCAGGAATGCCCTTTTCTTTGACCTTCGAGGTCTTGTTGGGAACACCGGCTTTGCGGAAGTATTTTTGAGCGATCACATCAGACGCAACCTGCGACCAAGTGTTTGGGACTTCAACATCGTCTAGTTTGAACACGATGGAACCGTCTGGGTTCCGGATCTCGGATACGGTGGATACAAATTCAAGCGATGCGTATGCGTCTTCGCCTGTTTTGGTAAAATGTCTGCTAATCTTCATGGTCCGAGCCTTCCCAAATACTCTAACGTTCCGTTGCCTGCGCCTGCGCGCCTCGTGCGAGGAAGAACCCAAAGCATCGCCACACGGACTGAGTAGGACCGCATGATTAAGCGCAACGGACCAATCTGACCGATACTGCCAATTTTCCAGCTAGAGAACTTTTGCCACTATATCTTGTGGCTTACCTGCCTCGCTCCCACAAACTGACGTATTTGCCTGCGGACGGTCAATCCAATTATTTACGTTTTCGTGATGTTTTTTGCGTTGACGTGAGCGCCAATTTTGAGGCGTTCACGACCTCGTGTGATTCAGTGCAATTCGCCCCGAAGTTCACGTGGGAATCGCTAACCCAAAAAACCTTTGTTTGCTGCAGGCTTAGCTATTTTTGCTCACTCAGGAGATGAAGATTCCCTAACAAGAGATTAATCAATTTTGACCATGAGGTTAAAATTTTGAAAAGCCGCGAACGTGACATTCTCGCACTAGAAATACTCTATATGGCAGGCAGCACGCGTAAAACTACTACCTGTGGTGCGCCTTTCTAAAAAACCACACCATATGGTAGAGCGCAGCAATGGCGCGTTTGGACTAAAGCCAAATCTGGAAGATATGTGGGTGAAGTGGTCGGGACGGCAAGATTCGAACTTGCGACCTACGGTACCCAAAACCGTCGCGCTACCAGGCTGCGCTACGCCCCGACTGAGGCGGTGTTTAGCTGTGTCGCCACGAGATGAAAAGCCCGAAAATCACTCTTTGCACGGAATTACTGCAAGGCCGTCAGAAAAGGCCGGATGTTGCAGCGCATCACCCACTTGAAAGCCGTAGGTTTTGCTTAGTCCGCCGTTGATTTCGAGCACGGCATAGATACCGTCACCACCGGGAATCGGTGTCTCATCATGTGGGATCGCATTTTCGTGGATACGCGCAACACGCCCAGACGAATCTGTAAATATCATATCAAGAGGGATCAGCGTGTTTTTCATCCAGAACGCTACTGGTTGAGGTTGCTCAAACACGAAAAGCATCCCAGCAGAAGGCGCCATGGATTCTCTGTGCATAAGCCCTTGCGCACGCTCGGCAGGTTCATCGGCAAGCTCTATGGTGAAGCGTGCTTCGCCGAATGCTCCACGGATGAGAACTTTATCCTCAGCACAAGTATCTTCTGCGAAAGCCGCGCCACTGAGAACGCTGATCGCGAAACTTCCGGCACTCAATACTTGGGTTAGTGTAGAGCTGCTTCCCATGCGTTCACCTCAATTGCCATGAGGCCGCGTTTACCATCAATCACACGGATCGCCAATGCTTCACCCGGTGCTAAATCGGCCAAGCCCGAGCGGCGTAAAACTTCTACGTGCACAAAAATGTCGGCGTCTGAGCCAAAGACATTGGCAAAGCCAAATCCTTTGCCCTTATCGAACCATTTGACGCGCGCTGGCTGTAGCTCGACATTTGCAAGCT
>Ga0206129_10005265_pt1 | contig 13738 bp, 10 predicted proteins | sample Helgoland_Spring_8_FD_148616 | JGI IMG/M metagenome (GOLD analysis project Ga0206129, IMG submission 148616) | Pelagic subsurface seawater microbial communities from Kabeltonne, Helgoland, North Sea - Helgoland_Spring_Bloom_20160502_2 | ecosystem: Environmental > Aquatic > Marine > Epipelagic ...
AGACGCGGTCCCTAAACGGAACCCTTCAATCGCATGCAAGGTGGGTAGTATTCCTTCTCCTACTGCCATCGCCAAACCTTTAGACTAATCATTGTCACCTGTCTTGCTTCCGCGCCAACATAAGTAATAGTGCCCTGAAGCATTACTGATCCTCTCAGTGATTACCGTTCCACCCAAAGCAGCCAATACGCTACGTTAGTTTGCCATGGCACTGTTTAAATTTCTTACCAGATCCGCAGGGGCATAACTCGTTGCGACCTACCTTTTTTCCTTCACGAACAAAGGGCTCAACCGGTATTTCCTGTGTCTCTCCGACGGCTTCACCTCCGTCTATTGCAGAGGCGTTTTCATGTTTAAACTCCATTTGCTTAGCCGCTGCTTCGTCACGACGTCGACGCTCTAATGTTTCGAGCTCGTCTTCACGCTGTATCTGGACGTTGGCAAGAAAGCGTACAACATCGCTTTTTAGTGCATCCAGCATCGACTCAAAGAGGCTGAACGCTTCGCGTTTGTATTCCTGCTTCGGATTTTTCTGTGCATATGCCCGCAGATGGATGCCCTGACGTAATTGATCCATCGTCGCCAAATGCTCTTTCCATAAATTATCCAACACTTGCAGCATAATATGTTTTTCGAGACGGCGAATATCAGGCCCAATTTCTTCAGCCTTCGCACTGTAAGTATCGGCAATAACCGTGGTGATTTTTTTGCGCAGTGAATCTTCATGCAAATTGTCGTCTTCATCTAGCCACTGCCGGACAGGAAGAGAGGCTGCAAACTCTCCTTCAAACCGCTGTTCCATTCCAGCGATATCCCACTGTTCTTCCAGGCTCTGTGGCGGAATAAACTCAGTAATCACATCATTGATGACGTCGATTCTAATTGCTTCAATGGTTTCACTAATGTCATCTTCTTCAAGTAACTCTCTGCGCTGCTGGTAAACTATCTGCCGTTGGTCATTGGCGACGTCGTCATATTCCAGCAACTGTTTACGAATATCAAAGTTACGTCCCTCCACTTTGCGCTGCGCTTTCTCGATGGAGCTGGTCACCATCCGATGTTCTATGGCCTCTCCTTCATCCATTCCCAACGCTTGCATAAAATTTCGCACTCTATCGGAGGCGAATATACGCATTAAATTATCTTCCATTGACAGATAAAACCGGGACATACCCGGATCACCCTGTCTTCCAGCTCGACCACGCAGCTGATTATCGATACGGCGAGACTCATGACGCTCGGTACCGATAATGTGTAAGCCACCGGCATCTAATACCGCTTGATGACGCTGCTTCCATTCTTCACGCAACACGGCGATCTTTGCATCCGTCGGATTTTTTAACGCGGCTATCTCAACTTCAACATTTCCGCCTAACACGATATCGGTACCGCGCCCTGCCATATTGGTGGCGACTGTTACACTGCCTGCTTTACCGGCCTGAGAGATAATTTCGGCTTCTTGTTGGTGAAATTTAGCGTTAAGCACTTTGTGCTCTAGCTTAGCTTTATCAAAACGCCGTGACAGTTCTTCAGACGTTTCTATGGACGCCGTTCCAACCAAAACAGGGGCACCGTTCGCGGTCAGCTCTTCGACATCCGCAACAATGGCATCGTATTTTTCAGCCTTCGACAAATAAATCAGATCGTTCAAGTCTTTTCGCAGCTGCACCACATTGGTGGGAATGACTATCACTTGCAGGCCATAAATTTGGTTAAACTCAAAAGCTTCGGTATCTGCTGTTCCTGTCATGCCGGAGAGTTTATTAAACAAACGGAAATAGTTTTGAAAGGTGGTGGATGCCAGAGTCTGACTCTCGGCTTGGATATGCACACCTTCTTTGGCTTCAATTGCCTGATGCAGACCTTCCGACAAACGCCTACCTGCCATTGTTCGGCCAGTATGCTCATCTATTAAAACAACCTGATTGTCTTGCACAATGTACTCAACATCATTGTGGAACAACTTGTGAGCTCGTAATCCCGAATAGAAGTGCTGCAACATTGATAAATTGGACACGGAGTAGAGACTATCCCCTTCTGAGAGTAGTCCAGCTTCGGTTAATAATTCTTCAACGTAGAGATGCCCCTGTTCTGTTAACTCAATCTGCCGGGCTTTTTCATCGACCGTAAAATGCCCTTCCGTTTCTTCTGACTGCTCTTGCAGCTTGGGAATTAATGCATTGACGGTACGGTACAATTCGGAGCTGTCGTCAGCAGGACCAGAAATAATTAGCGGGGTGCGGGCTTCATCAATGAGAATTGAATCAACCTCATCAACAATTGCGAAGTTTAGATTACGCTGGAAGCGGTCTTCCGACGTAAAGGCCATATTGTCTCGTAGATAGTCGAAACCAAATTCATTGTTCGTTCCATAAGTAACATCACAAGCATAGGCAGCGCGCTTGGTTTCTGGCTCTTGTCCCGATAAAACGATGCCTACGGTCAGATCGAGGAATTCATAGATAGGACGCATCCAATTTGCATCGCGCTCTGCCAAATAGTCATTCACCGTAACCAGATAAGCGCCATCACCAGAGAGCGCATTGAGGTATACCGGTAGTGTTGCTACCAGTGTTTTACCCTCACCCGTGCGCATTTCAGCTATATGCCCTCGATGTAGCGTGATGCCTCCCATCATTTGGACATCAAAATGCCGCAGACCCAATGTCCTTTTACCCGCCTCACGGACGACGGCAAAAGCTTCAGGTAGTAATTGATCTAGCGATTCCCCTTGCTCGATGCGTTCTCTGAACTCAGTTGTTTTTGCTTTCAACTGATCATCATCCAGCGCGCTGATTGTTTCTTCAAACGCATTGATTTGCTGGACAGCTTTGTCCATACGCTTGAGCTCACGGTCGTTTTTACTACCGAAAATTTTCTTAGCGAGATTTCCCAACATAATGGTTGCTACAGTTCTATATTCTATTAATGGATAAACACGAAAATACGGAATAGATCCGCGAGCGTGTAAGTTTAGTCTAGTTCAGATTAATAGGGCAGAGAAAAATCAGCGGCTGGCGCGATGAATGTAGGTGGAGGGATCAACCGCACGTCCGTGCTTGTAAACTTCGAAATGAACGTGAGGGCCGGTAGACCGACCACTGCTACCCATCAAGGCAATGACCTGCCCCTGTTTCACGATATCACCCATCTCAACTTTGTTTTCCATGTTGTGAGCGTATCGGGTCATATACCCACTGCCATGGTTTATCTCGACCATTTGGCCGTAGCCATATCGGTCTCCGGACCAAGTGACAACACCAGACCCGACAGTAATAATTTCAGAGCCTAATTTACCCGCAAAATCGACGCCCTCATGCATCGCCAAGCGGCCATTAAATGGGTCTGTCCGATGACCATAATGCGACGACATCCAGCCTTTCTTGATAGGCCGACCAGCGAGAAACACTTCCCCTTCAATTTTGCGATTCGCTAACAAGGTTTCTAAAATATTCAGCTGTTGTGTGCGATTTTCTATTCGTTTGGACAGGCTATCTATTGCATCGATAAAATCAGGATTTTCAAAAAAGCCGCCCTGATCATCTGTTTCGGGACCGCCAATCGCTGGGATTTGGCTAAAATCAAATTCTCCGCGATCAAGCTTTGCGACCGCGGTGATACGTTCACCCAAAGCATCTAGGCGCACCAACCGGGCTTGCATCTCCGCCACTCTCAGCGTTAGCGCGTGCACATGTTGTTCCGCGTTAAGTTTGGTTTTGGAAAGAAGCTGCTGCTCCTTGCTCTGTTTTTCTTTTATCGCAGTAAGCGCTTGCTGATCGAGGACATCGCCATCATTAATTGCAAGCCCATAACCGACTAACGCACCGATGCTAAGAGGCGCTACACCCAACAAACACAGAGACAAAAGCTTCCGGGTCCAACGCCCTAGGGAGATGGATCTAGATTGACCGCTTTTGTCACTAATGAGGATGACTTTCATAAATTTCTAGTCGGACTCTCTATCATGCTTATGCTGGAGTTATCAGCTTGCCTACCTGAAAAGGCAAACAATATGGCATAAAAATCAGATGTTTACCAACCTGCACCGCTGTTTTTAGTGAAGCAGCGCATGCTTTAGGGGGAAAGAACTGGAGCTATCACGCGACCGCCACAGCCTCCATATAGGAGATAGGTGCCAGCGCCGGATCGTCAAAGGTCACAACTTCCCAAGCATCTGTATCCGCGATCAGTGCCCGCAATGAAGCATTATTCAGTGCATGACCGGATTTGTGCGCCCTGAACTCCCCAATTAGGCTATTACCCAGTAGGTATAGGTCGCCAATAGCATCCAGTACTTTGTGCTTAACAAATTCGTCTTCATACCGAAGGCCATCTTCATTAATAATCCGGTACTCATCCACAACGATGGCGTTATGGACGCTTCCGCCCTGAGCTAAACCTTTCGAACGGAGATATTCAAATTCATGCATAAAACCGAAAGTACGCGCGCGACTAACCTCCTTGACAAACGAAGTGCTGGAAAAATCCAACGAGGCGGAACCTGTACGATCGCGAAATACGGGGTGATCGAAATCGATGGTGAATGAGACTTTAAAGCCATCAAAAGGGAGGAAGCTGGCTGTCTTGTCATCGTGCTTCACCGTGACCGGTCGCTTAATACGAATGAATCTTTTTGCTTTATTTTGCTCAGTGATACCAGCGGACTGGATCAGGAAAACAAATGGGCCGGCACTTCCATCCATGATGGGTACTTCCGCCGCACTCAGATCAACAAAAGCGTTGTCAATTCCCAATCCCGCCATAGCCGAGAGCAAGTGCTCGACCGTCGAAACCCGGACATCGCCCTTCATCAACGTCGTCGATAACGTGGTATCTCCAACATTTTCAGCTCGCGCAGCTATTTCTACAACAGGATCAAGGTCCGATCGCCTAAACACAATACCCGTGTCAACCGGTGCTGGAGAAAGTTTTAAATAGACTTTCTCTCCGGAGTGCAGACCGACACCTGTCGCTTTAATGGCGTTCCGTAACGTACGTTGTTTAATCATGGCTATTCTTCATGGTTATTGTTTAGGTTACCGTACTGCCGCAATAATGCGCTATCGCGACCCTAAAAACCGCCTAAATCCCCTGTTTTTGGCTACTAAATCACCAAGCGCTGAGAAGTGGGGCGCAAATTCTACCAAAGAACTGGCTCATCACCAAGTAACTTATGGCATTCTCCCCCAACACTTCATTCGACCGACCTGCTATATCGACCTTATATAACCCGCCAAGTAATCAGTTTATCTAGTCAGCCTGCCTGCGTAAAAAGGCCGGGATATCCAGATAATCCATATCTTTGTCCTGTGCCGGTGCTGCACCAACCGATTCACGCCCTACAGAATGCTGCGGGTTGTTACGCATAACGGTGGGTCTATCTAGATTGCGATAATCAGGATTGACCGTTTCATTGACTGTAGCCGCTACAACTTTTAATGGTACCTCTGAAATCACTTCGCCACCCAATCCAGTTGCGACAACAGTAACGCGCAATTCATCTGACATCTCAGGGTCTATAACAGTTCCCACGACAACAGTAGCATTATCAGAAGCAAATTCCTCGACTGTATCTCCCACTTCTGAAAACTCGCCCAAAGACAGGTCTAAACCGGCCGTAATATTGACCAATATACCCCTAGCACCCTGCAGATTAATATCATCCAATAAAGGGCTGCGAATTGCAGATTCAGCCGCTTCACGAGCACGATTTTCACCACGAGCGCTACCGGTACCCATCATCGCCATACCCATCTCAGACATAACAGTGCGCACATCTGCAAAATCGACATTAATCATACCGGGGCGAATAATTAAATCAGCAATCCCCTGCACCGCTCCCAACAACACATCATTAGCCGTTTTGAAGGCCTCAAGCAGGGTCGCGGCCTTGCCCAATACGGCGACCAACTTTTCATTAGGGATAGTGATCAACGAATCAACGTGCTGCTGCAGTTCTTTCATGCCCTCGTCAGCTATCAAGCTACGCTTCTTGCCCTCGAAAGAAAAGGGCCGAGTCACCACGGCAACGGTTAGAATACCTAAGTCTTTCGCTATTTCAGCAACGACGGGGGCCGCTCCTGTACCGGTGCCACCTCCCATACCGGCAGTAATGAAGACCATGTCTGCCCCCTGAAGCGCTTCTGAGATACGATCGCGATCTTCAAGTGCTGCCTGACGTCCGATATCCGGATTAGCGCCGGCACCCAGGCCTTTTGTAATACTACTGCCCAGCTGTAATACAGTGGCTCCTTCTATATTAGTCAATGCCTGCGAATCGGTGTTGGCGCAGATAAACTCTACCCCATCAACGTCACTGGTCATCATATGTTTAACAGCGTTACCACCGCCGCCGCCAATACCAACTACCTTGATTACTGCGTTTTGTGGTGCATTATCAACGAGTTCAAACATTGCCTTTCTCCCTTTGGGTTTAAATCATCTTTGTTGACTAGGTCAACGCCGATGGACTTACACTTATTAAATTTAAATTTCAGTTTTGTTGTTCAGGACCAGTCATCGATCAAAAATTATTCTGGAACCAGTTTTTTACGCGGGCAAAAGCACCTGATGAAGACTGCGCTTTTGATCCCTTTATTTCTCCGCCACTCTGTTGTTTCAAACCGTACTGCAACAGCCCTACTCCTGTTGAATAAATCGGATTACGAACGATATCTGTGAGGCCGTTGACGTCTTGTGGTGATCCGATTCTTACTGGCGTATGAAATATTTCCTCGGCCAGCTCTACAACACCTTCCATTTTCGAAGTCCCGCCAGTCAATACGATGCCCGCTGCAATCATGTCTTCAAATCCACTGCGTCGCAGTTCCGCTTGCACAAGGGTAAACAATTCGTCATAACGAGGCTCTACCACTTCGGCTAAAGCCTGCCTGGACAAGTCGCGAGGAGGCCGGTCACCAACGCTCGGTACTTTTATTGTTTCATCAGCACCGGCCAATTGCGTAAGAGCGCATGCATATTTAATCTTAATTTCTTCGGCGTTTTGAGTCGGTGTTCTCAGCGCCATAGCGATATCATTAGTTACCTGGTCACCCGCTATGGGAATAACACCCGTATGGCGAATAGCCCCTTCAGTGAAAATTGCTATATCTGTTGTACCACCACCTATATCGACCAAACACACACCCAACTCTCGCTCGTCATCAGTCAGTACGGCGTAACTAGAAGCCAGCTGCTCTAAAATAATATCTTCGACTTCAAGCCCGCAGCGGCGAATGCATTTTTCGATATTTTGTGAGGCATTCACGGCACAAGTGACCAGATGGACTTTCGCCTCAAGCCTTACACCCGACATACCCAAAGGTTCCTTTATTCCCTCCTGCGTATCTATGACATATTCCTGAGGTAGGATGTGAAGCACCTTTTGATCCGCCGGAATAGCCACCGCTTGCGCTGCATCAATCACCCGCTCCAGATCAAGCTGGTAAACTTCCCGATCACGAATGGCAACAATTCCATGAGAATTCAAGCTGCGAATATGATTGCCAGCAATACCGGCGTAAACCGAATGAATTTGACAACCTGCCATCAGTTCAGCCTCTTCAATAGCGCGCTGAATGGATTGCACAGTTGACTCTATATTGACAACAACGCCTTTTTTAAGGCCCCGCGAAGGATGCGAGCCTATACCGACTATTTCCAGCATTCCCTCTTGAGTAATAGCGCCCACGATTGCGACTACTTTCGAAGTACCAATATCAAGCCCGACGATCATTTTACTGTCTGTTGAGCTGCCCATTATTTAACACTCCCCTTTGAACTTATTATTTGAAACAGCATCATTTACCCTTGTTGACCTATACCGGAATTTACTACTGCAACAGACTCGCTGCCTGCTCTCCAGGCCACTGAAAAACCATTGTTATATCGCATATCTATTGACTGAATCTGATCGAAGTCCATTGCCAGTCCTTGTTCGTAGGCAAAAAGAAGCAGGCGCATTTTTTCCATGACCGCACCACTCCCAATAATAATTTCAACACCACTATCCAAACTTGCAAGCCATGAATTACGCTCGTTTAGCCGGAGCTTTTTTAGTATTAGATTGTGCTCAGCTAACACCGAACGCAGCTCCCGAAAATGATTCACTACTAATTCAGTATCGGAATCCTGTCCGTACAAAACCGGAAGATCATCATCAACCGCAGTGGCGGCTGCTGGTTTAAATAGCTCTCCACGATTATTCAAAAATCCAATTTCTCCCCACCGCGCGATCACTATTTGCTCTTCAACCGTGATTTCAATCTCATCCGGCCAGTGTCTGGCTAGGGCAACGTCAAAAATCCATGGCTGCTGTAACAACCTATCTCGAATGCCCTGAAGGTCTAACATTACAAAACCGTTTTCCAAAAAAGGTTTTACCTCGCTAGCAACAGCTTCTCTATCAACATGGTTAAATTCGCCTCGTACAGCTATCCGGGTTACTGGTTGTGATAACACGGTATTTACTACTTGCAAAAACCCGCTTAACAATAAGCCGGCTACAAGCACCAGTGACAGCTTACGCAATGGATTCCAGTTAAATGGCGTTGAGGGCTTTACTGCATTAAAGCTAGCCCCGCTGACATTCGTCTTCTTTCGTATTTTTTTTCTGCCAAGTAAACTCATTTCAACTTTCCGTCATAGCAGACTTAGTCGTAGTATTTCTGCGACTAGCTCTTCAAAGTTTACGCTCGCTTCTTTTGCCGCCATCGGCACTAAACTGTGGTCGGTCATTCCAGGCACTGTATTAACTTCTAGCAGGAAAAAGTTGTCACTTTCGTCCTGCATAAAATCAACCCTTCCCCAACCTTCACAGCCGACACTATGAAACGCATCCAGCGCCATTTTCTTTAGCTCCTGCTCTTGACTAGCCGACAATCCGCAGGGACATATATAGCGAGTATCCGTGGAGATATATTTGGCCTCATAATCATAAAACCCATGGTCGGTTTCTAATCGGATCACCGGCAATGTCTCTTTACCAAGAATCGCTACAGTAAACTCTGCCCCCTGAACCCACTGCTCTGCCATCACCGCACCCTGATACTGGCTTGCTATTTCATAGGCCCCTTTGAGCTCAGCTCCTGTCGTAGCAATGGCCATTCCGATACTGGAACCCTCAGAGGCAGGCTTTACAATAACTTTCCCCCATTGCCGAATAATGTCATCCCAATGACTATTAATGCTCAGCTCGCAGAAGCTAGGAGTTGGTAAATCCATTCCACGCCACAGGTACTTGCACCGAACTTTGTCCAACGCAATCGCTGATGCCATAACACCGCTGCCGGTATAGGTCACATCAATACTGTCCAATGCACCTTGCACACTGCCACCTTCTCCGTCACCACCATGCAACGCGATAAACACATGCTGATAACGCTCCGCTACCGTTTTAATCCAGCTGTCGTCTTGGGTATCGACAGCTTCTGCTGCAATATTTTGTGCACGTAACGCTGCCAATATCGCTTCACCGCTTTGTAATGAAACCGCTCTCTCTGCAGTTTTGCCACCCAATAACACGGCCACCGGGGACTTCAATCCATCCTTCCAACTCTTGTCGTTATCCGAGGAATAATTCATTACCACTAACCCAGTTGTCCAGTAGCTAAGTCCACTGCAATACCACCCACATTACCGGCGCCCTGAGTCAGCACGACATCTCCGGGCTTCACAATACTTTTCAACACTTCAGCAATTGATTCGATTTTTTCGACAAATATGGGGTCGATAAGCCCGCGACTGCGAATACTGCGACTTAAGCTGCGACCATCGGCACCCGGAATGGGCTCTTCTCCAGCGGAATAAACCTCCAGCAGCAGCAAGCTGTCGACCGTTGACAGTACCCGCACAAAATCTTCATATAAGTCTTTAGTTCTAGTGTAACGATGCGGCTGATAGACCATCACCAGTCGGCGATCTGGCCAAGCCTGCCTGGCCGCCGAAATAGTTGCCTCTACTTCGGTTGGATGATGCCCATAATCATCGACCAGCAGCACGCTGCCCTCCTCGATATCAAATTCACCATAAACCTGAAATCGTCGTCCTACTCCTTCGAACTTTTCAATGCCACGCTGGATCGCCTCATCATCAATCCCTTCATCAGTAGCAACAGCGATAGCGGCGGTCGCATTCAGAACGTTATGATCGCCCGGCATATTAATAGTGATATCAATCTGTTTATGTTTACCGGGGCGCTTAACTGAGAACGATGTTCTCAGTCCAAGTTTATTGACATCTACGATGGAAAAATCAGCATCGTGACTAAAGCCATACGTTAGTGTTGCACGTCCCACTGCAGGCAGTAGTTCGCGCACGACATCATCATCAATACACATAACGGCCATTCCATAAAAAGGTAAGTTATGTAAGAACTCAACAAACGTCTTCTTCAATTTGTTAAAATCCCCATCATAAGTCGCCATATGATCGGCTTCGATATTGGTAACAACTGAAACCATCGGCTGTAAATGTAAAAATGAAGCATCACTTTCGTCTGCCTCTGCGACCAAAAACCGACTCTCTCCTAGCTGCGCATTCGTACCGGCACTATTCAACAAACCGCCGATGACGAAGGTTGGATCAAGCCTAGCCTCTGCAAATACTGACGCAATAAGGCTGGTCGTTGTTGTTTTTCCATGAGTGCCTGCAACCGCAATGCCATGGCGATAACGCATCAGCTCTGCCAACATCTCGGCGCGAGGAACGATAGGGATCCTATGGGCCATTGCTTCCAGAATTTCCGGATTGTCATCCTTCACCGCAGTTGAACAGACAACCACGTCAACACCGCTAATATTACTTTCTCGATGACCAATAAAAACTGTTATACCTTTCTCTTGCAGTCGCCTCGTCACTTTTGACACTTGAATATCGGAACCTGATATTTGATAACCTGTGTTCAGCAACACTTCGGCGATACCGCACATTCCTGCACCGCCAATACCAACAAAATGTATTTTTTTAATACGGCGCATTTCTGGTATTACAAAACCGGGGTTTAATTCAGTCGACTCAATCATCGGCAACCTCCATACATACTTCTGCGACGCGCTGGTCAGCATCTGTTTTCGCAAGCTTTCTTGCAGCGATAGACATTTTCAGTACTTTTTCTCGATCATTGCCCAATTCGATCAAATCCTTCGCTAATCCAGTAATCGTTAATTTCGACTGCGCCAACAACTTACCGGCGCCACCGTGCTCCAGCCACCGAGCATTCTCTGTTTGATGATCATCAATTGCATGAGGCAGCGGTATCAGTAATGATGCAACACCTGCAGCCGTTAATTCTGCTACTGTCAAAGCTCCAGAACGACATACCACCACATCGGCCCAACTGTAAGCTGCAGCCATATCTTCAATAAATGCCTCAATAGTTACCTCGACTTCAACATCACAATACTGATTTTTAACCGAGTCAACATGGCGCGAGCCCGCTTGATGCCAAACTATCGGCCGCTGCTCTTTGGCAATGGATTTGATAGCACTTGGGAACAAATCATTAATAGGTTTTGCACCGAGACTTCCACCCAATACAAGTACATGGAGCTTCCCTGCACGAGAACTTAGTCGCACTTCAGGTGCCGGCAAATGGGTAATATCCTCTCTCACCGGATTTCCTACAAAGCTCGATTTATCTCCCCCAAAATTTATCGGATACCCCAACAAAACCCGTGTAGCTAGTTTTGAAAGTAGTTTATTGGTCGTTCCTGCAACCGCATTTTGCTCATGGATAACCAGCGGACACCGCGTAAGCCATGCAGCCAAGCCACCCGGACCGGATGTAAAACCGCCCATACCCAATATGCATACGGGCTTTAAATCACGAATAATACGCAAGGCCTGCAACAGCGAGCCAAGTAACTGAATCACAGCCTTTACCACACTAGTTATACTTTTACCTCGCAGACCCGAGACATTAATATAGTGAATTTTTATTCCGGTTGGTGGCACCAAGCGTGACTCAATTCCGTTAGAGGTCCCAAGCCACTCGACGTTTATCCCCTGCTCACGCAAACAATTGGCTGCAGCTAAGGCTGGAAAAACATGGCCACCGGTTCCACCAGCCATTACTAAAATCGAGCGAGGCGAGAGGTCAGTCATACCAGCGCCCTTTTCTGAATATTTCTAGATTTTCGAGCGGCGATGGTACGTGACGATTTTCGGCCATCTACTATCGAGTTTTTTACAATGGGTGACTTCGAAGAACTTAACTCCTGATTAATTCGAAAAACCATAGCCAGTAATGCGCAGCAGACAATCAGACTGCTACCTCCATAACTCAGGAAGGGCAGAGTCAACCCTTTAGTCGGCAGAAGCGCAATATTAACGCCTATATTAATAAACACCTGCCCGCTGATCATTAACGCAATACCATAGGCGACGAACGCACTAAACATATGCTGTTGATGCTCCGCGCGCCGGGCTATCGTTAATATTCTGGCGATCAATAAACAGAACAGAGCGATCAAAAACATAGCACCGACGAATCCAAATTCTTCGGCAAAGATCGCAAACACAAAGTCGGTATGAGATTCAGGTAAATAGAACATTTTTTGAATACTGTTTCCCAAACCGACACCCAACCACTCCCCCCGACCGAAAGCGATCAGTGACTGAGTTAGCTGATACCCAGTGTCAAATTGATCTGCCCAGGGGTCGGTGTAAGCAGTCAAACGTTTCAATCGGTAGGGTTCGCTTACAACTAAGATAATCAGTGCCGCTAACGCCGCCATTATGACGAGGGAAAATTGCCATAATCTAACACCGGCGAGAAAAATCATGCCAAACGCTGTACATAGCGTGACAACCGTTGCGCCAAAATCCGGTTCCAACATCAGCAAAATGATGACAGCAAAAAGGACAACCATCGGCTTGATAAAACCCTTCCATTCATCTCTAACTTCGTCTTGGCGCCGAACTAGATAACCCGCTAGATACAAAATAATACAAACCTTTGCGACCTCCGAAGCCTGAAGCGTTAATGGACCAAACGCCAACCAACGACGACTACCATTAACTTCTCGGCCAATACCCGGAATCAACACCAGCGTAAGGAGTACAAATGCGAACATTAACCAGAACCAACCGGTACGCTCCCAAATATTCATTGGAATACGATAAATAATTAGTGCCCCAAACAAACTCAGCCCGAGGTGAAACAAATAACGATAGCTATGAAAAAAGGGATCACCGTAACGCTCAGCTGCAAATTCAATCGACGCTGAACTCATTGCAATAAAACCAACTACCAATAAGCCAATTGCAGCGAATGAAAGTAATGGGTCAAATGTTCCTTGCTCCACTGGAAAAATTGACGATAACCGATGCTTTATCGCTCCCTGCTTGTCCGGTCCGGTAACGGTTGTTGCACCCATCAGCTTTCACTCCGGGTAACCAACAGTGATACTGCCGCACAAAAGACATCGCCTCTATGCTCATAATTTTCAAACATATCGAAGCTTGCACAGGCAGGTGACAGTAATACGGCGTCTCCGCTTACAGCTAACATTGCCGCTTTCTCGACGGCCTGTTGCATGCTGCTTGCCCGCAGGGCAATGATTTCATCACCGCACAGTTTCAGCAATTGTTCGGACGCTTCACCAATAACGACTATTGCTCTCGCAAATTGTTTTAGGACTGGAAGTAATGGGGAAAAATCTGCCCCTTTTCCTTCGCCACCGGCAATCAGTATTACTTTTTTTGCAACAGCAGCGAGGCCTTCTATAGCTGCAATGGC
>Ga0206129_10005267_pt1 | contig 13732 bp, 13 predicted proteins | sample Helgoland_Spring_8_FD_148616 | JGI IMG/M metagenome (GOLD analysis project Ga0206129, IMG submission 148616) | Pelagic subsurface seawater microbial communities from Kabeltonne, Helgoland, North Sea - Helgoland_Spring_Bloom_20160502_2 | ecosystem: Environmental > Aquatic > Marine > Epipelagic ...
AGTTCGCCAGATTCACATTGTTGTATAATATCGTCACGGTTAATGTTGTCCTCATGAATAGTCTCTGTGATATCAAATTTTCGAAGGGGTTCTGCCTCCACAACATCATCTACGGAATACACATGATTGCCACTAATATTTTCTTCAATTTCTTCGTTAAAACTATTCATTCGGTCTAATAAATTCTTTATATGCTTGGTCTGTGAGATATGAAAAAAAGATAGGTAATTGACATATAATGTCATCTGTTGTTTTAGTATCAAGTTCTCATGTTCCAATGTATTTAACATATTTGATATAGAAAATCCTATTCTTGTTTTTTTATTATAGTTAACAACATACTCGTGATTTGTTTCATAACATTCATGTAAATAATTAACAAATTTCATAATATCGGAATGCATATTTTTTATATCTTCTAAATTATATTCTTGGAACGGTTCTAAATCCTTATATACTGGATACGTGCGAAACTCTACTTCATTCGCATTTAAATCGTCGGCATTTTCTCGAATATATGTCGATATCAATATATATAATTTGTAATAATCACAATACATTCGGTTGTTTAATAATATTCGTGTTTTATTCAGATTCTCAAGTTCAACTGAAAATAACTTATATTGAAAAAAAAATGAATCTAAACTAAATAGTAGATTTTTTTTGGTAGTATGTTTTGAAAGTTCTCCATAAGACACCTTTAGATGTGCTATTTTGGCGTTAATTTGTTCTTTTATCTTGGCAACATCATTTCGTAATAAAAGTATGTTTTGAAACGTATTTTTTAACTTATCTAGATTCAATGACAATACATTCATTGTTGTGTATATATTTATGCCACAAAAAAAGATAGATATTTAATTATATTTTACAGAATAAAGGAGGTTTTACGCATTTGCGGAGATGGGGAATATTATACTAATAGATTGAACCCAGTTTCCCACATATTGTATGCTTTGTATTCAGGCGCATTTTCAGTGGGTTGTGTATTTTCGGGCAGTTTTGAGTTATTGTCACCAAGAGTACAGTAACGATAGAATGGTACGGTATTGCTACGAATGAGAGGCGCGTTGCTTCGTTTGTTTTTTTCGACATGTAATTTAATCTCCCAATATTGGGCGGCGTCTTCGTCATATAATAAGCGTATCATACGGTGTGTATTTATACTAGATGCGAAGTTGACTGCGTGTACTGTAGTAAATAATTGAATATCGATAAACGCATAATAATATGGATGTTTATTTTCGTTGATCTTATGATGCATATCTATAGATTTTACAGCACCTATATCCATGTGGATAAACGCATCCTTAATTTCGCTCTTTTTAACTGAACCTAGAATGCGGGGAATATATATCTGAATTGTTGACATGTTTAGTAATTACTCTGTGTTAATTTGATTTGATACTGATTAATATAACATAATTAGTAATTCAATTTTTGTCATGATGTTATTACACAAATATAAACAGTATAGTATATAATATATATATGGATTCACATACACGAAAACGCACATTAACATTAAAAATTCCAGGACAAGAGGTCGATTATATCTTATCAAAACCGAAACTTCGTCGAGAACAAAGAATACAAAGCAATGGCCGTAATCGTTTAGATAGTATATTATTTGATAATACAAATAACGATACAACGCCTACACTAACGCCTATAATGAAAATATTAAACAGGTATCGCAATAAAAACAATAAGTAACTTAATGATAAAACAAATTAAATACATTTGAGAGTATAATGTAATAATGGAACATATTGAAATTCCCGCAAATTTTGCTACTGTAATAGGTGATTTTACCAGTGATCTTGCAACAACATTTCCCGAATATAGTGACACATGGAAAGGTATGTCAAGTAAGATGAATGAAACTGAACTAGAAACATTGTATAAATTTTGTATGAATGTATATCCGGAGCGTTTTTTTGATATTCTATACCAAAATAGTGATATTTTTTCCGAGAATGACGAATCGAATACTCATTTTTTACCAAATATGGATTTTAAACTGTTATACAATTCCGAAGGTGTTACAGATAACATGCAAAAATCCATATGGAAATATCTTCAGTTAGTTTTATTTACGGTAATTGGTGGAATAAAGGACAAATCCACATTTGGAGACTCAATGAATGCGTTCGAGGGTATAGATGAAGATGAACTGCAAGAAAAAATGAACGAGACCATGTCGGGATTAACTGACTTTTTTAAGAATATGGATACAGACAATAAACCCGAGAACGAAAATGGGGTTGATAGTAATTCATCAGAAGGGACATCAATGCCACCTAAGATGAATGGTATTCCAGATATGGAAAATATGCAGGATCATTTAAAATCGCTTTTTAACGGTAAGATCGGTTCATTGGCAAAAGAAATGGCCGACGAAATATCGGGAGAGTTCGAAGATATATTAGGTAACGGAAACGAAAACGCAAATCCACAAGATATTATAAAGAACCTGATGAAAAACCCTGCTAAAATCATGGGATTAATGAAAACCGTGGGTGGAAAATTGGATGAAAAATTAAAAAATGGCGACATTTCACGTGAAGAAATTATGAAAGAGGCGGGTGACCTTTTGGGTAAAATGAAAGAATCTTCAGGTGGAGACGAATTTACCGAGATGTTTGCAAAAATGGCAAAGGGCATGGGAGGTGCCGGATTGGGAGACATGTTTGCAAAAATGGCAAAAGGTATGGGAGGTGCCGGAATGGGGGATATGATTTCAAAAATGGCAAATGGGATGGGAGGCGCAGATAATGGAGATGCCGGAATGGGAGACATGTTTTCGACGATGGCGAAAGGATTAGGTAAAAATATGAAATTAGATACAAATGCGATAAATCGTATGACTAAATCAGCAAAACTAAAGGAGGGTGCGATGTCTCGTCAAAAGGTCAAACAAGAAAAAATGATGGAAAATGCAAGACGCGAAGCATTATTAGTCCAACAACGCATTGAAGCCCAAGAGAAGTTAGCCGCAACATTTTCATTGAATTCTACAAGTGATAGCAATTACACGTTTAAACTCACTGGAGAAAGCGCCCAAGAAAAATCATTTATACATCCTGATTTATTGAAATATATTGAAGAAGATGATAATAAGCCCAATGGAGAAGACCAAAATAAAGCAACAAAGAAGAAGAAGAAGAAGAAGAAGAAGTAAACATAAAATTATAGATATATTTTTTATCTAGATATATTTTAATTAATGGGTATTTTCAAATACATCAAGATCAAGTTCTTTTTAATTAGTTTAGCATTTGGATTATTCGCTGTGTATATAACTATGCCAGATATGCGTAAAATTTATGTATATCCAACACCCGAAAACATTGATATATTACAATATCGTGATAGCACTGATTCATGTTTCAAATTTAATCAGGAAGCAATTGATTGTCCCGCAGATGAAAGTGAGATTTCAGACATTCCCGTACAATCCTAATGTATTTTACATACTATAATGTGTATGTAAAATATACAATGTATATGATAAAAAGAGAACATGATGAATTTACAAATAGGTTTAATGGTAATAATGCGATCGGATTAAAGTTGGATGAAGACGAAAGTGTAGACGAATCAAACTTATCAAACTGAGTATTTGATAAGTTACAAGTTACAAAATAGTAATTATAATTTTTATGATGGTACTGTATAAATGAATTTACAACGATTATTACATACAGATTTAGGACAATCATTGATATCGATTTTGTTAGGATTAGGATTAGCAACTCTTTTTAGAAAAGCATGTAACGATAAAAATTGTATTCGATTTAACGGTCCTGTCATTACAGATATAAAGGATAAAATTTTTAAACATGATGGAAAATGTTATAAGTACAAGAGTGAATCATCAACATGCGATGCGACCAAACGAATAATCAATGTATCCGAACAAATGGATACAGAAACAAATTAATCCAGAAACAAATAATATTTAGAATATATTCGTCAGTCTATACAATCTTAGTTATACAATTATTATATAGCACACAATGGAGAACACTACAACTCGCATTTCTGATTTGCCTCCACCAAACGGTCAATCTTCACAGCAAACTATGAATATGAGTTCTCAAAATACTGCAGAAATGCCAACCAATTATACACCAGTTAACGTTCATCCAAACCCATATGGCGTTTCTGATAAGAATCCAATCATGTCTTTACCAAAAGAAGATATGATGTCACGTCCAGAAATGATGGCAAATAATGGGCCTATACGGGAAACAACCCCGTATTTATCAGAAGAACAAAGCAAAGCAATTATGCCCCCACAACAACAGAGACTTCCATCGAGACATATACCAAACAACTCCGAACAATATTCTCGCGATGAACAAATTCAACCAAATTATATTCCACCAGTCGAGAACGCATCGGATTATGTACGAGAACATGAATTATGTACGGAACAAAATATAAAAAAATTCGAAAGGGAAAAAAGTAGCAATCAACAAATTGACGATATATTAACGGCTCTACAAGTACCATTATTTGTTTCTATTTTATATTTTATCTTTCAACTTCCGATTATTAATTCTTATATATTCAAACGATTTTCATTCTTATCATTACATAGCGAGGATGGCAACTTTAACCTATATGGATTATTATTTAAAAGTCTTCTATTCGGTAATGTTTATTATACAATTACCAAGTTTACAAATTTTTTGATTAGTCTGTAAGTCCGAAGAATTTGAGTAGTTTCGATCTCTTTGTCTTTGACAAATCTGATGTTTTTTTCTTGGTCGTATTCGACTTTAATTTCGACTTCGACTTATTGACTGCTGGTTCGCTAGGAGTATACTTTAAAAACCATTCATGGTATTCTTTAGAATTGCGATTCGAACCTAATTCTTTATATTTATTCGCCTTTTCTGAACGAATATCTTCAAGAGTCTGTTGTTTACCATAACAAGTATTTGTAAATCTTTTTAATAATCCACCTTGTGTCAATCTATGTTCTTCTTGAAGATCAAATAAATACTTTGCCATACATACTAATCGATCATTATGTGTCTCTTTGTCTATATATATAAAACTCAAATATAAGCTCATAATAGTATCTATAGTGGCTATTTTAATTGTACTGTTTTCTACAGACACCTCATTGTAACTATGACACCCAATCGGTTTATGGATAATAGCAATAATTTCATCCTTCCCTATAGTCACCTCTATATTTTCCGGAACTACTTCACCAACAGCATCATTATGTACTAATCGTATATCCTCAAAATTCGATTCTTCTAACTGTTCTTTTAATCGCAATGCTGTATAATCCGGATCATCAGATAAAACATCGAAATCTGGAATTTTTTGTAACTTACGTCTCTTTTTAGTATCCATGTATTTTGAATACATTCCTGAAGCATACCCTCCAAAAAACACAACGTCCTCATTTATTAATGTATCGCGTGTAATTATATACAGTTTTTCTGCATTGTTACTTTTATTATCCAGTTTTCGTTGAAAGTCGATTTTTTCACAATTTGGAGTCGTCATGGGTCTATATTTATTTAATAAATTAAGTCGTTTCAATACCTTTTCCCACCTAGACGAGTCACCATCGGGACGTGATAATTCTAGATACATAGACATTCGTAAATAATTGGGTGGTGTATAATGAATACCACCAACCTTGATAGAGTCTCTATAAATAGACTTATATAATGGGGTTACCAGTTGCGTTATATCTGCGATGGGTATAAAATTTACAAAAACTTTATACGTGCCGTAATGCATACCGGCTTTTGCTTCGACGTCAATATATCCAGAATTGTAATATATATCTGCTAATTCCTTGCTGTCATCCATAGCATTGGGTGAAAAAAAATCATAATCGGGAATTTCAACATCTTTGTTATAAAATTGCACTGACTTGGGAAGTATATTATTAATCGCAGTTCCACCATAGCATATTAATTTTTTGTTAATAATGAACTGTTCTACAATTTTTAGAATTTCTTTAACGTCACTGTTTCCCACAACACGTCTGCCTTTAATATCTTCATTTAAATCGACAGCATGACGCAATACAGCAAGTTCGCAATCTTGAAACGTCATTTTATCGTCACATACTTTGTTATCGATAGTTTGTTTACGCTTCATAGTCTTTTTCTTCCTATTGTATTTAACCATTGTATACAATACGAAAACATTTTTATTCATCTTCATTGAGATACCCTTTATTTTGTTTTAGATAATCTAATGTGAATGCTAAAGGAAGAACTCCACCTTTGTTCTCATCAAACATTTTTTCATACTCTTCTAATCCTTCGTCTTTTGAATAAAACTTATACATTGTGAATTGACTCCCATAATTTGTTACAAATTCATCAATGTTAGGATTGTTAGTATTGATATTAATACTATCGGGAAGTACAATCTTCATATTCTTAGCATTCGTGCACAATTCACATTTATCTTCTATACGAATATGATCGCGCGTCAACGCCAATAATCCGGAATAATTAAATAGATGTAATGTGTCAGAACCACTTTCCATGTTAATGAAATTTTTTAAATCATAACAAAGTGGGTTTTCGCCCCGACTGCATTCCGCTTGTTGTAAATAGTTGCGATCAATTGTTTTGTCTACAACGATAACAATCTTACCCATAATATCTTTCATATGCGTTTTCATAGTAATTTTACCTTTGTATAGCCTTGGACGTAATGTACTGTGGATTGACTTTGCTATCCGTTTATATAATTCGGGTCCATTGGATTTAATTCTTAAATGTATAAATAATGGGTCACGTACGTTAGGTGTGGGTTGAACGAACGCAGACGTAACTAACATACTAAAAATATTATCCAATAATAAAATATTATCAGTCTTTTTTGTGTCTAACGTTTTATCATTTGTATACGTCACCATAGGTGCTTCGTCTATTAACATGATTTCGAAATCTAACATGCGAACGCCTCGATGAAGTAAATACGTTAACATCTCCATATTTACATATTTTCCAGTAACAGCACTATTATAAGATGACTTGATAACATAATCCTTAACCGGTTGATTTAAATATTTATCGTCATTCGGCAATGATACGATATTGGTGGCATTGGTATCAAGCAATGCGTTATATTCGCCGGCTTTTGTTCCAAATAATTCAAATCCTTCTGGTGTATTGCAGTTGCAATCTGCGTTTTTACAACAAGCAGTAGTTGTTGTGCGTTGTATTTTATTGAATATTCTGTTTATCATATCGCGTTTCCATGCGAATCGGTAGATTACGTATATCAGAATACATACTGTTATAATTAATAGAAAAGATTGAGGTTTCTTCATTGATATAGATATATATATAATATATTATCACTAACAAATATAATAGTAATTATATATAAAATATAATGGCAGGCGGATTACTAAATATAGCAGCAATAGGTCAAGCAAATCTATTTTTAACAGGAAATCCGAGTAAAACATTCTTCAAAGTAACATATTGTAAATATAGTAATTTTGGTCTTCAAAAGTTTCGCATTGATTATGATGGTTTAAGAGAGTTGAGACTTACTGAGCCGTCTACATTTAAATTTAAAGTACCTAGACATGCTGATTTATTAATGGACACCTACGTGGCTATTACATTGCCCGATATTTGGAGTCCTATACATCATCCTTTACCAATCCCCGAAATAAAGGCAGAAGGACCGAATGTAATACCCGATATTCAAAGTGGATTTGATACAGGTTGTAGATGGGCGCCTTATGAATTCAGATGGATAGAAAATATTGGTGCCACCATGATTCAAGAAATCGAAATAACATGTGGTTCATTTACCTTACAAAAGTACACGGGTGAATATATTGGAATGATGATGGAAAGAGATTTTAACGCGGAGAAAAAAGAACTATTTCATAAAATGTCAGGGCATGTTCCGGAACTGTATGATCCCGCAAATAGCAATGGGCGTGCGAATTCATATCCATCAGCAATACATACCGAGAATACAGTTGGTGCTGAACCATCAATTCGCGGAAGAAATCTATACATACCCATTAACGCTTGGTTCACATTAAATAGTGCGTGTGCGTTTCCGTTGGTAGCGCTTCAATATAATGAATTACACATAACCGTTACATTACGTCCAATCCAAGAACTATTTCAAATACGCGATGTATTTGACTCCCAATATAATTTCCCACATATACAACCAAACTTCAACGAAACGCGTTTTCAAATGTATCGTTTTTTACAAACTCCTCCTTCGTTAGAAATATCTGCGGATAAATATGAAAATAAAATTTCAACATGGAATGCGGATGTACATCTGATTTCAACGTATTGTTTTCTATCAAAACAAGAAGCCGAGGTATTCGCCCAAAAAGATCATATTTATTTAGTTAAAGATGTTTTTAAACATAATTTTGAAAATATTACCGGTTCCAAGCGAATAAAAATTCAGTCTCAGACAGGTATGATCGCAAGTTGGATGTGGAAATTGCAACGAAATGATGTAAATATGCGAAATGAATGGACGAATTATACTAATTGGCCGTATAGAACAATTCCAAGTGATAGTTATTCATATTTCAATGAACAAACTCAAGGTCAATATCCCAATGTAGATCCATTTGATTTAAATGTAACTGGTCTCATTACTACCGGCGATTATTCAGTTGAAAATAGAAGGGAAATTCTAGAGACAATGGGAATTGTATTTGATGGCGACTATCGTGAAAATGTTTTAACGAGAGGAGTGTATGATTATATAGAAAAATATACGCGCACAAAAGGATTTGCCAAAGAAGGGATTTATTGTTATAATTTCTGTCTGGATACAAGTCCATTTGAATATCAACCGTCCGGAGCGATTAATTTGGGTAAATTTAAAAATGTCGATTTAGAAATTAGTACTTATGTACCCCCAGTGGATCAGATAAATTCATCATTTGACGTTCTGTGTGATGAAAATGGCAATGCTATCGGATTTCGTAAAGAAAATTGGAGATTATATGATTATAATTATAATTTGACTCTTTACGAAGAGCGATATAATATATTATCATTTATAGGTGGTTCATGTGGAATGTTACACGCGAGATAGACTACAATGGGTGCGATTCGTCTATTTTTTATAAAATTCTATATTATAACCTAACTGTATTATAATATAATGACAGATATCGATCGAGAAAATGATGTATTTAGCAATGATACAACTTGTGATTTTCAAACGGCACATATGATAAATAAAATTAAGAATGTTAAACCGAACGCAAAAAAAAGAAAGAAGTTATTGAATATTCAAAATATAGAACCGTTAATTAACATTAATGAAACCCCCGAGGAACCAGTTAAGGAAGAACCCATAATAGAGCCAATGGAACCTATTATAGCCGAGGACGATTGGACGGGTGTTGAAGATATATACGAGGGTGGTGGTGACAATGAAAACAGCAAGGGATCATTCGCAGATGTAATTGAACAATTTTTTAATATGTTATCCGAATTGTATGATCGATTTGCCTTTTTTATTACAAAAACCTTTTCGATTGATGATTTTTTCAAAGATGACGTAAAATATATAAAAAAATATATTTCTTGGTTTGTTTCCATTATAGTAGCCTCATTCGGTCTATATAATTGGATATTTGTCATGTTTTATAAAAATAAAAGTGACAAGCGTCCTGATATATGGAAAGTTCCGAGAGATAAAATTAAAAAAAGGTCAGAAGAAGAACCATTTTTTCGATTAATCAATATGATTACCTATATTCCGTTCTTTTTTCCTCACTATTTGGAACAAACGATTGTAAAATGGATACCAGAACAAATCCTTTGTATATTAAAAAAGAATGGAGAAACATACCAAAGCGCAATGCTTATATTATATATGTTATTGTTAGTTGCTCTTACGGTTATTACATACCACTCATATACATGGATAAAAGTTACAATTATTAGTCTAGCACGTTATAAGTTTGAAGGTGTCTTGTCTATGGTAATATATCCCAGTGCTCTTATATTATATATAATGTCATTAATGGAGAAATATCCCAATATAATGGATTATTTTATAATTCTCACCGCCATTGGTTGGGTTATTGAAAAGGTAGTAGTACTCCTTATTCTACTATTCATTGGAGTTCCAATGGCAATTCTAATGTGTTTGGTATATCTAATTACGTTTACTTTATTTGGAATCATGCTGTTTAAAGAGAAATCTACTATGATGGAAATAAAAGTACATATGGATGACTTTTTTAATGCATATAAACCCAAGGAAAGAGAAGATACCGATTGTACCCCGCTTGGGTTTTTTGATAAACTTGTTAATTACATAATCATAATATTCAATAAAATGTATGATAACTGCATTCAACTAGGGGTTATATTAATGATGTTAAGCGCAATCATTGATTCTAGTATGAATTTAAAAAGCAATGCTCTTAAACTTGTGATATTAGCAATCACGTGTACGATCATAGCATTAGTCGCAATGTTCTCGTTTGTCGGCAAACCTGACAAAACTGCCGTATATAATGAAAATAGAGATACTATTAAAACGCCAATCAACCCCGATTATGTAAAATACAAAACGAAAGAATTTACTGATATGTTAAATCCGGAATAAAAATCTTTTTACACGAAAAATATATAATACCAATATCAATATAAACGGTTTATTTGATTATGTATATTATTCGGGATCATGGGAAAGAATAAAAAGAAGTCATCTCAATCAAAAAATAAACAATCTCAATCTAACAAACCAACATTGTCTCCTAATTCCGTATCAACTGATGCACAATACTTATCCAAATATCCATTGGTGAGTATTTGTACACCAACATTTAATAGACGACCTTTCATTCAAAATATGTTTCAGTGCTTCCGTAATCAAGACTACCCCGCGGATCGCATTGAATGGATTATTGTAGATGACGGTACTGATAAAATTAAGGATTTGATTGTAGCATCAAATATCCCACAAATCCGCTATTTCGAAGTAGAAAAAAAAATGTTTCTTGGTGCAAAAAGAAATTATATGCATAAATTTGTTCGCGGATCTATTGTGGTGTATATGGATGATGATGATTATTATCCACCCGAACGCATTTCACACGCAGTAGAACGTCTTCAGAATAATCCGGAAGCATTGTGTGCGGGTTCTAGTGAAATTTATGTTTATTTCAAAGGAATGAATAAGATGATACAATGTGGTCCATATGGTCCTAATCATTCTACCGCGGGAACATTTGCCTTTAAAACCAAACTTCTAGAACAAACCAAATATGACGATACTGCTGCTCTCGCTGAAGAAAGGGCATTTTTAAAAGGATATACGATTCCTTTCGTTCAATTAGATCCATTAAAAACCATTTTGGTTTTCTCACACGAACATAACACGTTTGACAAGCGTAAGATGTTCGAACAGAAACAAGATGAAAAATACTTCAAGGAATCGCCAAAAACAGTAGAGACATTTATAAGCAAAGCGTCAGAACATGATATTAAAAAATTCTTTATGGAAGACATTGACGGATTATTGGATAAATATGACCCTGGAAAACCTGAAATGAAGCCTGAAGTGTTAGAACAAATTAAAGAGATTGAAGCAAAACGAGCACAAATGATGAAAGACGCGCAAGCACAACAAAACGCACCTATAGTATTGCAACGAGAAGGACAACCACCCCTTACATTAACAACCCCCCAAATCATTCAGATTATTAACCAACATAAAGAGGAAATAGAACAACTGAAAAAACAAAACGCACAATGCATGCAATTCACACAATTGCTACAGAAAAAAATTATCGAATTAACACAACAATCACAAGGAAACTCGAATGATACATCCGAAAAGGAACAATTAATACAACAAATTAGGGCATTGACAAGTAGAAACGAGCATTTAGAAGCACAACAAAACGCACCAATAATGTTAGAACGTGAAGGACAACCACCACTTGCGTTAACATCACACCAAATCCTTCACGTTATTAACCAACATAAAGAAGAAATAGTACAACTGAAAAAACAAAACGAACAATTGCTACAACCGAAACTACTTGAAGTGACACATAATGTGCCAAGTGATAACCCAGAAAAAAAACATTCACTTCGCATTCAAACACAATGCAATGAAACATTAGACGAATAATGAATTGTTTGGATTTGATAAAATTATATGAATTTTATCAATTCTAATTGCTACCGCGAATAAATAGACGCATCATCAGTGTCAATTTTTGTTAACCCATCTTTTTTGACGCTTTTATCAAGGTATCTGTATATTCGCTGTAAATCAAGTTTATTAATGTTATAATTTTCAAATATTTCTTCTATCTCATTCATAATATCTTGATTATTTATAAAGTCGCCCGAATGTAAAATACGAATGTCTTGAAACATAGTTATAATATCATATTTATCAAGATCTAATTCTTGACATATGCTATAAATAAACATCATATTATTGTATTCGGTAGAATATTTGGTTAACACTTTGGTAAAACGAACCTCTGGGGGGTGGAATTTATTACTATTTTCTTTAAAATTATCATGATATATTTTATTATTATTGAAAGTCTTCATTAATGAACTCATTTCATTAAACTGCCATATTTGGTTTTGAAACGTAATTCGATCAATATAATCCGCGTAACATATTTTATCTAATATTTTATGATAAACGGGAATTGATCTGCTACGTTTGTACTTTTCTATCATGTCTACAATATTTTCATGCCATAATAATGCTACAATGGTTCGCTCGGTCTCGTTCATAATCATATTATGGTCCGCTAATGAAATTTTCTTATTAATTAAGGTATGTGTTATTTTTTTAGAATCTTCATTATTTGATTTTTTTCGAAAAATGGTCGATAGAGTGTCTTCTTCAAGCAGTTCTGGTTTTTTTGTATAAATGTCATATATAAAGTTTAGTTTACGGACATCATTTTGAGTATAATCAAGTAGCATGTTTAACTTGTCATTATTAATCTCAGTCAATTTCGGACAAATTCTAGTTAAAATGTTTTTAATTTGATCTCGCGTTGGCAATTTTAATTCAAACGTATTGCATACTTTCATTAACTCGCGTATTTTTTTATCAACACAACAGTTTCCGATACATATTATAGGATTCATTGTAAAGTTTTCAAGTTTTTGTTTTTTTGTTTTTTTTTGTCGTATTAACTTAACTAATGCGGATATACCCCCCTTATCTCCATTATTCATTCCATCTATTTCATCCATTACAATAGCAATTCGTTTTACATTTTGTGTCATCATATCCAAGACATTTCTATTTGAAATATTATTACTGGTTATCGTATTTATCAATCCAGTATTTCGAACATCGCCCGCATCGTATTTAATAACATCGTAATTCATATCCTTCAATAAATTTGTAATAAATGTAGTTTTTCCGGATCCAGGAGAACCATATATATAAATGCCCTTTTTATAGGATAAGTCCTTGCATTTGGAATCAAAATCACCCAATATTTTTTTTATGTCATTTGATATTGCTTCTCTTTCAAAAATACGATTTAATTCTATATTGGTAATAATATTTTCCATGCTGGTTATAATTATATACTGTTACTTTTATAACTCATTTATTACGAATAATATTATCGAATGAAAATATTATTATATTTACCGTTCACATTTATGCGAAAGCATTGAAATTGGCGGTTCTGGGTATAAAGTTACTTGACGTATTGGGTAAC
>Ga0206129_10005279_pt1 | contig 13708 bp, 9 predicted proteins | sample Helgoland_Spring_8_FD_148616 | JGI IMG/M metagenome (GOLD analysis project Ga0206129, IMG submission 148616) | Pelagic subsurface seawater microbial communities from Kabeltonne, Helgoland, North Sea - Helgoland_Spring_Bloom_20160502_2 | ecosystem: Environmental > Aquatic > Marine > Epipelagic ...
ATCAGCGCCTATAATGCCGGCTCTTACCAGTACCAGGCATTTTTCACTGAGATGGAACAGGAGATCGAGGAAACCTTCGCCGGACTGGAAGCCGAATTCCCCGAATTACAGGTTACGGTTACCGGCAGTATGGCGATGATGATGCGCATGGCTGACGACCTCGCCCGCTCCCAGTATGCTAGCCTCTTGCTTGCGCTGGGAATAATCAGTGTCATCATGATCCTAACCCTTGGCTCTTTCCAGGGTGGATTGCTCGCCATGATCCCCAATCTCATACCAGCTGTATTGAGCTTTGGTCTCATGGGGCTGCTAGGCCTGCCACTGGATGCCGATACGCTATTAATCGCACCGATCATAATCGGCATCGCCGTGGACGACACCATACACTTCATGACTCACTATCGAATCGATCTGGCTCGCACCGGCAGTATCAGCGAGGCGTTGATCAGCACTATTCGCGACGTGGGCCAGGCGGTGATGTTTACTACCATGGTTATTGCACTGAGCTTTGCCCTGTTGAGTTTCTCCGGGCATCTAGGCATGGCCAAGATGGGCTTCTTCGGGTCCATCGCAATCTTCTTCGCCCTACTGTGCGATCTATTCTTGATTCCAGCGATGATCATTACTTTCAAGCCAACATTTGGGGTAAAGGACGCGAACACAAAGATAGATTTTACGAAGACCGTGCAAGCGTAATAACTCGAATTACTAACTAGAGAAATATTGGAATAAATAGTAAGAAAAACAGGAGATACAGATGCGACGTACTATTCTAGGCAAGGGACTAGTCTGCTTGGCAGCGGCACTACTGCTAATCCCACTGCAGAGTCTTGCACAAGATCTTAGCGCGAGAGAGATCATGGAGAAGCTTGAGGACAATCGCCGAGCCACATCGAACTCTGCGCTCTCACGCATGCAATTGTCGACCTGTAAATTTGGCGTACGCGAGGGCAAGATTACCTGTGCAGAACGCCCCCGCGTAAAGTCATTAGAGTCTGTTGGTAAGGGCTATGGGGCCGGCCTCAGAGACACGCGCTCGGTCGCGATTCTGCTCGAACCCGCCGCCGAACGTGGCATCGGTATGCTCAGCTTCATCTATGATGACGGCGCAAGAGACAACGAGACATGGCTCTACCTATCGGCACTGGGGCGCGTAAAGCGCATCGCTAGCGGCAGCTCGGATGATGAGACCGAGCCAGGCTCTCTATTCGGCTCCGAGTTCACAACCGAAGATCAGGACACCGGAAAACTGGATGAATACGAGATCAATCTCCTCGAAGAGACGGTAGAGGCTGGCCGCGAAGTCTGGAAGATTGAGACAATTCCGAATGCGGAACGCGCACGCAAGTCCCGTTATTCGCGCACCGTGCTGTATGTCGACAAAGAGCGATTCGTCGAGCTCAGAATAGAGATGTACGACCAGTACGGTAAAGAGATCAAACGCATGCTGGGCTCTCGGGTCGAACAGATGAACGGTATCTGGGTCGCTCGCTCCACCACGATAATGAACCTGGTGACGAACCGGCTCTCGAATATGGCTTTTCTCGAGATGCATACCGGCATCGAAGTACCCGATGAGTTTCTAACTCAGCGCACGCTAACCGATGCCGCGTTTAGAGAGACCGAACTAGAAAAACTGCGGGCGCAGATTAACTAGTCGATACCGTACGTATGAGACCAATTAGAATAGTCGCTGTCTTTGCTGCGAGCACCCTGCTCGCAGCATCGAATCAAGCGTTGGCTCAAGACGATGTACTGGTACTCGGTGACGATGTGCAGTTCGATGCCGACGCCGATTTCGGGTTCGATGATGACCTATTTGGCGCCGCATTTGACGAGGACAACTCGGCATCAAAGGCTTCCTGGCTCGACGATTTCACCATCAAGATCACGCAGCAGTTTTCAGGTCAGGTAAATAATCACAGCGTTACCATTCCCTCACTCTTTTCATTTCCCCGCGAAGCAGAGCTGGAGACCAATCGCCTCGGTGCCAATATCCGTTACCAGAATGCCTTCGCCCCCGGATGGCTCTTGCAGGCTAGCGGAAAAATCAGAAGCTACTGGAGGGACGACTACGAATACGAGGCCGAAGGCGACAAGATTGATATCGAATATCGCGTCAATGAATTCTTCCTGCAACGCAGTTTCGATCAACACAGTCTGAAATTTGGTCGGCAGACAGTAGTCTGGGGTGAAACCACCGGTAACTCGGTGTTGGATATTATCAATACAAACGAGTTTCGCGACTTCAACATCATCGATATTGAGGATGCTCGCTTAAATCAGTGGCTATTGGTTTGGGACTATTTCGGTAAGGACTCCAATTTCTCCAGCTTTCTCAATATCTATCCGGAGTTCAATCCTCCTGCTGTGCGCGGCAGCCCCTTCTTCTTCGAACCTGCATTCAATCTCACAGACTACGACCGCGACAGCGGCCTGCAGTTTGAAGCTGGCACCAAATGGCGCAAATCTTTCGAGGGCAGTGATATTTCCTTCATGGCTGCCTATCTGTATGAGAACCAGATGCGTTTCGAAGACCCAGTGAGTGGCATCGGCGATGCCATAGCCCAGGTAAATGATTTTTTCCTGTTGGGATTTAGCGCCAATCGCGCCGTCGGAAAGCTATTATTGAACTTCGATCTGGCCTACAGCCATGACGTGCAAGCTGATAGCTTTAGCTTCCCCGGAACCGCCAGCCTGGCCAACCCCGTAAACCTGAAGAAAGACCAGATAGGCACCTCCTTCGGCTTCGAATATGCCATCAGCAACGAGCAGAGCGTGAGTCTGGGCATTCAGGCGCAGAAACTATTGGATGAAGACGAGGGCCTGCTGCCGGGGCAGGCATTGATAAACGATGGGGTATTCGGAAGCTGGCTGGTTCGCTACAGCAATACGCTGATGAACAGCGACCTGGTTATCTCTTCTACTCTGCAGGGTGACCTTGACGCAAACTCGCTGTTAGCTCTGCTGGGAATTGACTACACCGTAAACGATAACTGGACAGTCAGTGGACAGGTCATCAGTATTACTTCCAACGAAACATCCCCGCTAATTTTCTTTGACGAAGATGTCAGACTAGCAGCGACGCTTACCTATTCGTTCTAATCACACCTGGTTACCAACCCCCAAGACTCGAGTTTTCGGCCTAGTATTTGAGTGGCCTATCAAAGATGTCTTTGTCAAATTCATCTTCCCAGTTAGCGACAGCGGTTGACACAGAAAGGTCTCCTCCAATATTCACTGCCGTACGCAACATGTCCAGCGGTCGGTCGAATGGCAGGATGAAGCCGATCACCACTGCAATCTGCTCGGGGCTCATGCCAATCGTCTGCATAACAGCCGCAATGAGGAATAGAGAAGCACCGGGCACGGCGGCAGTACCGACAGACACCAATGTCGTCGAACCTGCTATCAGTGCATAGTCAGTCAGACTGAGATCGATACCGAAGGCCTGCGCCGCAAACACCGAGACAATACCCACATACAACGCCGTGCCATCCATATTAATAGTGGCACCAAGGGGTAACACCGTAGAGGCGATCACCGGTTTAATACCCAGATTTTCCTCAGCCACAGACATGGAAACCGGCAGCGTTGCAGAACTGGAAGAGGTAGAGAAAGCCACCAACATGGCATCGCGTGCGCCGCGGAAAAACATGACTGGCGATAGCTTCAAGGTGAGCTTAATGATGATCAGGCCATGAACTATGGCCAGATGCGCGACAGAACCGATCAACACCGCCAGAGCAAGGGTAATTACGTCAAGCAACGCCGTCACGCCCTGCGTTCCGGAAACCCAGGCAATCAGGGCGAATACACCAAACGGTGCCACCTCCATCACCCAGTGGGTTATACGCAGCATCATCTCGCTACTAGCATCCATAAGGTCTGCAACGGGTTTACCACGTTCGCCAATGGTTAACAGACTCACACCACATAACAAGGCAAAGAAGATGATCGCCAGAATATTACCCTCGGCCAATGCGGCTATTGGGTTAGACGGCACGATACTCATCAGGCGCTCGGACAGTGGAATGGCTTCCTGAATCTCCCCTGGCACAGCCGCCGAGAAGTCGACACCGACACCGGGCTGCATAATAGCCGCCAGAAACAGACCGATGCTGATTGCGGCCAGGGTGGTGGCCATATAGATAGCGAGCGTCTTAACGCCCAGCGAGCCTAGCTTGCTCGGGTCACCCATCGACACCACACCGGAGACTAGGGTAACAAATACCAGAGGCACGACCACCATTCGAATCAAGCGCACGAACAGGTCACCGATCCAGGCGATACTAGCCGAGCCGGGGCCCCAAATCATCCCCACGATCGCACCCAAAACCAGCGCCGCTAAAATACGTTTCCAGAGAGCTATCTCAAACCAGGTCGCGACCATCGTCTATTCACCAATTAGTAATATTCTATTGTTCTGTTTAGGTCTACCGAGAGCCATCATGCCAATTACGAAGCTCTGTAATTAGCCAAAGCCTATCTAAATACCACTTGCTAGGAGACTATAGAAATTCATACCATAGTTCCAGCCCCAAACCCCATACTCTAGAGAGCCAAAATGGCAGAATGGATTCAAGGAACAGTAAGCGACAACATTCATTGGACTGAAAACCTCTATTCACTGAAGATTGACGCCGAAGTGGACAACTTTACCGCAGGCCAGTTCACCAGCCTCGCGCTCGATATAGATGGCGAGCGCATTGCCCGGCCCTATTCGTTTCTGAGCGCACCGGCCCAGCGCCCGCTTGAGTTCTTCTTCTATACGGCAACAGGGGGCGTGCTCTCCAACGCCATGCTAGGACTAAAGCCCGGTGACCATATCTGGCTGAAGAAAAAAGCAAACGGTTTCTTCACCCTGGCAGAGGTGCCCGACTCTCGCGATCTATGGCTTTTCGGAACCGGCACAGGCATCGCGCCCTTCTTCTCGATTCTCAAGACGGAGGAACCCTGGCGGCGATTCGAAAAGGTCATATTGGTGCATGGTGTAAGAACCGCGGCCGATCTCAGGTACCACGAACTTATCGGAGAAATTCAACAGTGCCGAGGGGATAAGTTTCAGTTTAAGGCCTTCGTGACGCGAGAAGATGTACCTGGCACCTACCATGGAAGAATCCCAGCCGCCATCGCCGATGGAAACTTAGAGAACGCCTGCTCTACCAAGCTATCGATTGAAGATTCCCAGATCATGCTCTGCGGAAACCCCGACATGGTGAAAGATGCCGTGGAGATTTTAAAGGAGCGTGGTTTCAAGAAGAACCGTCGACGCACCCCCGGTCAAATTACCGTCGAGAACTACTGGTAGTTATTCACTTACCCCTAGACAGCTTAGCACTCTACTGGAACTAAAGAAGAACGGTACAGCCGTGAGTAGTATTTTCTCACCACGCCCTTTCAAAGCACACCGCACTGCAAAGTAGATTCTATCTACTATCACATACTAATCATTCTCGAAGGCTAGTGAGAACAGGCTAGTGAGAAAATGAAGCTCCAACCGCCAGTTGCAACAAACTCATGCGCTGTACAGAGTAAACGTTCCTATAGCAATGAAACCGATTCCAGCAACATAATGCAGGTATCTATCATTGATATACTCAGACACAAAACTCCCCACCAGAACGCTCAATCCGGATGCTACGATCAAAGCTGCCGAGGCAGCAAGAAATACGGTAAGCTTGCTAGATTCCTTATCAGCGGCAAAAAGCATTGTCGCAAGCTGTGTCTTGTCTCCGAGTTCCGCCACGAATACTGACGCGAAAATCAGCCCGAATACTCTCCAATCCATACTTCACCACCTTGGCAAGTAAATACTCAATGTCCTGAATAACAAGTTCACCTAACCTGACGGCTTTCGTGTGAATTTGATATCCGTACATTATAGTCGTTATTGGGGTCGCTTATTAGGTGCTAGTAAAACTATCCGGCTAGCGATAGTTTTCTGGCAATACACGAGCCTGGCTTAGCCGCTCGAACACAGCACCAATATCGACCAGTTCCTGCTCCTGAAAGGGAGGCGCTATCAGTGTCAGACCTACGGGACGACCACCTTCTTCATAGCCCATAGGAATAGTCAGCGCAGGATAATTGGCAAGAGCAGCCAGGCCTGCGTTGCGATTATTGATAGAAAGCAAAACATCCAGCCCACCGTCTGCGAAGATTTGCTGCAGCTGTTTTTGGGCCGAGGACTGCAACTCAACTCGCAGGGCCTCCAATTCGGCGGCGCCAAGCTCCAACTCCAACTCCACCATCATGTCGATCAGGCCCTGTCCATAGGGAGCGCGCAAATCTGGATTCTCGGCATTAAACGCCTGCAGCTCCTCGATATTGGATATAGCCACACCAACGGCTGCAAAATTCTCTAAATAGTAGGCGAGGTCGCGCACCATCTCGCCACCGAGCAACTCAGAAAAACGCGGATTGCGCTCGGACGCGAGACTAACAGATACTGCATTAGCTCCATCGCCTGTTAACAAGGCTATCGCGCTCTGATAGAACGGCTCGTCCTCAAAGCTTTCGATGATACCCAGACGCTTTCCCTGCGGACTTATATCTCTGTAAACAAGACTGCTGTCATCGCTGATTAACGGCATCGCCGTATCATCGGCATCATAGCCTGCCATGGCATTAAACAAGGCAACGGCATCCGCGACACTGCGGGTAATCGGCCCTGTCGTGTCCAGCGTTGCCGAGATCGGTACGACGCCGGTGCGACTAAGGCTGCCGGTTGTGGGCTTCAGGCCTACCGAGGAGTTCGCGCTGGCGGGAGAGAGTATCGAGCCTGAAGTCTCCGAACCCACTGCTACCGTCGCCAGATTGGCCGCCATTGCTGCCCCGCTGCCCGAACTCGAACCGCCAGTACCAAACAATTTTCTTCCATAGGGGTTTAGTGTCTGCCCACCCATCGCGCTGTAACCGGAAGGACAGCCTGTGCAGAAGAAATACGCCCACTCGCTGAGATTAGCCTTACCGAGAATGATGGCGCCATTCGCCATCAGACGATCGGTGATGAACGCATTCCCAGCATGATTTTCCGCAAGCGCCAGGGACCCTGCGGTAGTCGGTAGTCCCTCGAAGCCGATATTGTCTTTTAACAAGACCGGTATACCAAACATTGAATCCACGGCTACTTCCCTGCCCTGCTCTCGCTGCCGATCGAGACGGCGAGCCTGATCAATGGCATCTGGGTTGAGGGAAATGACAGCGTTGATGAAGCGTGTATTGTCCGTTTCTATTTCACGAATTCTATAGATGTAGAACGTGCTCAACTCGGCATAGGACATTGCCCCACTGGCAACGCTAGCTTGAATCGACGCGATATCCTGCTCCAGAATCAGCGGCTTCAGTGCCTGATATCTGTCTGCCGAGAAAGAGGCGAGCTCGTCGAGAAACGGCGCCCATAGAGAGTTTTTATCCAACACTTTAGAGTTGAGCAGCTTAAAATGCATGCTCTGGTTCTCATGCTCTGCCAACTCCCGAAGCTCAGCACTTTCATCGACGCGCTGCCAGGCTGGGGAATCCCCTTCCGCGGCGATTGCAAAAACAGCGAAGAACGCAAAGCAATAGGGAAATGCAAATGGCAGTCGATGGCGCAGGGTCTTCAGACAGATCTCTAACACGGTGGGCTTCCCCTCAATGAAATTACGACCCAGATCATAATCGGAGTCGGATTTCGGCACAATTGAAATGCTCGCGCAATTAGATCATGAGCCAGACGAGAGACATCGCATAAATTTGAGAGAGGGTAGCCTGGCAGCGGTTTCTTACAGAGAAAAAGGCTACTCGTGGCGCAGCGCCTCTACCGGATCCATGTCGGCCGCACGTATAGACGGATAGATACCGAAGATCACACCGATCAAGGCCGATATGGAGAACGCCAATAGAGGAGCGAGCGGGGTAACTATGGTTGTCATTCCCCAGAACGCAGAAATAATGAAAGGAATAGCGACGCCCAGAACAACTCCGATAAGGCCACCGACTCCCGACAGTATCACCGCCTCGATTAGAAACTGCATAATGATGTCTCGGCGCTTCGCACCCAGTGCGCGGCGTATGCCAATCTCTCGGGTTCGCTCCGTTACACTGGCTAGCATGATATTCATGATGCCTATCCCACCAACTAAGAGCGAGATGCCGGCTATGGCGCCGGCAACGATTTGATCTCGAAGTGCGCTTTCCTCTGCCTGCCGCAGCAAGGCAAGAGGCACTTCGATGGCATAGTCGATATCCTTATGCCTACGCTCGAGAATGCTATCGATGATCTCACCAACCTCGATAACTCCGTCCTGGTTATCAATCTGAATTATTGCCTCATGCAGTTCTACGGTTTCAGATTCGACGCCACCGGCAGTCTGCCGCGTTGTCGTTTCACCGAAACGACTCTTCGAGGACGTAAACGGAATGAAGATACGACTCGGCGCCGAATTGGAACTACCCGCCTGATTCTGACCCAGGTTCGAAAATCCTTCCGGCTCCATTATTCCAACGACATTGTAATAATCGCTATCGATGCGTATTGATTTGCCAAGCGGATTGTCTATGCGAAATAAGCCCTGCGCCACCTCTTCGCTAAGCACGACAACATTGGCATGATCGCGCACCTCCGATTCACTGAAGAATCGCCCGGCTCTTAGGTTGTAGTTGCGCGACACAGGATAGTCAACGGAAGTCCCAACCACATCGGTGTTCATGTTGAGGCCGCCATTCCACACATTCTTCTTAACGATACGAGAGGAAATTACATTACTGATTCCTGGTATCGAATTACGAATAGCCGTGATGTCGGCGATAGTAAGTCCATAGACAATTGCCTGGGGCGGACCAAAACCACTGCGGCTACTCTCTTCTACCTCGGCGGGCTTCACACTCTTTAGCAGAATATTACTGGCACCGAGATCACGAAACTGTTGCTGAGCCTCAAAGCTCGCACCCTCACTCACAGCCAGCATGGCGATCACAGCTGCGACCCCAATGACGATACCGAGCACGGTGAGAAGCGAGCGCAGCCCGTGAGAATAGATACTCTTAATACCGACTTCAGTGATTTTTTTAAAGCGAAGAAAATTGAAACCGCTATTAAGGACAGGGCGTTTGCCTGCATGTGACCCAGAACCTGAGGGATTAAGCGTTAAGTCTGTCATCGCTTTCCACCAATCCATCACGCAGTCGCACCCAACGCTGCGACCTTTCTGCTAATTCATCGGAGTGGGTAACCATGATCAGAGTCTTACCCTGATCATGCAGCTCATCGAAGAGATTCAAAATTTCTGCACCCGATTTCGAATCGAGATTGCCCGTGGGCTCATCGGCCAGGATAACAAGCGGATCAACCGCCAGAGCGCGGGCGATTGCCACTCGCTGCTGTTGCCCCCCGGACAGTTCGAACGGTTTGTGATCGACACGATCCTGCAGACCAACACGGGCAGCAAGCCCCATCGCGATCTCATGACTATCGGCCTCAGAATAGCCCTGATAAAAAAGTGGCATCTCGATATTCTCGAGAACATTGAGTTGCTGGATGAGATTGTAAGACTGAAAAATAAATCCGAGCCTGGCTCCACGAATAGTCGATAGCTCATCGTCTTCCATCTTGGACGTGTCTTCATCGCCAAGAAAATATTTGCCCTCAGTAGGCTGATCCAGACAACCCAAGATATTCATCAGCGTCGACTTGCCGCAGCCCGAAGGACCCATAATGCTAATGTAATCGCCCTGGTAAAAATCGAGGCTAATACCATGCAATACCTCAACGGCTAGGGCACCCATAAAATACGTCTTGCGAATAGAATCCAGACTAGCGACGACTTCCCGCCCCGCAATCAAAGCTGAGTCGCTATTTGTGCTCATGGATAAATTGGTCTCAAGCATTGCTGAGCTCTCTGCTGCTGGGTTTATCTGAGTAAAACATGGCGCGGCAAGGCTTAGCCGCCCGACGAGTCGTTTAGACTCTGCTGAGGTGGAAGCAACAAGACTTCCTCACCCTCTGCCAGGCCACTTGTCACTTCGATAAAAGAATCGGAGAAGGTGCCTACTTCGATCTCGCGACGCTCTGGCCTGCCACGATTGGAAACATAGACCACGCGCTTTTCATCAAAATAGGTAACTGCCTGTATTGGAATATAGACTACATCCTCGAGACTGCGCACCAGAATTTCAATCTCCGCGCTCATGCCTGGTCGCAGCCATTCGTGTGTGCCATCAATCTTGATCGTGGTTGGATACACTTTCAAATCCGGGTTCATAAATGAATTAGCCGAGTCGGCAACCACGGCAACCTTGGTAACTACGCCGGTTAATTCTTCATCGGGAAATGCATCGACTGATACCTTAACCGTTTGCCCTACGGCAACACGCTGCACCGCCGACTCGTGTATGTTCACCTTGACCGCCATCTCGCGCATGTCTGGAATAGTCAGAATCGACTGCCGCTCTCTAACCGTTGCGCCTTCCTGAATAGCTTCCTGAGAGTTACTGCGATAGCGCATGGAATTCTGATTGGAGGCCCCATAGACGACGAGACCAGGGCGCTGCGCACGAATCGTTGCCAGCTCGATCTGCTCGTTCACATCTGCAAGTTTTACGCGCTCCAGGTTATATTTGCGCTCGGCTGAGCTATAGCGCGCAGCCTCCTGCGCCTTCTCTGCGATGTTCTCCTTAACCTGGCGCTGGTAACTCATTACCGCGTTCTCATAATCCGATAATTTTTCTTCCGCCTCTTTAGGAAACGTATATTGAATATAGAGCTTCAACGACGTTTCTTCTTGCTCCATTTTATTGCGAGCCTTGTTTAGATTTAGCTCTTCGGCCTCCAGCTCCGTCGGCGTTATAAACCCGCGCGCTTCCAATCTGCGCTGACCTGCTATGCGATCCTGAGCCAATAACAGTTCTTCTTGGGCTACCTGTAGGCCATCTTGCAGACTGCGCAGCTGTTGCTTGGCCTCACCATCTTCCAATTTATTGATGTCGGCATACTGAGTAAAATCGAGCCGATCCCGGATCGCCATGTAGCTGTCATCCATCAGCAGGTTTGGTTCGGCATCCAGCGTTCGGGTGCTAGTCGTGCTTGATACAGCGGCTTGCAGGGATAGGGACAGGGTTTCCGGCTCTCTTGGCTCTCGAGCGCCAGACTCCACTGCAGTATCTGTTAGCGCACTATCGGGCCTGCCACGGCTACCACGGCTGCCGCGAGGAGGCCCGCCCTGACCAAAGCTTTGCATACGCTGCAACATCTCAGCAGGAAGAGTGCCACCATTGTCTGCGATCGCCTGGCGTATTCTTTCCTGCATCTGTGGCGGCATCGCATCGAGATCGAAGGGTAGTTCCGCAGAACCGGCAGCCGAATCTGTAACGGCGGCCACATCCAGAGCTGGCTCGCCCGCTAGTTGCGCTGCTTCCAGGTCAGCTTGCTCTGCCAGTGCCAATCTCTCTTCTATCTCTAGTTGCTCGACTATCTCATTGACGATATTGCCACCGAGATATTTTTCAAAATCCAGTTTCGCGAAACGCACTTCCTGTCGCGCATCATTAAGGTCCGTCATGTTCTGATTTAATTGAATTTCGTATTCTGCCTTGCGCTCTATGTAGCTAGCTTCCGCCGTCTCTACGGCGATCTCCTGATTGAGTTGCTCATCGATCAGTTGCGACTTATCGAGCTCGACCAAAATCTTGCCTGCAGTCACATCTTCCGGAGTAACCCTATAGCCTTCCTCAACTATGTTAAGAATCTTTACCCCTTCCCGCCCTTTCACTCGAGATCGAATTTCCTGAGACTGCAGTGCCTCCAGCGAACCTCCTTCCAATACGGTTATATCCAGATTGCCACGTCTGGCCTGGAAGGTGATGCTGCCACTGGTGAGATCACCCGAATTTTCACCCATAGAAAATACAAGCAACACCAAGACTGCCGCCGAACCGGCGATTGCATACTGCGTAGATTTCTTCGCAGCCAGGAATCTGGTCTTCAACTTAGCCGCTTTAATTCTTAAGGGCTCAGGGACTCGCTGCCAAAGCTGAGCAACGTCAAACTTAGATCCTGTGCTTGACTTATCTTGGCTCATTGACGCCTTCCTCCCACTGTCCACTGTCATCGACATATAACAATCCCAAGTCTCTCCAGAATTCAAGTTTCGCAATATTATGATCTACGATGGAGCTGACTAAACTTGTTTGTGCAGCGGTCAAATCGTTCTGCGAATCGACCGTGTCCTGAATATCCCCAAGCCCCAACTCGGCTCGCAACTCTGCCTCTTCGACACGCCGTTCGTTTATCTCTACGCTGGTCAGGTTGATCTCATAGTTCTTTCTAGCCTGATTCATGCGCCGCCAAAGGTCTACGACATCCAGCTTGATATTGTACATATCGAGCAGATAGTTACGCGTGGCGACTTCGTAATCTATCAGGGAGCGTCGGAAGTTGTTTCGCTCTAACTTGGTATCCAGAGGTATCTCAAAGTCTAGCCCAGTTGTATACAGGGCGTTCTCGAAATCCAGCTCGCCCAGATTGCCATTGTTAGCATCCGGCACACTCGCGACTACACTTAAATCCAGCCCTGGCCTAAGCTCATTGGCGGCAACTTCAATCTTTCGCGCACGATCTTGAACGCGGTCTAATCCGTTATATAGATCCAGACGGGTCTGCACCGCAAGCTCCATAGCCTGCTCCAGGCTGAGATCGGGACTATCCATCCCTGTCTCCGTTATTAGAATCATCTCATTGTCATCGAGGGCGATATTCTCATCCGAGTTCAGCCCCAGCAGTAGCTTGAAATCATCCAGTGAGCGCTTATAGCGAGTAATGGATGAGGTCCAGCGTAAGTCTTGCTGCAGAGATGATTGTTCCAGTCGCCCTACTTGCAGCAAGGTACGCAGCCCCTCCGCCTGAAACGCTCGCTCACGCTCAAGGGACAGATTATTAGCGAGTAGACCCGCGTAATTGTTTCTCGCGGTCTCTCTATTCAGCAATACGGAGTAATAATTAGAGGCCACGCGCACGGCAAAGGTCTTACGAAATCGCGTGAAATCCCGGAGTCTATAGAGCAGGTCGCGCTCCGCCTGTATTAGTGTTTCTGTCTCTATGGCGCTACCAAAGTCTCGCAGCAGCGGCTGTGTAAACGATCCGATTAAGGCGCCTGTTCCGAGCTCACTAATATCGCCTGTTAGAAATCGGGTAAAATTATTTGTCAGATTCACAGCAATCGCGCCACCGCCCTTAAGCAGGTAACGAGCACCAAGACTGGTATTTGCATTCACCGCCTCACTAGTGCCAAGCGTTCTCATCCCGGTCAGGGCCTGCATGTCCGCAACGAACTGGTCTTCGGCATCCCATTGATAGTCTGCGCCGCCTCTTGCTGAAAATACGGGCACGTAGCGGTAGCGATCGAAGGTGAGGGATAGCGCCTCTAGGTACAGCTGTTCTTTCTGCGTCTGATATTCCTGACTGTGTTGAAACGCCAGATCCAGTGCCGCATTCAGGCTCAGAATATGCGCCCCAACCTCACTGGCAACCTCATTGTCCAGAAACTCGAAGCTGTCCTCATTAGCAGGAAATCGGCTTAAATCGACGATTCTCTCTTCATCGATACCGATATTGGCGCTCATGCCGGGAACGAGGTCTGTCTTGTCAGCTATGGCCTCATAGCTCTCCTGATCCGCATCCTGCCTGTAGTAATTATTGGTACAGCCCAGCAATGCACTCCCGCTGAGGAGT
>Ga0206129_10005280_pt1 | contig 13702 bp, 15 predicted proteins | sample Helgoland_Spring_8_FD_148616 | JGI IMG/M metagenome (GOLD analysis project Ga0206129, IMG submission 148616) | Pelagic subsurface seawater microbial communities from Kabeltonne, Helgoland, North Sea - Helgoland_Spring_Bloom_20160502_2 | ecosystem: Environmental > Aquatic > Marine > Epipelagic ...
AGATTTACTAGCCATTACAGGAGCTCAAATAGAATCTGGTAATGCAACGCTAAGTACTCAAGCAACTTCATCATTGCTTAATACTCAAGGGCTAATAGCTGGGATCGGAAATTTAAATGGCAGTGATAGCTTTGTTGGAATCATAAGGGCGATTGCTGAAGATCAAAATTCTAATATCCTATCCACTCCGTCAATCATAGCTATGGATAATGAGCCTGCGAGCTTGGTAATTGGTCAAGAAATTCCAATTACAACCGGTGAGAGCCTAGGCTCAAGCAATGCAAATCCTTTTAGAACAACTTCTAGGCAAGAGGTAGGCATTAAGCTTTCTATAACCCCTCAGATCAATGAAGGAAATTCAGTAATACTTGAAATAAAACAAGAAGTCTCAGGGGTAGTCGGACCATTAACAGGTACTACTGATTTAATTACCAACAAGCGCAGCATAGAAACGACGGTTCTCGTTGAGAATAATCAAATGATTGTACTTGGGGGTTTGATTGATGATGATTTGCAAGAAAATATTACCAAGATACCCATTCTTGGATCTATTCCCTTAATTGGCAGGCTTTTTAGCTCATCAGCAGAATCTAGAGTTCAAAGAAACTTGATGGTATTTTTGAGACCAACTATTTTGTCTGATGCGGCAGATATCTCGGAGCTTTCAAACGCAAAATATAATTTTATTACCGCTGAGCAACTTCTAAGAGATCCTGACAGTAAGCCCATACTAGATTTAACGCAAGATTAAGATGCTTCAGGAGATTTCATCTAATGAAAACTTACCCTTATTGCCTTATGAATTTGCAAAGAGTGTCAGAGTTATAGCTTTTCATTTTGATTCGGAACTTTTGGTTCACTCTGAGAAAAAGTTATCACTATTTTTATATTCGGAATTATCAAGATATTTGCTCAAGCCTTTTAAAGTTAATCTTTGTTCTTCTATAGATTTTGATCAACTATTAACTAAACATTACTCTCTGGGAGAAAATGAGTCAGCTATCAACGCAGAGCTATCAGAGAACTTCGATCTTCAATCTTTTGCAAACACCTTGGCTCCAACCGAAGATTTATTGAGTGGAGCAAATGATGCGCCAATAATAAAGTTAATTAATGGTGTAATAAGCCAAGCGATTAAATCCAGGGCATCAGATATTCATTTTGAACCATATGAAACAAATTTTATTGTTAGGTATCGCATTGATGGAATATTGCAAGAAGTATTGCTTCAGGATGCTCGGCTATCAGCTCCTATAATTTCTCGTTTAAAGATTATTTCACGACTTGATATTGCAGAAAGGCGAAAACCACAGGATGGAAGAGTTTCTCTTTCTCTGGGCTCCAAAAAAGTGGATGTGAGAGTCTCTACTCTTCCTTCATCTTATGGAGAGAGAGTAGTTCTTCGGTTGCTTGATAAGCAGTCATCTCAAATCAATATTGAGGATCTAGGCCTACCTGATTCTATTCTTGCCACTTATCAGCAGGCATTGAAATTTCCGGAAGGTATTATTCTCGTAACTGGGCCAACTGGCTCAGGTAAAACCACCACTCTTTATGCTGGTCTTCAGCACGTAAGCGATGCATCGCAAAACATCCTAACTGTCGAAGATCCAATTGAATATACATTGCCAGGAATTGGGCAAACTCAAGTGAACCCTAGGGCGGGCTATGACTTTGCATCAGGCTTGCGATCAATTCTGCGCCAAGACCCTGATATTGTAATGGTTGGTGAAATCAGAGACATTGAAACAGCTAAAATTGCCATACAAGCATCATTGACTGGGCACTTAGTTCTCTCAACAGTTCATACTAACAGCGCTATTGGAGCTATTGCTAGATTAAGAGATATGGGCATTGAATCATACTTATTGGCTTCTAGTTTGCGACTTGTGATTGCGCAAAGGTTGGTACGAAGATTGTGCCAAAAGTGCAAGACCCCAATAGATATATCCACTCCAATACAAGAAAAATTCAATCTTCCAGCTGGCACAGTTATTTTTCAAGCAGTTGGCTGCTCGGATTGCAACAATTCCGGTTTTAAGGGGAGGGTGGCATTAACTGAAGCGATAACCATCAACCATGAATTAAAAAAATTAATTCACGATGATTCATCTGAAGCTGAGCTGACAAAACAAGCTTTTAAAAACACAGCCTCAATTCAATCTTCTTCAACAGAGCTTTTGCTGGAAGGTATTACTACCTTCGAAGAATTGCTCAGATTACAAAATAACAACGATGTCGAACTATAAATATTCTGCATTAAATGCTGAAGGCAAAAAGACAAGTGGAATTTTAAATGCTCACTCAGAGCGAGAAGCTCGTCAACTCGTTAAATCGATGAATTTAACACCTCTTAAAGTTGATCTAACAAATACCAAAAAATCAAAGACCGCAAAAGTTAGTTATAAAGACTTATTATTTGCTACAAGACAAATTTCTACCTTACTGGATTCAGGCGTGACTCTCGATGAGACTCTGCAGTCAATAGCAAAAGAGGTAGATAATAAAGTGCTATCCTCAGCCCTTCATTCCACAAGAGATGAAGTCCTTCAGGGCAAAAGAATAGATGTTGCTTTGGCATCTTTCCCAAATATTTTTGATCAAACTTATTGCTCTTTGATTAGTGCCGGTGATGCTTCTGGGAACCTTAGCTCAGCCTTTAATAATCTTGCAGACTATCTAGAAGAGTCGGCCCAAATAAGGCAACAAGTAATTTCAGCCATGACATATCCAGCGCTCTTAATGTTATTTTCTATTGGAGTGGTGTTTGGCTTGTTAACTTTTGTTATGCCTCAAATAGTTGATCAATTTGTTAGAGCTGGGGCAACTTTACCTCTTTTGACTAGGGTTTTAATGGCAGTTTCTAACTATTCTATCTTGATATTAGGCATTATTTTCTCTGGCATTCTTGCAGGTTATTTTTTTTACAAAAAAATGAATCAGATTCCTCAAACTGCTATCAAAATGCATCGAGCATTTTTAAAAATTCCTTTGCTGGGCAGCTTCTTTCTAAACGCCGAAGTTGAACGTTTTTCAAGCATCATGCATTTAATGATGAAATCTGGTTTAAATTTAGACATGGCGATGGAGCAAGCGCAAGGGATTATTGGTAACAAGTACATAGCGAGCATCATTAATAAATCACGAAATGATTTAATAGAAGGAAAAGATTTTATTTTATCGTTAAAATCAGCAAATATTTTTCCTTCATTATTTGTGCAATTACTTTCAAGTGGGTATAAGTCAGGAAATCTTGTTTTTATGTTTGAGAAAGTAACTCAATATATGAAGCAGGAAATAGACAATAAGCGTTCAACTGTTTTGGCATTGCTTGAGCCTTTAATCATCATTTTTATGGGAGGTATTATCTTGGTAATTGTTTTAGCAATCTTAATACCTATAATGGAAATGAATACAATATCGTTAGGATAAATAATGAAAACAACAAAGTCAGGGTTTACTTTAATTGAATTAATGGCGGTGATAGTAATTATGGGCATTTTAGTAACAATTGTTGCTGTCAATGTTTCTCCATTCCTGCAGCGTGCAAACATTGAAAAATCACGAGCTGATATCTCGCAAATTGCCAAAGCACTTGAGTTATATAAATTCAATGAATTGACTTATCCAACAACTGATCAAGGCATAGAGGCCTTAATTACCCCACCAAGCGAACTGAAGCGGCCATTTTTATATCCATTAGATGGGTATATCAATTCAATTCCAACTGATCCATGGGGAAGAAGGTACTTGTATTTACAGCCTGGAGAAAAGTCAAAAAAGTATGATTTGTATACATTGGGGGCAGATGGCATTGAAGGAGGGGTTGGTGAGAATGGTGATATAGGAAATTGGCTTAGCGAATTTTGAAAAATTTGCCTGGCTTTACATTGCTAGAGCTTTTAATAGTTATGGCTTTGATAGCCCTTACATCTACCATAGTTCTTACAAATGCAAGCTTTTTAGATAGATATAACTCTGATCAAATTCCATCATATGAGTATTTTCTTAAATATCTGAATGAGGAAAGCTCATTAAAGAAAAAAAAAGTTGCTTGGTTTGTAGGGGATCAATCACAATCCGCTCGAATCCTTGTAAACAACGAATGGGAAATCTTACCTCTTGAAAAAGATTTTTTTCCAGTCGTCAATTTAGATGTTGTATTTAAAGATTTTTCTGGGTCTTCTTTTAATATCAACGATGATAGAGCAGAGCCATTTATTATTTTCGATCCTATTGGTAAATCAAGTGGGGCCTCCATTGAGTTTTATAATCAAGATATTGAAATGATACTGACGGTTGATCAGTTTTCAAAAATTACCTATCAAAGCGTGAAATGACAAAAAAAGGTTTTAGCTTGCTTGAAGTTGGCGTTGCCTTATTAATACTAAGCGTCGCTGTTACAGCTGTGTTTCAATTTATTAGCTCAACCACATTGTCAGTTTTTGCCATAGAAAACAGAGCTTATGCTAGAGAAATTGCCAATAACCGCATGGCGCTTATTCAAACTCTAGAGCCATTTTTCGGACAATCAAAGCGCTCTGGTGAATCTGAGTTTGGAGGTAAAATTTTTTATTGGTCAGAAGAAATTATCAATGCATCAAATGAATTTAATCAATTAAATATATATGTAGGAATTGATAAAGACTCTATTATTTATGAACTTAATACCTTTATTGAAAAACAATAACTTTTACAAGCCGGGGTTTACATTGATAGAGGTTTTAATCTCAATCGTGATCCTTAGTATCATAACGATTATTACCTCTAGCTTTCTTCAGTCTTCAATTGAATCAAGGGAATTAGTGTCAACTAAGTCAGACCAAACCCTGGAAATTAACTTACTCTCTAATACCCTGAGAGCTGATATCAATAATGCAATTAATGTCCCTTTAATCAATTTTGATGGATCTTTAATTCAAGCAACTTTTAAAGGAGAAATAGGTTCAAATGGATTTACATTCGTCACTAAATTAGGAAATGGCAATGCAGCTGATCAAATAATTGCAAAAGTTCAATATTATATTGATGACGGTGCTTTTGTAAGAAAGCAATTCTTTGCATCCTCGCCCTCTGACCCAGAATCATTTATTGAAACTAAATTAATGCAGGGCATTGAATATGCTCAAATAGAGTTCTCAGATGGTAATAATTGGTTCTATACATGGCCTCAAAATGATATTACTGCAAGAAAAATACCAACCTTAATTAAAGTTTTTCTTGAAAAAGAATCAAGTGAAAATTTTACATGGGTAATACCTCACACCTTACCTTTAGTTTATGAATAAGCCAGGCGTCATTCTTATTACCACTCTTTTAGTCATTCTAATCATGTCTGTTATTAGCACTCAAATTAGCAAAACTTTCATGCTGTCGATGCAAAGAGAAATGTACATGGATTTTTCAAACACGAGCTATCAATTACTGTTAAGTGCGGAAGCCCAGGCCATTAAAAAAATACAGCAAGAGATGAAAATGTATAGCACTATATTGAAATCTGAAGATTCATTATTAAAAAATGGAATGTATTATCCCATTGGAACAAGGACACTTAAGATCACTGTAAAAGACGCTAGTAATTGTTTTAATTTGAATAGTCTGTTTACTCCTAAGCAGGGAAAATATGAAGTGAATAAATCTCAAAAGGAATGGCTTGAACGTTTATTAAGGCTCAAGGAAGTAGATGAAATAAATATTCAATCATTGTTAGATCAATTGATTGATTGGGTGGATAAAGACAATCAACCAAGAAATTATGGTGCTGAGAATTATTTTTATACAGGCCCAGGAAGTTCTATTAAGCAATTTACAGCAAAAAGACTTTTAGCTCATCTATCTGAAATTAAGAGTTTGCCAATAATAGACCAGTTTAATTTCTACGCTTTAACCGAAGGAATATGTGTGCTCCCCTATTCTAATCGTCAGAACATCAACATTAATACTTTAAACGTTAGCAATGTTCTGCTTTTAGCGTCATTCTTTGCTGAGAACAATTTAGAGTTCGTTGAAAGTGAAATTTTAGATTTTCCTGAGGAAGGTTATGACAATATTGATAGCTTTATCAAAAAATTTCCTGAAGCCAATAAATACCCTAGACAAGTTTTAGGCACAAACTCTCGAATATTCCAGTTAAAATCTCAACTGGATGATGAAAATATTATCGCTGAGCTTGAAACTATTGTTATATTAGATGTCTCAAATCAATCCAAAGTGCTAAATAGAAACTTTAATTTATAAAAGATGCTTACTTCATTTATACACTTCCATGATCTGCAATTGAGTACAGTAGATCTTTATTCTTATGATGCAAATGAGCTCACTAAAACTTCTTCAATAAGCATAGAGCATTTAAATGATAGTCTTCCGCAGAATTCAAAATGCTTTGTTTTTCTTCCATCACAGTTATTTGGTTTTCACTATTTTCAAAATGAATTAGGGCTAAAAAATGATGAGCTTCAGGCCAATGTAATTAACGCGATAGAAGATTCAATCGTTTCCGATATCTCAGCCTTAAATTTTTCTTATGATTCATCTTTATCTATGGCCAGCTGGATTGATAAAGAGCTTCTTTTAAGCATCAATAAGTCATTTAATGCTTTGTCTGGAGACTTTATTTTGTTACCAGAGCACCTATTGCTTGGGGTTGATAAGCCTAAGATATTATTTAGTTCTTCTGAATTTTGTATTTCTTTTGGTGATGGATCCGGATTTTCTGGCGAGCATTCATCATTCGATTCACTCTACGCATCTTTGAAGGACAGTAAATTTAATGAAAATGCTATTCAAAGTTTTAAAACGGAATTAAATATAACTACCCCTGAGATGTTTGATGAAAAGATTCAAACAAAAGAATTAACTCATTTCCATTTAGATTTTTTGCAGAGTGACCATGCATATGACTTCAATTTGTTCAAAAGAGAGTTATCGATAGAGTATTTAAAATCACAGATGAGCATTACCACTCGAGACTTGATTGTCCTCTCGGCTATGTGCGCCACAATATTGATTGCCCCATTTTTAACTAACTATGTACTGAAGACCTCTGCCAATATTTATTATGAAAATACAGTTCAGATTTTCCAGCAACTAAATCCAAACTTTAATAAATTAGTAAATTCTAAGGCGCAAATAGATGAGCTCTCAAAGAATGTTCCCGATGAGGTTGTTGGCTCAATGAGTCCAGATGAAGAGATTCAACTCTTAACATACCTTGAAAGGTTCAATGACCCAGCTTTTAAAAATATTGAAGTAGATCTCCCACAACAGAGAATTAGCATAAGCATTGAGGGTCTAACTAAATTTAAATTGAAAATAATTCAAGAGGCTCTTAAGCAGTACCCTCTTTTGGCAGATGATACTGGTCTGATTGAAAAAAATAATGCATTCTTCGGAAGCCTAATAATTAGATATAAAAATGAATAGAATATTGAGTTTTTGGACATCGCTTCAAGATCGTGAAAGAGCAATTATGAAAATCCTTGCTATCGCTATATTGATTGGTTTAGCTAGTTTTTTTTATACCAATATCCTTGGCTCTATAAATAAAAATAAAAATATTCTAGTAGCTAAAAAAAATGAATTTGACTATGTTTATCAGCAAGCTCAAAGGATTCAATTATTCTCAAATTCACAGCAGCTTTTGCTCGATGCTCAAAACCCAAATGAGTTTCTATTAGCAGAGTCTAATTCATTTGGCTTAGTAAATTTTCAGATATCTGAAGAGGGCGGCAAGAATATTATTTCCTTTTCCGATTCATCTATTGCTAATGCTTCAAAATTCTTAAATAAGGCATCAACACATCCATCCATAGAACTCACATTTATCTCTATTACTCCAAATAAAGAGGGGTTTAACTTAAAAACTACCCTAATCTATAATTAAACGTTTTTTTAATTTAATGCTAACTAATATTTATTTTGCTTGAATAAAGCTCATGAAAAAGTTTTACAGCCACAGAATCTGAAACCCCCCATTTTGTCGATGTGATAGTTTTTGCCTCTAAGTTTGATGAGATAAACTCAAACATTTTTAATGCCTCATCAATTACATCGGCTCTGTCATGAGAAAATTTGTACTTGGATATTTTTTCCCTAGTGCTTAATCTTGATAATTCTTTTGCCTTTTTAGTGAATTCTTTTGAGGTTAATTCTTTTGCATTGTTGGCTTGAAGAAAGGATCGAATATTCCCACCAATCCCAATAATTTTTTTTCTGGGCTTGATGCTTTTAAGCCATTGCTCCATCCTGCTCCATTCTGCTTTTTGATCTTTCCTCAACATATTTCTTACAGCACCTAGTTGAAAAGATCGGATTGAGATGCCTTCACCATTTCTTAGAAAAAACTCTGTACTGCCTCCACCTAGATCTACAAAAATTTTATTTTTACCCGTATTACTTTTGGGATGAAAACGAATGAGCTGCGCTTCTTCTAAGCCAGAGATAACTGTTAATGGGTGATTGATTGCAGTTTCTATGTATCTTCTAGCATCCTCAGAGTTTGTGGTATCTCGAAAAGCAGAGGTTGCAACAATTTCATATCGATCAATTTTATTTAGTTTAAAAATTTCTTCATATTGTTTAATTGTCTCTATTACTTGTCTGAGTTTTTTCTTACTTAATTTGCCATCACTAAAAACTTCACTGCCTAGTCTTATAGGAGATCTCATTGCCTCTAGAAACTCTATGGACGTAGGCGTGGTCTTAAATATTTTTGACTTGATGGCATTTGTACCAATATCTATAGAGGCAATTTTCATTTATTCAACATCATCTGTGTATTTGGTTAAAATCATGTATTGGTCATAATCTAGATTATTGAATTCCACACCCTCAAGATTAACCTTGTAGTTATTAATTTTCTTAGACCAGGTCAAAGGTTTCAGAAGCTTCTTTTTCTCATACTCAGTCTGATTAAGTAAAAATCTTAGAGCCGAAAGTCTTGCAATCATTTTATTGTTTGCATTTATAGCTACCCATGGAGAAGAAGCGGGAGATGTTTTCTGAAACATTTGCTCTTTATATAGAGTAAATGCATCCCATTTAGTGACAATTCGTTCATCGTTAGGAGATAGCTTCCAGTATTTAAGTTCGGAGTGTTTCCTTGCCTTCATTCTTCGCTTCTGTTGATCCTGTGATAGTGAAAAATAGAATTTAATAATTTCTACACCTTCGTTAATTAAGGATTCCTCCCAAGGAATAACTCGATCCATGAAATCTCGATATTGCTTTTCATTGCAATAACCCATCACGGGCTCAGTTAGTGCTCTTGTGTACCATGATCTATCAAGAAAAGCGATTTCACCTTTTTTGGGAACAACTTTTTTCCATCTTTGAAACCAGTGACTTGATTCCCATTTAGTGGGGATGCCTAAATTCACGTATTGAAAATTCTTTGGAATAAGGTACTGAGCAAAGAATTTAAATGCCGAGCTTTTTCCGGCAGTGTCTCGACCTTCAAAGACTATGCAAATACGTCGATTATTTTTTATGACATCTTCCTGAAGTTTAAGAAGTTCGATTTGCAGCCTGCGTTTCTCTAATTGGTAGGATTTATCGTTTAATTTTTGATATTCCTTTTGATCAAATGAAATAAGCATATTAAATATAGTATTTTACTAAGAAGTCTTAGGCTGGAGTCGCAATGCAACTATGAAGATAAGCGTTTGTAGCTCGGACTGCTTCGTTCAGCCCAACATCCGTTAACTCACCATCTTCTTTCGTATTAAGAGATAGGATGGAAAAAATAATCTGAGTTATGACTAGAAAAACTCCGGGCTTATTAAACATATTTGGCAGGCCGATCGATCCTTCCACATGTTTTAGAATCGAGTCAGCAATTTTATGTAGCTCAGAACTTAAGACGGGAGGGGTCACATTATTTTCTAGGATTAGTTTTTGAGCACCTCGATTTGTTCTAAAAAATACAATCATAATATTTACTGAATCTTTGAGGCATGCTGCATAGTCGGCATTTGAATTGATTTGAAGATTGGCAATAAGAGCTTGATTACATTTCTCAATATATATTTGAATTAGCCCAAGCTTAATGTCATCTGGTGTTTCAAAAAACTTATATGTCGATGTTCTTTTTAAGCCAGCCATTTCAGATATCTTGGCAATGGTTAAAGCATCAGTTGATTCATGCTCTAAAATTGATTCGGCTGCCTGGAGAATTTTATTAATTCTATCTTGGCTTCTTTGTTGCTTTGGCTTTCCTAACATAACTTTATTATCGACATTTGTTCTATAAATAACAATAATTTATAGCTTTTTTCAGCAATTTAGTTTATTGTGTCATTCATGTGACAAAATAGTGTCATATAAGAAACTTAATTATTCCAATGAATACTAAAAAATTATTAAAAAAACAGGGTTTAATGCCTAAAAGTTCTCAAGCAAACGAGATGCAGTTATTTGGTTTTTTCTCTTTGTGGTTTGTTCTGGCTTCAGTTATATATTTTTCATAGAAACTTTAATCTGACGAATTCGTTGAAAGACGAACCCTTTTAAAATATTCCATAGCTTCTATTAGCGGGTTTTCTCTCTACTACCTAAAAAATGCTTCACCCAAATGTTGCATAAAGTTTCTTTTTTGGTAACAAGAAAGCAACCATCAGTTCACATCGTTGATGTTAAATAGACATATTAGTTAATATTTATTACTAGAATATGGAAAATTTATTTCTTGATCCCTTTACCATTCTTTTGATTGCTGGCTTTATAGGATTTTTCATGGCCTTCGGAATTGGGGCTAACGATGTAGCAAATTCTATGGGAACCTCGGTTGGCAGTAAAGCTATTACCATAAAACAAGCCATTATTATTGCAGCTATTTTTGAGTTTTTAGGAGCCTTTTTAGCTGGTGGGGAAGTGACATCTACTATTCGTAAAGGTATCGTTGATCCTAATATATACGCTAACGATACAAATATTTTTGTTATTGGCATGATGTCTGCACTTCTTGCAGGTGGGACGTGGTTATATATTGCTAGCTTGAGAGGGTGGCCGGTCTCAACAACTCACTCAATCGTTGGAGCCATTATCGGATTTGTTTTAATCACGAAAGGGGTTGATGCAGTTTCTTGGAATAAAGTTGGCACCATTGCCATGAGTTGGGTCACATCACCATTGTTTTCTGGAACTCTAGCCTTCGCTCTCTACATTTCTGCAAAAAAATTAATCTTAGATCGCTCTGAACCTGAAAAAGCCGCCATTACATTCATACCAATGTATAGCTTCATGGTTGCCGTTGTTATCTCGCTTGTTACTGCAAGAAAAGGATTGAAGCATGTTGGGGTTGAGTGGACTGATAACGAAGTCTATTTATTTATTTTACTCTTTAGTTCACTTGTGGCGCTTGGCACAGCATTTTTTTTAAGAACGAATAAAGAAAAAATTATGCGCGATGGTGGGATAGAATTTGCTTTTGGGCTTCTCATGATTGTCTCTGCAAGTGCAATGGCATTTGCTCATGGCTCAAATGATGTCGCTAATGCTATTGGGCCACTGGCTGCTATTGTAAGTGTGGTAGATACTGGAGCAATTGGCTCAAAAGCAGCTATCAGTCCTTGGGTTCTGTTTATCGGAGGTATTGGTATAGTCTTTGGCCTAGCAACACTCGGGTCACGAGTTATCGCTACTGTCGGTAAAAAAATTACAACTCTTACTCCAAGTCTTGGCTTTTCAGCTGAGATGGCAACTGCTTCTACAGTTGTAGCTGCTTCCTACCTTGGATTTCCAATCTCTACAACTCATACACTTGTTGGTGGAGTGATAGGTGTGGGCTTGGCAAAAGGAGCGGAGCATCTTGATTTCAGTTCGATCAAAAGAATCATTGCGTCTTGGCTAGTTACAATTCCAGCTGGCGCTGCTTTTACGGTACTGTTTTATATTTTATTAAGAATAATTTTTAACGTATAAGATGTTGGGAAGAATTTCTAGCTTTGTTACTAGCGGCAAAATATTAATTTTTTTGCTTTCTATGGGGTGCCTGGATGTCAGCGCTAACCATGACTTATATGGCAGGATAGCCATTGATTCCAAGCATGTTTCTAACACCCCTAAAAAAGAAAAATTTGAATTAGAAAATAATGAATCAAAGATTGGCATAAAAGGTGATCTATTTGAGCTCAACGAATTAGGTCTCAAGGTCATATATCAAATTGAATATGGCTTTGATCTGGTTGATGGAAAGGCTAGAGGAGATGATGGAACTTTTAAGCAGAGAAATACGTTTCTAGGAATCAAAGGTTACCTAGGAACTATCTTTGCTGGCACACATGATTCGGCATTAAAAAAATCTCAGCTTAAGGTAGATCTATTTAATGATCTTGCGCCTGATATAAAAAATATCTTGCACGGTGAGAACCGTTTGGATGACTTTGTAGGCTACACCTCACCGAAATTTCAGGGGGTTCTTTCAGTTACTGTCAATAAAATGAAGAATCCAGTAAAGACTCGAGACGATTCTAAATCATACTCAATTAATTATTCCGGTGATTCTTTTCAAGCTGCTCTTGCTATAGACAATGAGATGAAGGGCTATGATTCAACAAGAATGTCATTGTTGATACCATTTCGTAAATCAAAACTAGGTTTTATATTTCAGCAATCTCAAGAACTTTCCTCGGGAATAGAGGAAAATGGGCAAATCATTAGTTTCGCCAAAGAGGTGTCAGACCAAGGCATGATAAAACTTCAATATGCATCCTCAAGCATGAAAATTGATTCTGGCAAACATTCAACCATTGGGTATGACCATTTAATAGATGATAATTTTAAATTATTTACTTTCTACTCTTTAATCGACTCTTCAGATAAAACAAAAAATAAGAATATTTTCTCAATAGGTCTTGAGTATAAATTTTAAAAAGTTTATTGCCCTCAAAAACTTGTCACTTTTCTGCCACTAAATAGTTACAGGATATCCCTCACTTATTTGCAAGAAATATTCTAAATTCTTTCATAGCATCCACCTAAGCGTCATAGACAGTCCGTACATTGAATGGAAATTTTATGGAGTGTTTTATGAAGAAGTTATTTTTATCTATGTCCCTATTTTTTATTGGTGTATTTGTGCATGCTCAGGATTCAGAAAATGTAGAGGAGGTTGTTGTTATTGGAACTAAGGCTAGTCTAAAAAGTGCAATTGATAGACAGAGGTCTTCACAAAAGATTATCTCAGTAATTGACTCTGATGCGTTAGGCGATTTTCCAGATACAACTGCTGCTGAGGCTGTTAGAAGGGTGTCTGGTATCTCTGTTGAAAATGATCAAGGAGAGGGAAGATATGTCTCTATTAGAGGACTTAGCTCTGACTTAAATACCGTTGCTATTAATGGAGCAACGGTAACTGCTCCTGAGGGAAATCGAAGTGTGATGCTTGATGGTGTACCTACTGAGCTGTTAGATAACATTGTTATTTCCAAGAGCCTTACCCCGGATCAAGACTCAGATTCAATAGGGGGAAGAATTGAATTCAATACAAAGAATCCAAGCAGCCTGAAAAAAACTTTGTTTAAATTAAAGTTTGATAATTCATACAATGAAAACTCAGGAAATGTAGACAGTCCAAAAATGGCTTTAACTTATGGCGGAAAGATTTCTGATGTATCTGCTCATGTTATAGGCCTTACATTTGCCAGCAAAGACATTGTTACCTATAACAATGAAACAGGTTATGGCTGGGATACCAATTCATCTG
>Ga0206129_10005284_pt1 | contig 13688 bp, 8 predicted proteins | sample Helgoland_Spring_8_FD_148616 | JGI IMG/M metagenome (GOLD analysis project Ga0206129, IMG submission 148616) | Pelagic subsurface seawater microbial communities from Kabeltonne, Helgoland, North Sea - Helgoland_Spring_Bloom_20160502_2 | ecosystem: Environmental > Aquatic > Marine > Epipelagic ...
TTCACAGGAAACCCCCAAGCTGTCTGTCACACCTGAAACCACATCCACGCTGCGCACTGTTGCTATGTCGTATACCGGATACGTCAAATCAGACGGTTGAATGTGCACCGTCAATGTGTCGATGATCAATACCGCATCTCCTGAAGTGATTTGCATGGCCAAAACAACGGTCTCCTCCCCTTCTGGCTCCTCATCGTCAATGGCGGCAAAGGTGAAGGTTTGGTTGTTTAAAAGGCCAATCGGAAAGGTGAATTCCGGCAGCGGAAATACCGCTGGGAAATCATCCCCTTCTGCTGCTGTGCCGCCAACCACATCCACCGATACCGTCACGTCTTGCAAAGGGTAAGCGACTTGCATAGCAACCTCTGTCCCACCCCCTTCATAGATGTATAGGTCGGAGGTTGTGAAGCCTAATTCCATGTCAGGCGTGCCCGTGCATGTGGCGTTGTGGTACCCGATGAAATCAAAATTGTCTTGGGGGTACGCATCCCACTGAAACTGACCAACCGACCAATCAATACTGCCTTGGGAAACGTTTGCCTTTCGCACCAATGTGTATTCGGCCATTTCGCCTGCGCCACCGTCCACCGTCCATGGCGAACCGGGATCCGCGCCAAACTCGCCCATTTGATCAATGATTTCACCATCGTGGTAAAGCGCAATAACGTCATTGCCGTTGAACCAAGTGATTTGACTCACGAGGTCTCCTGCGTCAAAAAGTTCTGGGGCTGCCAGGGCATTCATCAAGACGAACACCCCATTGGCCTCGATGGTGCCCGAAAGCTCCTGCGTATTGGTGGGTTCTGTTGATCCATTGTTCCATGTTTCCATGTGATAGCCCGTCAAATCAATAGCCACCGGAGAAGGATTATAAAGCTCAATTGCTTTGTTGTTGCTGTTGCCTTCGACATACTCCGAGATGAATATCTCCTCGCAAAAACTCGCGCTTTCACAGTCCAAAATGTCCACAGCCAAATAACTCGTGCTCAAACTGTCACATTCTACGCCTTGAATTCCAGCGAGCAATGCGCCGGGCGCCAACGTTTCCGGCTCAAACCCACCCAACGCACTCGAGCCCCAAACTTGGTAGCTCCCCTCCCCTAAGGTCGAGAAGTCAAATTGCGGAAAAGCGGTTGTGTCTTGGATCACTTGTTCCCCATCCGTGATGACAAAAATGTATTCTGCTTCAATGGCTTCCGACGTGTAACCAAACGTAATGATCGCGTTTTCCAAACCATTGCATCCAACGGCAGAGGGTGTGCCCGCAGCGTCGGTTACAGCCCCTCCGTCACATGCAGGAGGGCTGCATGTTTCTCCTTGGATGCTCACTGCATTGATGGTCGATGAAAAGCACCCCGTCCCTGTAATTCCCGCCGCCGGTTGGCCCGCAACCAATGTTTCTGGATCAAGCGGCGCATTGTGTGAGACACCCGTGACCTCCAAGGCCAAATCGCCCAATCCCGACAAATTAGCCGCAGTACCCTCAAATGAAACTAGAATCAACCCCGACAACGCGTCTGCTACTACCAGCGTAAAGTTCGCCTCCTGTACATCGGTCGTGTGATTGAATTGAACCAATACCAGTTCAGAATCATCCGTGCAGACGTTCTCGTTCGCCACGTTCTGCAACTGAATCTGGCCCCCATCGCATTGCAATACATTCGAGTATCCTGGGGTCGGAGATTGCAGGGTGTAATCGGAAGAAGCAAATGGATCTCCGCCGTTGGGCAGACGAGCCAAGCTTTGGTAATCCGCCAATCCTTGAGCACTTTCGTTCAATTGAGTTGCGGAAGGTGTCAAAACGTCGATCAGTCCCGATGCGGGGGGCTGGTTGTTGCCATAAACAATGGCATCCAATAAGTCCTCATTGGTGACGGGTGTACCGTTGGGGAAATCTGCTCCAGATGCATCATAGAGCGCCACTGCCTCCTGTCCCACTTGCAACCAATTGGTTTGGTCCACGGTAAAGTCCGCTCCGGCTAAGTTGGGCCCACCGATGAGAAAAAATCCATTCTCGTCCAAAGCGTAGCCTGTCAAATCAAACGCATTGTTTGATAAGGCGTTCGATCCGTTGTAAATAACAACGGTGATGCCTGAGAGGTCAACGCCAGGAACCCCATAAAGCTCAACAAATTCCATGTCATCGATGCCCGGGCCAGATGGATCCAATTCGTTGATTACGATTTGAGCGTCAACCGAATGGAGTGTCAAAAGTGTTGCAAAAAAGGCGATCAAAAAGCCGTGAAACTTGAACATGTGAACCTGATTTAACCGGTGAGGGAGGCCAAAAATACGATGATATCGCGCGATTCTGAACGCAGCGCCATTGCGCTGTTTGGTTTCGTACCTTCGTGAGGCATGGAAAGAAGCAGTTCACTCATCAAGAAATTGGATGAATTCGTTTGGGCTTACCACCTGAATCGGCTGGCGGGAGGCGTTTTGACTTCCGTTGGGACTGTTGTAGGTAGCACCCTTATTTTCCTTTTTTTGGAACACGTCGGCCGCTTTGGTATTGCCGGAAGAACTGTTATTTTCTGGGTGTTGGCGGGGGGAAGCGCGGTGGCACTTGCCCGATGGGTGCTTTGGCCAGTCCTCTTGTTGTTCCGTCTGAGAAAAGGGCTTTCGTACGAACAGGCCAGCGAAATCATTGGAACCCATTTTCCAGAAATCAGCGACCGCCTCTTGAATGTGCTGCAATTGCAACGTCAGCTCGAGCATTCTGAATCTTCAGATCTTTCCTTGTTGCACGCGTCCATCGATGAGCGCACAGAGACCCTTCGAACGGTTCCGTTCAAAAAAGCCGTCAATTGGCAAGAAAGCACGCGGTTGATCCGTTATGCCATCCCGCCCGTTTTGGTTGTCATTGTGTTGTTCTCCTGGAAACCCCAGTGGGTGCAGGAGCCCGCTGAACGAATTCTGGCGCATCGCCAGGACTTCATTCCGCCCCCGCCGTTTGCCTTCGAAATTCTCAATCAACGCTTGGATGTTCCTGCTGCGCAAGAATTTACCGTCAATGCCAAAACAAATGGGGAAGAGGCGCCGAGCGCCGTTGTGCTCGAAAGCAATGGACAGCGGTTTCGAATGGAGCGTTCTTCGAATGGCATTTACAGCCATACATTCCCAATCGTCCGGGAAGATATTCCGTTTGCATTGGTGGCTGCGGGGGTGAGGTCTCCAGAGTTTGTCATACAGGTGCTTCCTGTTCCCGTATTGTTGTCCACCGAAGTTTCGCTCACACCGCCTGCGTACACCGGTTTGCCTCCTCAAACCTTAAAAGATATCGGCAACCTCAAGGCGCCTGAAGGAACTGAAATTCGCTGGCAATTCAAAAGCAAAGACACCGAACAGTTGCGCTTGGATTTTGGAATGGAATCGATCCGGGCAACGCCGGGCGCTGCAGGCACCTTTGCGGCCGCTCGACGAATTCAAACAAGCGAAACTTACTGGGTTGTTCCCCAGAACCGTGCCGTTGGAACGGTCGACTCCATCCGGTATAACATCCAAGCATACGCAGATTTGCCTGCGCGCATCAAAGTCACCGAATCCATTGATTCTTCCCGAGTGAAGCGGCGTTATTTTACCGGTGAAACCATGGATGATTATGGCTTCAGTAAGCTGAGCTTTGCATACCAGTGGCTTGAATTGGCTCCACGCGCAGAAGAGCTTTTCGCCTCCGAAAGTGCCCAACCTATGGCTGGAGTTGTCTCTCGAACGCGACTTGAAACACCCTCGGGTAAGTCCGATCGCTTTTTTCATGAGTGGAACCTCGGCGAAATTGGTGTTGTGCAAGGAGATGTGCTGGAATATTGGTTTGAGCTTTGGGACAACGATCAAATCAACGGGCCCAAAATGACACGTTCCATTAGTTACACCTTCGCACCTCCATCTGAAGACGAAATCCGCGCGGAACGGGAAGAAGCCAGTGAAGACATCGCGTCCCGCATGAGTGCCGCTCGGCAAGAGGCCGAAGCGCTTCGAAAAGAAATGGCGGAAATGCGGCGACAACTCGGAGAAGACGACGAGCTCGACTGGAAGGATGAGCGGGCTTTGGAAGAGCTCATGAAACGTCAAGAATCCCTTAAATCCGCACTGGAAGAGCTGCAAAAAGCGAACAAAGAAAAGGACGATCGCGCCAATGAGTTTTCGCCAGAAGAAGAGCGCATCATTGAAAAACAAGAGCAGCTGCAAGAGTTGATGGAACAGGTCATGAACGATGAGCTGAAAGCGATGTACGATGAGATGCAGAAGCTCATGGAGGAGATGGACCCTGAAATGATGGAGGAGATGCAAGAGCAGTTGGAGTCCATGGAAGTGAACCAGGAATCTTTGGAAAAAGAGCTCGACCGGGCGTTGGAGCAGTTCAAGCAGTTGGAATACGAGGTCAATTTGGAAGAGGCCCTCGACGACCTGAAGGAACTCGCAGAAAAACAAGAGGCTTTGGCAGAAGAAACAGCCAATGAATCATCGCCCAATGACAGCCTTTCAGCCCAACAAGATTCCCTGAATCAAGAGTTTCAAGCACTTCAAGAACGATTGGACGAATTGGACAAAGCCAACGAGGAGTTGGAAAACCCAAACCCCGTGATGGAGCGATCCGATGAAAATCAATCCATCGAGGAAAAGATGAGCGATAGTTCGGAGCAGCTCAAACAGGACAAAAACAAAAAAGCCAGCGAAAATCAGCAAGATGCGGCGGATGAGATGAAGCAGATGGCGGAGCAGATGGAAACCATGATGCAACAATCCGCTGAAGAATCCATGGAGGAGGACATGGATGCGCTGCGCGCGTTGCTTGAAAACATCATCCAACTGTCCTTCGATGAAGAAGATGTAATGGCTTCTTTGAATCAAATCAATGAAGATGATCCGCTGTACATCACCAATGGGCAAACCCAACGCAAGCTCAAAGACGATGCTCAAATGGTAGAGGATTCGTTATTCGCTCTGAGCCTTCGAATCCCCCAATTGGCACCTGCAGTTAACCGAGAGATTGGATTGATCAACCACCACATGAAAAAAGCGCTGGCCGGATTTGGTGACCGAAAAACGCCGGAAATAACTGAAAATCAGCAATATATTATGACAAGTTTCAACAACTTGGCTTTGATGCTTGATGATGCGCTGCAACAAATGCAGCAATCCATGTCAGAGTCCAAGCCGGGAATGGGAAACTGCGAGAAGCCGGGAGGAAACGGAAAACCAAAGCCTTCTCCTAGCGCAGGAGATATGAAAAAAATGCAGCAGTCATTGGGGGAGAAGTTGGAGAAAATGAAAGAAGCGATGGGGAAGGGGGCTAACGCCGGGAAATCCGGGAAAGATCAGCGCCAAATGAGCAAGGAAATTGCACAAATGGCGGCGCAACAAGCGGCATTGCGCCAGATGGCTCAGAAAAAATCACAAGAGCTCAACGCAGATGGTTCTGGGGATGGAAAGCAAATGGGAGACATCGCGAAAGAAATGGAAGAATTGGAACGGGATTTGGTCAATCGTGACGTTTCCATTGAAACGTTAGAGCGTCAACAAGAATTGATGGTCCGCTTGCTGGAAGCCGAAAATGCCGAATTGGTAAGGGGAGAAGACAACAAACGAAAGTCAAAGGTTGGGCAGCAAGGCCTAGCCACAGAGCCTCCTGCACTCGAAGAATACCTCAAACAAAAGAGTCAAGAAGTTGAATGGTTACGAACAATTCCCCTTGAATTGGATCCGTATTACCGTGACCGAGTCAACGATTATTTCAATAATTTGGACCTCACGAAGCCGGACTCGCAATGAGCCAGGCTCAAGATTAGGAATCATGATTCAAACGATGCACAAGCTTCAATTCGCTTCACAACCGGAAAACATCGCCATCATTGAGCGGTTAATTGATGAAATTCGAGACAATTACGCCTTCAACGATGATTGCTACGGCGATGTGTTGATTGCAATGACGGAGGCTGTAAACAACGCAATCGTCCATGGAAATCGATTGGATACGGAGAAAGAGGTCTTCGTTGAATACGAGATTCAAGAACGAAACTTGTATTTCAAAATCACCGACCAAGGCGCAGGTTTTGATTTCGAAAACGTGCCGGACCCCACTTCGCCTGAAAACCTTGAGAAGCCCAATGGACGTGGTGTCTTTTTGATGCGCCAACTGTCCGACCAATGCTCTTTTGAGGACGAAGGCCGAGAAGTTGAGCTCTTGTTTGAAGGTGTGTTCAACGCTGCTTAGCACTCGTTCTTTTGGCATTAACCTTTCACAATGCCGACCACGGCTTCCGTTGTCCCAAACGCCGAGCCATTCGCACATGGGTGCACGCGCTCACAGCGCAATACGGCAAAGAACCTGGTGCACTTTCCGTTGTTTTCTGTTCGGACAACTATTTGTTGCAAATGAACAAGGAACATTTATCGCACGATTACTTCACGGATATTATCACTTTCGATTACACGGATGGGAATCAGATAAGTGGTGATCTCTTCCTTTCCATCGACCGCATTCGTGACAACGCAAAATCACACAACACATTGTTTTTCAATGAGTTAATACGTGTAATCGCCCACGGACACTTGCATTTAATCGGTTACAAAGACAAGGTGAAATCCGACCAAGCAGAGATGCGATTGCATGAAGATCGCTGGATCGCCGCTTTTGAATCCTACGACGCATGATCCATAACGAATATGACGTAATCGTCGTCGGCGCAGGACACGCTGGAAACGAAGCCGCTGCGGCATCCGCTAACCTTGGCGCAAACACGCTGCTCATTACCATGAACATGGGTGTTATAGGACAAATGTCTTGTAACCCCGCAATGGGCGGCATTGCCAAAGGGCAAATCATTCGCGAAATCGACGCTATCGGAGGTTATTCTGGAATCGTCAGCGATCACAGTGCTATTCAATTCCGAATGTTGAATCGCTCCAAAGGACCGGCAATGTGGTCTCCTCGGACCCAGAACGATCGAATGCGATTTGCCGAAAAATGGCGTCTGATGTTGGAATCAACCGCTCGGTTGGATTTTTGGCAAGACGCTGTTTTGGAGTTAATCATTGAGGATGGAGCGTGCGTGGGTGTCAAAACCCAGCTGGGCGCAACCATTCGTTCCAAATCAGTTGTGGTCACCGCAGGAACATTCTTGAATGGATTGATGCACATCGGCGAAAAGCAATTTGGTGGAGGCCGAGCGGGTGAGAAAGCCATTCGCGGGATCACCGAACAGTTGGTTGAAGAGGGCTTCACAGCCGACCGCATGAAAACAGGAACACCTCCACGCGTGGACGGAAGGAGCATTGATTACAGTGTCCTGGAAGAGCAAAAAGGCGACCCAGATCCGCGGCGTTTTTCATTCACTGATACACCCAAGCTCGACACCCAACGAAGTTGCCACATCGCGTATACCAACAGCGATGTCCACGATTTACTCCGAGAAGGATTCGACCGATCTCCCATGTTCAATGGTCGAATTCAAGGTCTCGGCCCACGGTATTGCCCAAGCATAGAAGATAAAATTGAGCGCTTTCACACCAAAGATTCGCACCAATTGTTTGTTGAACCGGAAGGGTGGGAAACCGTCGAGGTGTATGTGAATGGTTTCAGCACCAGCCTGCCGGAGGACGTTCAGGTCCGAGCATTGCGGGGGGTTCCTGGTTTCCAAAATGTGAAGTTTTTTAGGCCCGGATACGCTGTGGAATACGACTTTTTTCACCCCACACAGCTGAAGCACAGCTTAGAAACGAAACGCATCCAAAACCTTTATTTCGCCGGGCAAATCAACGGAACCACTGGGTATGAGGAGGCCGCAGCACAAGGCATTATGGCCGGCATCAACGCAGCACGTTCCACGTGGAACAAGGACGCGCTCGTCTTGAAACGAAACGAAGCCTACATCGGAGTTTTGATCGATGACTTGGTCACCAAGGGCACCAAAGAGCCCTACCGAATGTTCACTTCGCGCGCTGAATACCGTATCCTATTGCGACAGGACAATGCCGATCAGCGGCTGACCCCTTTGTCTCATTCCATTGGTCTAGCGAGCGATGAACGAATGGAAAAACTCGAGGGAAAGAAGGGAAAGCTCAAGGCGATGACCAAGGTCTTGAATAAGACGAGCATCAGCCCGCAAGAGGCTGACGATTTGCTGAAATCAAAAGCAAGCGCGCCCCTTAGGCAAAAGCAAAAAGCCGTTTCCCTGCTGAACCGCCCAAACATCACATTCGCTGATTTAACAGAGCACCTTCCTGTCATTGCTCAGAAAGTCGACGACCTTGGTCTAACCCTTGACATCCAAGAGTCGTTGGAGGTTCAAATCAAGTATGCAGGATACATTGAGAAGGAGCAGGCCATCGCGGACAAACTTCAACGACTCGACACCATCGCTATTCCGAACGGGTTTGATTATCATAAGCTGGAGTCGCTCAGTTCTGAATCCAGGGAAAAACTGACCGAATCAAAACCGAACACCCTATCAGAAGCTTCAAGAATTTCCGGTGTGAGCGCTTCTGATCTTGCGGTTCTTCTGGTTCATCTTGGCCGGTAGGTGTGTTCCACGTGAAACATTGAATCTTCGGTTGTTTTTAGCCGTTTTATTGCGTTGAAACGCAAAACCAATCCTACTGTACGAGCGCCCTCTGATAATGAATAATTACAAGTAGTTGATTATCAGTTGTTTAAATGAGTGGGTCTTCGTGCCAAGGACATTACCTTTGCACCACGAAAAAAAACCAACCATGGACATTCAAAGCATCCTTAGCACCCTCAACATCCAAGATCACAATCACGGCGTCATGATTGGAACCGAATCGTTTGGATCGGGCCCAACCATTGATTCCATCTCTCCGGTTGATGGAAAAAAAATCGCCTCCTTGTCGAGCGCTACCGCGGACGAATATGAGCGCGCTATCACCGCAGCCCAAAAAGCATTCCACGAGTGGAAGACTGTGCCCGCACCCAAACGCGGAGAAGTTGTACGGCAATTTGGTGACGCCCTGCGTGTGAAGAAAGACGCCTTGGGTGCATTGGTCAGCTATGAAATGGGAAAGTCCCTGCAAGAAGGGTTGGGTGAAGTGCAGGAGATGATTGACATCTGTGATTTCGCTGTTGGCTTGAGTCGTCAGCTGTACGGAATGACCACGCATTCTGAGCGACCCGAACACCGCATGTTCGAGCAGTACCACCCGCTTGGTGTGGTCGGTATTATTTCCGCTTTCAACTTCCCTGTTGCTGTTTGGGCGTGGAACACTGCTTTGGCTTGGATCAGCGGAGACGCTTGCGTCTGGAAGCCGTCTGAAAAAAGTGCACTTTGCTCAATTGCGTGTCAACACATCTGGAACGATGTTGCAGCGGCCAATGATGTCCCTCAGGGACTGTCTTGTGTTGTGAATGGAATGGCAGATATTGGACAGATGATGAGTGCTGATAAGCGCATTCCACTTGTGAGCGCCACCGGCAGCACACGCATGGGGAAGTCGGTTGGCGAAACGGTTGGTGCTCGACTCGGGCGCGCTTTGCTTGAGCTTGGTGGAAACAACGCAATCATCATTGCTCCAGATGCCGATCTCGAAATGGTAGTTCCCGCTGCAGTATTCGGTGCTGTCGGCACGTGTGGTCAGCGCTGTACATCCACCCGAAGGTTAATTATTCATCGATCCGTATACGACCAAGTCAAGAATGTCTTGAGTAGTGCTTATGGTCAATTGAAAATTGGAAACCCTTTGGATGAGTCCAACCACGTCGGCCCGCTGACCGACCGCGACGCTGTTGACACCTACCTCAATGCCCTGCAAGCCGTAAAAGATCAAGGTGGTTCGTTTGTCGTGGAGGGAGGGTTACTCGAAGGGCCTGGGTATGAAAGCGGTTGCTATGTGACGCCTTCCATTGCTGAAGCCACAAACGACATGCAAATCGTACAGCACGAGACGTTCGCACCGTTGCTTTATATGATGCCTTACGACACCCTGGAAGAGGCTATTGCGCTGCAAAATGGCGTTGCGCAAGGTCTATCGTCTGCAATCATGACCAACAGCGTTCGGGAAGCCGAATTGTTCCTGTCCGCTGCAGGGTCAGATTGTGGCATTGCCAATGTCAACATTGGTACTTCTGGTGCCGAAATTGGCGGGGCGTTTGGCGGTGAAAAAGAAACCGGAGGGGGGCGTGAATCTGGATCTGACGCCTGGAAAGCCTACATGCGTCGCCAAACCAACACGGTCAATTACGGCGCTTCGCTTCCGCTCGCGCAAGGAATTAAGTTTGACTTAGGTTGATGCGTTACATGCATACGGGGGTTGCTTTTCTCGTGTTTTTTAGCCTTGCTGTGGCAGGGTGTGGGGATGCGTCTCGCTCCTCTCAACTTCCTGTTTCGCATGGCACCTCTGTTGAGTTCGTCCTGAACGATAGCGTCACCGCTTCGTTTCTTGGGTCGCGCGAAGGTGCGGTGTGGTCTTTGTACAATGGGGATGAAGTTGTCACGCTCACTCCGCTGAATGATTCGACCTGGAAGGTTCCTGTTTTCAACGGGAGCTGGGTGCTGCACAAGGATCAAAAGAATGATTCTTATCGCGGTCATTGGGTGGACTCTTTGCGCAACCCGCCCGGCTCTTACCGTGTTCCTATACAGGTTTTGCCCACATCCGCCAGCGCTCAAGCGACAATCGAGCCGCTAGCAATTCCCACCGGTACGTGGGATGTGTGGTTTGGTGAAGACTCGAGCGATTCTCCGGGCTCCCAATTGGACCTCACCGCCGAAGGTGGAGCGGTGCGGGCCACGATACGCACCCCAACGGGAGACTACCGCTACCTCGCGGGAACCGTGGTGGGCAATGCGTTGCAGCTTCAAACGTTTGATGGAGCGCACTTATTCGTTTTTACCGCTTCGCTACAGGACGGGAATTGGGTGGGTGGACATTTCTATAGCGGGAATCATTATCACACCACCTGGCGCGCTGCATCCGCAGCACCCGCTCCGGACCAAAGCCCCATGCAATCCCTGGTGGTGCCTGATGAAGACTTGCGTGTATCCGTCGTTGATCGGGCGGGCAACCGCAGTTCAATCTCACTGCGTTCTGATTCACTTATTGTGCTGGATATTCTGGGTACCTGGTGTCCCAATTGCATGGATGAAGTTCGGTTGCTGCATGAGCTTTACAACCCTCAATCGCGCTTTCTTTCTGTCGCCTTCGAACGGGACACGAACCCCGTTTCATCTTATGAAAGGCTCGACGCTTTTTCAGCTGAACTCAACCTTGATTGGGAGCTGTTTCTTGGCGGAAAGGCGAGCAAAAAAAGCGCAGCAGACGCTTTTCCTTTTTTGGACCGGGTCATCAGTTTTCCGACCACTTTATTCATTCGAGGCAACGACGTAATGGTTCACTCTGGGTTTAATGGGCCTGCAACCGGTGAGCGTTATACCATGGAAAAAAAGCGTTTCCAAGACCAACTGAACGGTTTTACTTCGTTGGAAAATCGTTGACCCTGTCCACTTCAATCCTTTTGTCTTGATTGGCAAGTTTCCATGACGTGTGAAAAATCAGCCGTCCGATTTCTGCTGTCTTGCCGTACATAACCTTCTCAGGATCGTCGCCAGGACGATGGTAATCTTCATGAACGCCGCTGAAATAGAAAATCACCGGTATGTTGTTTTTGGCGAAGTTGTAGTGATCCGATCGGTAGTAAAAACGATTGGGATCATCAGGGGCGTTAAACGTGTAATCCAACGCCAATTTGGTGTGCTTTGTGTTGGCTTCTTCGCTGATGGCATGCAGCTCTGAAGAGAGTTTGTCTGAGCCAATTAAGTACACATAACGGTTGTCATCATCGTGTGCTTCGTCCACCCGACCGATCATGTCCACATTCAAATTGGCTACCGTATTCTCCAACGGCCAAATCGGGTGGTCTGCATACCACTCGCTGCCAAGCAATCCTTTTTCCTCTCCAACCACGGTCATGAGCAAAACACTTCTTCGTGGTCCATTTCCTTCTCTTACAGCCTTCATATATGCCTCAGCCAGCTCCAAGACCGTCACGGTTCCTGAACCATCGTCGTCCGCTCCGTTGTGGATTTCCCCATCTATGATGCCCACGTGATCATAGTGTGATGTAATCACCACAAGTTCCTCTGCTAAAACAGAATCTCTACCGGGAATGTAGCCCAAGACATTCTGAGAGACAATGTGCTCTTCTTCCCGCAACAGCTCGAAGCTCCAAGTGGCTTCAGGCAACACACAAGAAGCTAGGGTCTTTCCCTTTCTCTGCGCCTTCGTCCATTTTTTCCAAGACTTAAGCGCGGATCCCTTCCACCAATTGGATGTTGAAGCTGCGGAAACCAAAAAGGTAGGAATACGCGTACCATCGCCTTCCAATGATTTCGAGCGATCCAGCGTCATGGATTTTCGCATCAACCACGGCTTCATGCGGCTGCGCAGTGTCGACAGGTCGTCGCCTACCACGATCACGGCACGTGCGCCTTTCTCGCTTGCTTTGATGCGTGCATCGTTCAACCCTCTTTGCCAGTTGGTTTCACCTTCCTTTGATTCCGCCTGAATGACCACCGCCATGCCGGTTACATCCGGCCATTCCGCAGTGTCGGCAATAGCAACCATGGGAAGGTTTGCCATCGAGCCATCCCTGATTCCTGGATAAAACAAGAACTCTTCTAAAAAAACCAATGACTTCCCAGCGACAACCGCTGTTCCTCCTTGTATTTGAGATCGAACCAAGGGCACATCTTGATAATATGTTTTGCCGTCGAACGGTGCAATACCTACAGATTCGAAATGACTCGCGATGTAAGCTGCTGCTTTTTCCGCACCGGGTTCACCTGTCTCTCGCCCTTCAAAAGCATCGCTCGCTATCACCATTAAATGGCTCTTCAAATCCTCTGCTAATATCGAACTTGCATACACCTCCGGTGCAGCCAATTCTGATGTTTGGGCATTCAACAGTCCCAACGTAGACGCCAATAAAAACACCAAAGAACACGCTATTTTACCTACACGACGCGCATGGCGACCCCCTTCAAATTGCTCGTCCAAAAAAGCATTCAGGATTTCAATTGCCTGAGGATGAGAAACAAATCGTGCAGGAATGCATAGGACATTTGCGTTGTTGTGTTGCTTCACCAAACGAGCCACTTCAGTATTCCAAGCCAAGCCAGCGCGAACTTTTTGGTGTTTGTTTGCGGTCATTGCTACTCCATTCGCCGATCCACAAATCAAAATTCCACAATCCACCTCACCCTCCGAAACATCTGTAGCAACGGCATGCGCAAAATCCGGATAATCGACACTATCACTTGTGTCTGTTCCTCTGTTTATCGTTTCAATATTCTTGTTTCCCAAGTGTTCTATGAGTACCTTTTTGAGGCTGGGGTCCGCGTGGTCTCCTCCAATTGAAATGCGCATGTCGTTGATTTTGGGAGCAAGTTAATTAACAAGCAACCTGTTCATACCGATTGAAACCGGTTCACAACTTTAAAACAACTGAATTAGGTTAATTGCACTAAAGGTGGTAAGCAGACCAAGCGCAAGAAAAGCAAGCAATTTGACCTCATTTTTCACGTTCATTTTTCATCATGAAATACCACATTATAGACAAAGCGATTCACCAAAAGATATTCAACATTGATGTTTTCAATCATTGTGTATAACCACGCTATTCTCCTGTTTTCAGGAGTATTTTTATCCCAATAGCTGTGCAGAACACATTGCAA
>Ga0206129_10005294_pt1 | contig 13676 bp, 13 predicted proteins | sample Helgoland_Spring_8_FD_148616 | JGI IMG/M metagenome (GOLD analysis project Ga0206129, IMG submission 148616) | Pelagic subsurface seawater microbial communities from Kabeltonne, Helgoland, North Sea - Helgoland_Spring_Bloom_20160502_2 | ecosystem: Environmental > Aquatic > Marine > Epipelagic ...
TTTAATTCGGCGCTGGGCAAGGTCAAGGTAAGTGCTTATGTGGACCCTTGGGTGTATATGATCTCGTTGGGTTATCGCGTCTAACGCTTAATCAGCCGTGCAATAGCAGAATGAGGAAAGCGCCTGAGGCGACCGTTCGTCGATCTCCTCAGGCGCTGTATTCTCAAGCGATACTCGCTATAGGCTGGTGCAACGAATCGAGAAGATTCAATTCGTTAGTGAGATCAGCGCTATAGCCACGACTCCGGAGCCTGCGGCTTGACAGGCGCGTAACAATGGCGCGCCACAGTATAGAAGCCTTTATCATGGTGAAAACGGAGCGGAGCGTGCTGTGCAATGTTGACTGTTCGTGCTATTAGCACCTAGGCCAGAGGGCTTCGTGCCATTCACCGAGGCATAATGAACTCGGTTTCACGCACTATACGTAACTGTTTTATCTCTGGGTTTTGCTAGTCTGCGCTTTGTTGGCTGGCCAGTTGCGAGAATAGTGATTCTGCATCGCTGCTGTTTGACTTTTCTAAGCCCGACGCCAATCCTGTGCAGGCACTTAGTGCCAGAGAGGGGGGAGAGGTATAGATGGCGAAGGGGGCAGCTTTCTTCAGTACGTTTAGCCCAAGAATATTATTTGCAGCGCCGGGTATTACTGCAACTTCAAGTGGACCAACGTTACATTCCTGCCCTAGAACCAAGTGATTTAGAGTGTATACGTTAACTGCTTTAGTCCGGCCGTCGGCCATTCTCACCGCAATACGCTTGCTCGGTTTCTTGCTGGATGCCTCGGTCAGTGCCTTGAACGTTCTCTCGGCAAGTATCACCATGCCCGCGCCGGTGTCGACAAGAAACTCTACCTTGTCGTCGTTTTCCAGAGTCCCTGCGACATAGTAGTTGCCAGAATTCTGCTGGGTAATTGGAATCTTATATTCGAAATCCTTCGCCAGCACCAAGTTGGAGGCTACTGCCAGAGTGAGGCTTACAGAGCTGATTAACAGTGCGCGCATAGGTGCTCCAATAGCTAGGGCTTTAACTACTGGAAGCAATAAACAGGCCATCGCCCCAAGCCCCTAGATTCAGGGTGTCTTGGCGTATCTCTCCAAATAACGCACCCAAAAAGTGCGTAGAATGCATCAAAATGGAGCGAATTCACTGCGGCACTACTTGTTGCAGGACTCGAGTTGATAACTTATTCCTATAGCGAATTGTGGTTTTTCATATCACCGCTGATTTTCATTTTTCGTAAAATTTCGTTAATCTAAAATTGTCTATGTGTAGAGGAGGTTGAAAATTGATGCGCACCCTAAAACTATTAACTGTTGGTTTAGCTGTTTTGGCTAGCAATTCAGTGCTTGCTGCGACTGAATGTACTAAAAATTGCGTGACTAAGCTCGTTACAGACTTTAGTGGCAGGCCCCCCTTTAAACGAAAAATCGAGGTGCTGTCTGTGGTTGATATTGCTGAGGTTGAGATCGTGACTTCTGAGCCTGTGTGGGTCGATGTCAAAACTGTAAACTTCACAGGGAAGCCTCCGTTCAAACGGAAAGTGGAGAGGTTGCAGCAAACCGACATCATGCAGGTGGAAATAGCCCCTGACGCTGAGTCGTCTGAAAAACGCCCCAAGAAGTCGACAGGCAACTCCATATTTAAGCGCCACTAAGGCCCTTTTATTTTTTGCCTGTATTAGGCACGGCAAAGAATGAAGAGGTGAGCAGAAGCTAATCGGTTTCCCGATTAGCTTCTTTTAATTGTTAAGTGTGTAGGCTTGGGAATTGGCTAGTTGACGATGGTGACGGGGCAGGGCGCCTGATTCGCAACAGCCTGACTCACACTACCTAAAAAGGCGCGCTTAAGCTTCGATTTGCCATAAGACCCGATTACGATTAGCTCGACTTTGTTGTCTTTTGCGAAGCGGGAGATTTCTTCAGCGGCATGGCCCCACACGGTCACGAGGTTCGGTTCCTGATCTATATCACCCAATGCCTGCGCGGTCTTTGCGAGTTCTTCAGCAAGCGCCTGTTGCTCAATAGAGCTGCGAATTTCCTCAACCGACTTCATGCCTTCAGGGTCGCTCATCAGATACCCGCTGGGGCTGCCAACAATAAGCCCATCTGTGCCCCAGGTATGAGACATAAGATACTCATCGCTCAGGATATGCAGCACGCTGACTTTTGCTTTTAGCGCTCTGGCGAGTTCACCTTCAAAAGCGGCTGCGTGCAATGCGCCTTCAGAGCCATCGGTTGGTAGCAAAATATGGTCTCCGAAAGACATTATCTTTTCCTTAGAAGGTTGATTGAGAGTTACTGCTAATGCATTTAAATAGCAAAGGCTACATTACTAGCTGGAAACCATTGGTAAATAGTTCATATTACGAAATTTGTGGCCATTATCTCTTTACACGGGGACTTTACAGAGAATGTGTTGCCAACTTATAGCAACTTAAAGGGGTCGGAGGGATTTATTTTAAATCCCTCCGACCCCTTTAAGTTGCTCTCCGTGCTGCGCAAATACCAAAATGGAAAAATGTTTCACAATGGGATATAAACTGCATCGGCATCGCCGCTGTTTTGGTCTTCCCCCGCAAAGAATTAGCCCTGTAACGTCGATGCTGTAACAGACAATATTTCAATTGGAGCTGGTTGGTGCCAAGCAATCTAAACTGCGCTGTGTTTTTTAGTTTCTTACTTGTATCAAGTGCGGTGCTCAGCCAAGAGCTTGAGGTGGTTGAGGTTATTGGTCGCGCTGCCAACCTCATAGGCTCTTCCACTTCAGCTACTGAAGGGCGCATTTCGCAGGATGAGTTGCAACGACGCCCTCTGCTGCGCACGGGAGATTTGCTGGAATCCGTGCCTGGTTTGGTGGCGACCCAACACAGTGGAAGCGGCAAGGCGAATCAGTTTTTCCTGCGTGGGTTCAACCTTGATCATGGTACAGATTTCTCTACAGTCATCGATGGCATGCCGGTGAATATGCGTAGCCATGGGCATGGTCAAGGCTATACCGATATCAATTTCATCATTCCTGAATTGATTGAAGAAATTCGCTTCAGGAAGGGTTCCTACTTCGCGGATGCAGGGGATTTTTCAGCTGCCGGTTCCGCAAACTTCTTAACAGCTCGCAATCTTGATTCACAGTCGGCATCGTTGGGTGTGGGGGAGTACGGCTTTTCCCGATTGCTTGTTTCTGGCGCCTTGGATAATTCGGCCGGCAATCTAATCTACGGCCTGGAGCGTCAGCAGTACGAAGGACCCTGGGATTCGGTCAATGAAGATGTTGGTAGAACTAATATCTGGTTGAAACAGCGATGGGAGGCCGGAGAGGATCAGTTGCAGTTTATGTTCATGGGCTATGACAATAGCTGGAATTCAGCAGACCAGATTCCGTCTCGAGCTGTGCAGAGTAACTTGATCTCTGAGTTTGGCTCTATCGATCCAAGTTCTGGTGGGGATTCATCGCGGTACAGCGTGTCCGCAAACTGGCAGCGCAATCTGGAGAATGGCTCATTACGCGCGTCTGTCTATGGTATTGACTATGAGATGGAGCTGTATTCTAACTTCAGCTATTTCATCAGCCCACAGGGAGATCAATTCCAACAAGTAGATCAACGCAAAATCTATGGCGGATCCATAGAGTGGCGACAGGATCTTATTCTGGGCTCTCTCGCACTTATGAACACCTATGGCGTGCAGGCACGGATTGATGATATCGGCGAGGTTGGCTTACGCAGTTCCGATCAACGGCGGCTAACCGGTGCAATTCGGCTTGATGCAGTGGAAGAAAAAAGCATGGGCCTCTACTGGCAAAATGAATTGCATTGGTCTGCTAGTTTGCGTTCAGTTTTTGGCTTGCGCTATGACGATTATGAATTTGATGTTCAAGCCAGGGAGGCTGCTAATGGGAGCACCTTGCTTCCAAATTCCGGTGCGAGCTCCGATGATATCGTGACGGCGTCTCTTAGTCTTATTTACAAGCTCGATGAGAGCCGGGAGATCTATGCGAGTATTGGTCAGGGCTTTCACAGTAATGACGCTCGCGGCACAACAATTCGCTTCGATCCGGTTTCCGGTGATGCTGTTCTGCCTGTAGATCCATTGGTTGACACATTAGGATCCGAGATAGGATTTCGAGCATTTCTAACCGAGCGTCTCAACGCTTCTGTCGCGTTGTGGTTTTTGGATATTGATTCGGAGCTAATCTTTGTTGGTGATGCCGGTAACACCGAAGACACAGGTTTTGGAAGTGAACGCAAGGGAGTGGAAATAACCAGTTATTTCCAGCTTAATAATTCGATCTCTGTTGATATGGAATATTCGTGGGCTGATTCTCGATTCACTCGTAAGGTAAATGGCTTTGATGCTGTGCCTGGCGCCTTGAGTGATGTTGCCAGCGGCGGTATTAGCCTGAGCCTCAGTGACAATATGCAGGCCGCGTTGCGTATAAGGTACTTCGATGACTATGACCTGGATGAGGGGGAGATAGCCGAAGGCAGTACATTATTCAACTTGCGTCTGACCTATGCGCCAACATCACAATTTTCAGTCACGGCGGACGTGCTCAATCTTTTTGATTCCAACGATCGCGATGTTGAGTATTTTTACGAGTCACAATTGATCAACGAAACAGCGCCGGTTGGCGACCATCACTATCATGTATTCGAACCGCGATCACTTCGAGTTTACTTCAACTATTCTTTTTGACTGAAATGGGTTGAGTCACCACGACTATCCCTTGCTTAAGGTGTGGGCAAGTTTCAATCAACAGCTCCAAGCTGGAAGATCGGCATGTGCTAAGGGCTGATATTCTAATCTCGCTCTATCTGACACATAGCCCGCTATCGATGTGACGACACTATAACGATGGTTTTGCGGCAGAGCACATTCTGATGATGACGCGTTTTTGTCTGTTGGGAGATCGTAGCTCACTAGCTGATGCCCGAACGTTTATTTCGAAAGGCTTGCAATAGTAAGATGATGCAGATGGCGCTTTTACAATGGGGCCGGCCCACAACATACCATCCAGGCGCGCTACAGTAATTGCGAAAGTAGCGGTGTCAGCAGAGAAGATAGGTGAGCGAATTGATTTAGCGAAAGGCGAGATGCAGCCTACCGCAGGTCTCGATAGTCTATTTACGCCCGGTAACTATCCGGCTCTATGGAGGATTCAGGCGATCTATTGCGCCGCAGTAATAGTTAACAATAAGCATGGAAAATAGAGATGCCGCGGGGTGGCCCCTACGGCATCTTTTTAGTTTATGGGACCAAGTAAAGGCTAGATGCCCTTAGGTTCCATAATCGATTGATACAGAAGACGACGAGAGATGCCGCGAACATCAGGCGTTAGCGCGCCAGCCGCTTGAATCATGCCGACGAAGACTATCTCCTCAACCGGGTCTATCCAGAACCAGGTGCCAGCGGCACCGCCCCAGTAGTACTCGCCGGTGGAATAACTTTCTGCCTCGACCGGATCCTGAATCACAGCGAAATCAAGCCCAAATGCAGTACCCTGTTGATCCAGGCCCGATGTTTCCATGGCTTTCGGTGTCTGATCCCTGTGCATTAGATCGACTGTTAGGGGAGCGAGTATGCGCACACCATCGAGCTCGCCACCGTTGAGCATCATTTGACTGAAGCGTATATAGTCAGTGGCTGTCGACACGAGGCCTGCGCCCCCTGCCTCAAAAGCAGGTGCAGTTGTATAGTCGGAATCGGGAAACATTTCGCCAGCAGTTAATTCGCCTTCGGGGCTGTAACCGTACATCTGTGCGAAGCGGCCTAGCTTCTCCTGTGGCACATGGAAGCTGGTGTCTATCATACCCAGTGGCTCGAAAATTCTTTCTTCGAGAAATTCACTGAACTTCTGACCGGAAAGCACTTCGACTAGATAGCCCTGTACGTCGACAGACACCGAGTATTCCCATTTCGATCCCGGCTGACTCTTTAGGGGAATCTGTCCTAGCTTTCTCACGAAGTCCTGGCCGGTTTCGTTCGGCTCTAGAATGCCAGCGGCAGCGGCGGCGCCTATGCCAGCGGCCAAATACGCATCGTCAACTGGCGACTTGTCGAATATGCCGTAGGAAAGGCCGCCGGTATGACTCATCAGCTCGCGTATGGTCATCTTGTGGTTTGCTTCTTCGGTGATCATGCTACCGTTGTCATTGGTCCCGACATAGACAGTTAAATCCTTCATTTCAGGAATGTACTTCTCTACAGGGTCGGAGAGTTTAAATTTTCCTTCTTCATAGAGCGTCATGAGTGCAACGCCAGTAATTGGCTTGGTCATGGAATAGATGCGGAATAGGGCATCATTGGTCATTGCCGCCTCTGCATCTTTGTCTCTATAACCGACAGACTCGAAATGCATGACCTTGTTGTCGCGCGCGGCCATGGTGACGGCACCGGCGAGTAGGCCCTGATCCACCAAGTCTTGCATAGCCTCTTTTACGCGGTTGAGTCGCTGCGAGTCCATGCCCACGCTTTCTGGGGCTACCATTTCCAGAGCTCGAGCCGGCTCCGGACTTGCTACGCTGGCAGAGGTATTGTTGCTGCTAGCTGGAGGATTGCATGCAGCAAGTATGCCGACTAATAGAAGTAGGAGTGTGTGCCTGGAGAGATTCGACACAAGACGCGGATTGCTATTCATAAGAGTTTCCTGTTTTTAGTAATCTATAAGGCTGATTATAGGTAAATTTTGTCGAGAAAGATTCCGCTAACAATGAAATTAATCAGATTTCGCTGAGCGAAGGATTGGTATCGTCGATGTGGGCAGTATGTCGATGAACACAACCATGATCGATATAACCGATAGTTGGGAAGGAATTGCATCAGGGGATGAAGTCGTTATTTTTGGCAGGCAATTTCAGGATGAAATCCGGGTAGAAGAGTATTGGAGATCATCTATTTCTGACGCCCATAGCTTTATGGGGCAGTTGAATCAGCAGGCGAGATACCCTAGGCCCTATTTGGAATAAAGGGATCGGAGGGATTTAATTTTGATCAATTCAACTGATAGATTGATCAAAATTAAATCCCTTGGAACCCTTTAATTTCTTTTTTCTAGGTGGCGGGTTTGCGAGTGATAAATAGTACTGGAACAAGTAGCAGCAATAGGGGGAGAGAAAATACCATCACGCCGCTCCAGCCAATACTAGCTAGTAGAACGCCGGCGCTGAGTGAGCCAACCGCTTGCAGGCCAAAAACCAAAAAGTCATTGACGGCTTGCACCTTAAAACGCTCGGAATTGCGGTAGCTCTGAGTTAGTAGGGTGGTGCCGCCAAGGAAGAGGAAGTTCCAGCCAACGCCTAGAAATATCAGGGTTCCCCAGTAGTTGATGAAGTCAGGTTGACCCCAGCCAATAGCAACACAGACTAACATCAGGGCGAAGCCTGCCTGGATAATTCGCTTAACTCCCAGCCAAGAGATCAGGAATCCGCTAAAGAATGATGGAACATACATGGCAAGGATGTGGCTCTGGATCACTCGGGTTGTGTCATCCAAAGAATGCAGGTCTAGTTCGTGCATACTTAGTGGAGTTGCGGTCATTATCAGGCTCATGACGCTATATCCGACAGCAGCAGATGCAATTGCCAAGATTAGGGTGGGTTGTCTAAAGATCTGCCCTAGAGACCTGTCGGTGCTAGCTTGTTCGTATGTCTCCATGTCTGTGTTGCGATAGAACAGGAGTAAAATTAGAAACGACACGCTCAGCATCGCAGCCATGCCTAGAAATGAACCTACGTAATTGGGAAGCCCTTCGATGACACTGAAACGTCGTCCCACTTCCGGTCCCAGCAATGCGGCAACGATGCCCGCTAACATTAAAAATGACAGACATTTGGGTATCTGCTGTTTTGGCACTGACTCCGCAACGGCGAAACGAAACTGTTGCAGGAAGGCGATATAATTACCAATGAAGAAAGAAGCGATGCAGAAGAGCGCAAAGGATTGTTGAAAGATACCCCAGGCGGCAAATAGTGCGGCAAAGATGGCGAGCGCGGTACCGCCAAGAAATCCAGCTTTTCTACCAACTTTTGACATCAGATAGGACGCGGGAATTGTCGCAGAAGCTATTCCTATAATTTGAATTGCTATTGGGAGCGTCGCCCAGTCAAGTGAAGGTGCTATCTGCGCCCCAACAATGCCGCCCAGCAGGACAAGAATCGGTGCTGCGGTTTGACCGAAGCATTGCGCGAAGGTCAGAACGATTAGTGTTCTGTAATTTTCCAGTTTCACTCAGGGGCTCCTGCTCCAGTATGGTCTGACACGAGAGTTTGTTGCCCGCTGCGTAATTCTAACCCATAAACCATAAAGGGGTCGGAGGGATTTAAAATTAATCCCTCCGACCCCTTTAAATCGGCCAAATTGGTTGAAAATAAATCCCTCCGACCCCTTTCAACCGTTAGAGTCTTAACTGGTATTGGAAAACCTCGTTAATTAGGCTACTGTTGACCAGTATTTTTATTCGTGATTGCTTGCCTGCCTGAGAAGAGCAATGACAGATGTAATGGCTAATTTCTGTCATTACTCGGGATTGGATTGTGCGCCAGTACCTGCACAGGAGAATTATCATGCGCTTTCTGAACACCTTGGCGCTTAGCCTGAGCCTCGCTTCCCCATTGGCCTTTGGCCAGCTAACTCCAGAGCGAATCTCTGTCGAAACGATGCCCAGCCCGGGAGCCAACTGGTTTGTCGCCAAATCTGGTGGCGGTGCCCGTATTTTTGATGCCGAGTCCGGCGAGATGCTGGGTCAGTTGTCGCTTTCCGATTGGACCCCCGCCGTGACGATGTGGAATCCGCGCGAGGAGTTCTATGCGGCTGAGTCCTACTTCAGCCGCGGCGTGCATGGCGAACGCACAGATATGGTGACGATTTACGATTTCGAGAATCTCAGCCCCATTGCCGAGGTCATCATTCCCAATCATATGGCGCGTCTGGGCGTGCGTCGACATCTGGCCATGTTGAACAGCGGTCGTCACCTTGTTGTCCACAACATTAACCCGGGCCACTCAGTGTCTATCGTGGATGTGCAGGACCGTGTTTTTGTCTATGAGCTGATGACGCCTGGCTGCGCCGTGAATATGGCCGTAGCAGAGAATGACTTTCTGCAAATCTGTGGCGATGGCACGCTGCAACTTATTCAATTGGATCTTAGTGGCTTCGAACAGAACCGGGCGCGTAGCGATGTGTTCTTCAGCGTGCAGGATGACGCCGTTTTCGACCGCACTGCCAGTACCGCTGACGGATGGCTGCTGGTCACCCACTCTGGTGAGTTGTTCGAAGTAAGCGTGTCAGGAACCGACATCAACATCGGCGAGGGCTGGGACATCCCAACAGATGGCGCAGAAGGTTGGCGTCCTGGTGGGCGCGGTGAATTTCTGTCTGTACATCATGATACTGGCCTGCTGTATATCGCGATGCATGAAGGTGGCATCGACACGCATCATGATCGAGGCACCGAGATCTGGGTGATTGATCTTAATACTCAGCGTTTACTCAAGCGTCTCGAGATGGAAGAGCCTATCGGCACTTTACTAGTAACTCAGGAAGCGAATCCAAAATTAATCGTCGGCTCCTTCGGTGACCTTGGCACACTTGTGTTCGATGCGCTTACCTTCAAGCATGAACGTGCGATTCAGGCGCCTGGCGCGCAAATGTTCGAGGACTTCTAAGCGATGCTAGATCCGCTTCTGTTTCAGCTTATCGCCGTGTCATTCTGCCTGCTGTTGGTTGCCGCAGGATTGCACAAGCTTGCTGAGCGATTACGTTTTCAGGGCATTCTTGCAGCCTACCAGGTAGTGCCGGCATTTCTAATTGCCCCGCTAAGCCTACTCATTCCTCTGCTTGAAATAGTGCTGGGGCTGGGCTGGGCCATAGGTTGGCAAACAGGTCTGGTGTCGGTGGCTACAGCTTCCCTGTTTGCTGTCTATGGGATAGCTATGAGCATCAACCTGATGCGAGGTCGCAGCTATATCGATTGTGGTTGTGGACTGTCTTCGGCTAAGGCGCATAGCGAAGACAACGGCGTACAACAGTTGTCTGTGTGGCTGGTATTTCGCAACATCTTGTTGATTGGGTTTGCCCTCGCAGCCGGGGGAAGTATGAACGCAAGAAACTTTGCTGTGCTGGATTACTTTTCCCTGATAGCGGCAACGGTAGCGCTGGTATTTACCTATGCGGCCTTTCATCAGTTACTGGTGAATCACAATGCGATCGATTCCTGGCGCAAACCGTTGTTGGCAGAATCGTCTGCAGGGGAAGATCATGACTGAAGCCTTAATTGTGTCGAATATCATTCTTTGGGTCGTCGTAATCGCCTTGGCTCTGCTGGTTCTGGCGTTGGCCAGACAGGTAGGAATTCTGCATGAAAGAGTGTCGCCGGCAGGAGCGTTGCAGCCTACATCCGGCCCTAAAGTTGGCGAGATGACTAGCCGACTGGATCTGAGGACCTTGGCAGGTTCGCAGGTCGTTATCGGCGGTGAAGACAGTTCAGCCCTCGCTACCTTTATCCTGTTTATTTCTCCTACCTGTCCGGTATGTAAGTCTCTGGTGCCTACTGCGAAGTCATTGATCCTGTCGGAGAAGCCGCGCATGCAACTTATGTTTGCTAGCGACGGGGCAGACACGGACAAGGAGTTGGCTCAACATAAGTCCTATGTCACTGACCTGAATATTTCCGATTACCCCTACATCATCTCGCAGCAGCTTGGAATGACCTATGAAGTCAGCAAGCTGCCGTTTGCGGTTCTAATTGGCAGCGATGGTATTCTCAAGAGCAAGGGGCTGGTGAATACTCGCGAACACATGGAGAGCCTGATTGAAGCTATGGACTCCGGGGTTTCGACCCTGCAGGAATTTGTCGGGCTGGTAACGGCGGAACAGGGTGATGCTGAAGAGAATGTTGTTAAAAAATTTGAGCCTTCAACGGTGGAACAATCGTCATGAATATTGAACGAATGGTAGAAAGTGGCTACTACTGGATCGATGACAGGGCTCGGAGGAGCAGCCTGGCGTTGGCGCGCAAACTGTCGCGTCGTCATTTCTTATCGAAGATTGGAATGATGCTCGCGGGCGCCGCGGCCTTTCCCCTATTGCCGGTGTCTCGATCTTTCGCCCAGAGTTCCATTCAGGAGATAGGCGATCCGCAATCCTGTGAGTATTGGCGCTACTGTGCCATGAGTGGTTCCATCTGCGCCTGCTGTGGGGGTTCGTCAACCTCTTGTCCGCCGGGCACGCAACCGTCACCGATCTCTTGGGTAGGTACCTGCCTCAATCCGGTGGATGGGCGCAACTACCTCATGTCATATAATGACTGCTGTGGAAAATCCAGCTGTGGGCGTTGCGGTTGTCACCGTACTGAGCGGGACAAACCGGTGTATTATAACGGGACTAGCAGTACGGTCTATTGGTGCTTCGGTGTTGAAGACACCAGCTACAATTGCACGGTTTCGCTAGTTCTAGGCTATTCGGACGAATAGATGGCTTGTGAGAATATGAGCCACAATAAGCTTTTCGCAGCGGTGTTTATTGAAAGATGGGCCATGCCGCTGGCCCTGTCCTTACTGATAACCGTACTGCCGGGCGCCGCGTACAGCGCCACAGCCAGAATCAACTACCTGCTGCATTGCAGCGGCTGCCATCTTCCCGGAGGACAGGGCAATCCGCCGAATGTGCCAACCCTGCATCGGGAGTTGGGCCGCATGATGGGCGTGGCTGCGATGCGAACCTATCTGGTGCGTGTGCCTGGCTCAGCTTATTCCTCGCTCAGCGACGAAGAGTTAACTGACGTGGCCAACTGGATATTAGAAGAGTTCAATGCCGAGACGCTGCCAGCCGATTTCGTGCCTCTCAGCACTACCGAAGTCACTCGTGCCCGTCAGCAGTCATTATCGGACCCGCTGCGGTATCGTATAGAACACTGGCGCGACTACGAGCAATAGAAATCGCTACTAGTCATCTCATTAGCACAGACGAGTTCATTGCAAACGATTGTATTTTTACTTTGACCCATCGCTTACAAATATTTTGTTTGCTTTGCCGGCCTATGAGAAACTTAGTGCAACTTTCTTTAATAACAAAACAGGCTGCAAATTATGTTTCGATACTGCTTCGCTCTAGTGTTGATGCTGTTTACACATCTGGTCCTATCTGCCGAGAATCCGGATGTGCGGGAGTTAATGAGCGCGGAAGAGTTTGCCGCTTCTGGATTTGAGCGCCTTACCGAGGATGAAATAGCGGCGATTAATCGCTGGCTTGTGCGTTATACAGCGCAAGACGCTGAAGTGATGATAGATGACAGTCCTGCTGTGAAAGAGCTTAGCAGCGCCGCTATTAAGAGCAGGATTGACGGAGAGTTCAGCGGTTGGAATGGCCCGACACAATTTCATCTCAAAAATGGACAAACTTGGGAAACCAGAAGCACCAGGCGCTATAGTTATTCTGCTGTCGATCCAGAAGTTGAAATCACTACGAACTGGATGGGGATTTCAAGGATGCGGATAGTAGATACGGACCGGGCTATAAGGGTTAGGCGCGTAGATTAAGGCTAGCTAGAATGAAAGGAAATTAAATCTCTCCGACCCTTTTTTGGCGCGGGCTAAAAGGTAAAACCAAACTCAATTTCAAACTGGTGCATTTTGATTTCCAGTTGCTGGGTTGGGTCGAAGGGATTGGTGCTTTTGATTTTTTCTCTGGCGCGAACATGAACGTCAAGCTGTACTCCCTGCCGCTGTCCATTTTATGGCTAAAACCTGCGGTGAAGTGGTTCTCGATTACTCCCGGAGCCATCATGTTAAATAGAACTTCACTTTTCTCTATAGGCTGACTGCCGTGGCTGAAGCCAAGCCGGAAGGTCCAGTCTTCAAGCTGGCCTGGCTCCCACTGGTAGCCGATCTTGTGGATGGTCATATCGTCCCAACCAAAGCCAGCACCGTTGCTGCCACCCAGGCAGTAGCTTGAATCGGTGCCGCCAGCGCCCGCGGCAGGGCAATTAAACAGATTTGCCATGGGATTGCCCACGGAATCGATATCGCTGTAGGACGTGTGTTCGATGTCGTAGTGCAAAACGGAACTGCTGCCGAGGTTAATGCTTATGCCGCCGCGAATACTCGCGGGAATATCAAAGCTGCCGGATTCTGCGAATAGGTCGCTGTAGTCATCAAGTTCTGACATCTCGATTCTGCTTTGATAACTCAGTCCCAGGTGAATTGTTTCCGACAGATCCCAGATGGCGTCCAGTTTGATTCCTGCCCCGTAGGAGAAGTCATGGCCATTATTGCTGAGAGAGCTTGGCATGGCGGTTCCGCCAGAGTTGGCAAAGGTCTCGGTATAGGGCATAAAACTGGCGAAGCCATTGCCAGCAAAAGCCTGTACCGATACCACCAGGGCTATACCCCATGCCAAGTCGCCCGATTGATGAGAATAAGATATGTCGGCAAATAGCTGCGCCAGGTCTACGCCTGCTGCGCCAGCGCCATAGGGGCCGGGCATTGACATGACGGGAGCCGGGCCGGGTCCATCGGGGTCAAAAGTGGCCGAGCCGCTGCTGTAATCTGTGTTCATACCGCCGCGGCCCTAAAGCGATAGGCCAAAAGCAGACTCTTCACCGTAGTCCTAAGTCTTTGCAACATAAGGAATTGGAAAATATTCGCTGTCGCTATCTACCTGTCCCGGGTCAATAGTGAAGGCGCCACC
>Ga0206129_10005296_pt1 | contig 13670 bp, 12 predicted proteins | sample Helgoland_Spring_8_FD_148616 | JGI IMG/M metagenome (GOLD analysis project Ga0206129, IMG submission 148616) | Pelagic subsurface seawater microbial communities from Kabeltonne, Helgoland, North Sea - Helgoland_Spring_Bloom_20160502_2 | ecosystem: Environmental > Aquatic > Marine > Epipelagic ...
TGGATTGGTGATCAGTCCCGAACTGATCCACGAGAACGCATACCTCGCAAGGGCTTTCCAATGGACCAGCCAAGTGGGCATTGACACCGAACGGAGGTTCTTGATGTTCGCCTCCATCGCTTTGACTGCAGCGTTCCTGTTCAAGGCGCTGGTCAATTTGGGATTGAACCTGATCCAGACACGCTATTCTTTTGCCATCGGCCACCGGATTTCGGGCTTGATGTGGCAATACCATTTTTCACAGAGTTTGGAGCGCATGCGCTCAACGGAGTCTGGGCGCGTGCTGGCAGAAATCAATGGGTGGCCCCTCAATTTGGCCAAAACGTTTGTCGTTGGCAACCTCCGGTTCATCAACGAGCTCATGGTCATCACGGCGATTGCCATTGGTTTGGTGATTTACGAACCCATCGTGCTCCTGAGCGTCGCTGTTTTGCTCACCATCGGCGCGGTCATTATCCGCAAAGGCACCAAGAACCGTTTGGAGCGTTATAGCGAGATTTCAAAAATCGTCCAACCGCAAACAGGCACATTGATCAACAATGCTGTGCAAGGTTTCTTGGAAGTGATGAGTTTTCGTGCGTCCGATGCTATTCGCAATGGGTATCTCAACAAGACGCGCATATTGTATCGCATTGGAAGCAACAGCCAGATCATGAACATGGCGCCGGCCAAGCTTTACGAGGTGCTTGCTGTTACTGCGGTGAGTGCTGCGATTTTCATCAGCTTGTTGTTGGGCGAGAGCAACGAAGCTTTTTTGAATCTCCTCATCGTGATGGCGCTGAGTGCATATCGTGTGATGCCTTCGATGACCCGCCTCAATGGACAGATCATGGCCCTACGTTCGAACTATTATGTCCTCAATACGATCGAAGCGGCATTGCAATCCTGGGCGTCCAACCCGGACAATCCCGAGCATCCCGAGCATACCCCCGTTGACCCGCGTAAATCGGACTGGCAACAAGCCAACATAGCATTGAAAGGCCTCACCATGGGTTACAAGACCCTGTCGGAACCGGTCTTGGCCAATCTGAATTGCACCTTTGCCCCTGGTCAGATTCACGCCATTGTCGGGCCATCCGGATCCGGTAAGAGCACCCTCGTCAACACCATTTTAGGGCTGCACCCGCCCATTTCAGGTGAAATCCAGGTGGGAAGCAGTTCGGACGATCAAGCCACACTGCGCGAAGAAGTCCCAGTAAAAGCGTGGTTGGCCAACATTGGTTACCTCAGCCAACAACCGTTCCTTTTCAACGGCACCGTGCTAGAAAATCTGACCATGCGCGTGCCCAACATGACAGTGGATGAAGAGGAAGTGAATCGGTTGATATCACACCTCGATTTGACGGATTGCCTTGGCGACGAACCCTTGGAATTCGAATTGCTCGAAGGAGGAAACAATTTGAGCGGTGGCCAACAGCAGCGGCTCGCCATTTTGCGTGCATTGCGTATTCAGCGTCCGGTGTTGATCCTCGACGAAGCGACGAGTGCCTTGGATGGCCTGAAGCGGGATGCGGTGTTCGAATTGTTACGCAAACGGGCTGACGCCGGGACCAATGTGCTCCTGATCACGCATGACATGAGCCTGGCTGAACAGTGCGATACCGTTCTGGATTTGGGGGATGACAACGTGCAACCGGTGCAGCGGTTCAATCGCACAACGAAAAACGAGAAGACGTGAAAGAGATTGTACTTGGATTGAATGCCTATCACGCCGATTCATCGGCGGCAATTTTCGTGGACGGCATTTTGATAGCGGCAACGGAAGAGGAACGCTTTCGCCGCATCAAGCATTGGGCAGGCTTTCCATCAGAAGCCATCACGTTTTGTTTGGACGAGGTTGGGTGCAAGCTCGAGGAGGTCACCGCCATCACCATTGGCCGCGATCCTTCGGCGAAGAAGTTGAACAAAGCGGCGTTTGTGCTCAAGCATCCTCTCATTGCGAAGTCTTTGTGGAACCAGCGTTCGGCCAACAAAGACGACATCACATTGCTGCACGAGCAGTTTCGTTTGGTAGAGCCCGGTGTTGACGTGGACATGGTACGCGGCAAACTGCGCTTCATCGAACACCACCGCAGTCATTTGGGCAGCGCGTTTTTCCCTTCTCCGTTTCAAGAGGCTGCCATTTTGAGCATCGACGGATCGGGGGATTTTTCGACGACGATGCTTGCGCGCGGAAAAGGCACGCAGATTGAAGTGCTCGAGTCGTTGGACTTCCCAAACAGCGTGGGCTTGTTTTATACCGCATTCACCCAATACCTCGGGTTCTCCCATTACGGCGATGAATACAAGGTCATGGGGTTGGCCCCGTATGGAAACCCGCAATACGTGGACAAGGTGGCACAAATCCTGCCATTGAAAGAAGGCGGGCTGTTTCATTGGCCCAGTTCGCATTTCAACTTGCAGAACGGTGTGGTATCGTATCCCGACAACTTGCCCGTGGTGGCGCCGTTGTTCGGTCAGAAGTTCATTGACTTGTTCGGCCCGGCGCGTCAAAAAGAAGACGAACTGACGCAGTACCATATGGATTTGGCGGCATCGGTGCAGCGGTATACCGAGGAAGTGATTTTCCATGTGTTGCGTCGATTGCATGCCATCACCGGACTGGATAAAGTCTGCATTGCCGGCGGCGTTGCACAAAACAGCGTCGCCAACGGCAAGATTACGCGCAACACGCCGTTCAAGGAGGTCTACATTCCTTCGGCCGGACACGATGCTGGGATCTCGATGGGATCTGCGCAATACCACTGGCATCATGACCTCGGTCGCGACCGGGTCGCGCCGATTTACAGCGCATACACCGGCTCGCAGTTTGGGGATGATGCCATTGCTCAATTCTTGGATGAAAAAGGCGTGGAATACACTCGTTTTGAACAGGATGAGGAGTTGTATGATGCGGTCTCAGACGCACTGGTGGATGGCAAGGTCATCGGATGGTTCAGCGGACGCGCTGAGTTTGGACCGCGAGCGCTCGGCGCACGGAGCATCATCGCTGATCCCCGTCGCGAGGATGCCAAAGAACTGCTCAACTCCAAAATCAAACGCCGCGAGAGCTTCCGACCTTTTGCGCCTTCCATCCTCTCCGAACATGTCAGCGATTGGTTTGAATTGGACGAACCAGTGCCGTTCATGGAAAAAGTCTTTCCGATCAAACCCGAGCGGCATGTGGAGATTCCAGCGGTAACCCATGTGGATGGTTCGGGACGATTGCAAAGTGTTTACCAAGATGTTGCACCTCGGTACCACGCGTTGATCAGTGCATTCCATGCTAAGACTGGCGTGCCGATATTGCTCAATACGAGCTTCAATGAAAATGAACCCATCGTGAATGCGCCGGAGCAAGCGTTGGCCTGTTATCTGCGGACGAGCATGGATATGTTGGTGTTGGGGAATTGTGTGGTGAAACGATAAATCAAGCTTAATTCCAGCTTTTAATGAAGCGTACTATCAAAGAGTTGATTCAGCTTGTAAGAATCATTTTGAAGCAACGAAACGGAATCAACAAAGAAATTCTTTATATCAATTGGTGGACAGGCGAAAAGCGTCATTGGTTCAATGATTTTCTCATTTCTAACAAGATTTTGAAACCTGGCAAGAGATTTCAGCTTGTTATCGTGAGCGTTATGGGCAGAAGATGGATTGCTGAATTGCCTTTGGGTCGAGTGAAGCTTTTCTTCACGGCAGAAGACACCACGGACCGCTATATTGATTACGATGATTACATGGAACATTCCACTGAATTATCCTTGGGCTTTAAATCTCAAGACCTGACAAAAAATCGACTGAACTTACCCTTGTGGATGCTCTACAATCTTTCACCGACGAATGAAACAAAAAAACAGGACAAGGGTTGGCTGTACTCTGTAGATGATTTCATTGATGCCATTGAAAAAAAACATGATTTCGAATCTCGCCCCTATGACATGGCCTTGATTTGCCGCCACGACAATCGCGGAAACGGCAAGGGCAACAGAGGGCTCGCTTTGGACACATTTGAAAAAGCCGGATTTAAGGTTTTAAGTGCTGGTGGATTTCGAAAAAACACGACAATCCTTGAGGATGAATTCAATGACGATCACCTGAGATTGCTGCAAAAATGCAAGTTCTATATCTGCTTCGAAAACACCGATGCCCCAGGATACACCACGGAAAAACTCTTCCAATCAATCCTGAATGGAGCTGTTCCTATCTACTGGGGCTCTAAGGGCAAACCCGAGAAAGATGTTTTGACAGGCAACGGAATCCTCATATTCGACCCAAACAATCCGGCTAGTTGCCTCGCAACCATACATGAAATTTGTAACAGCGTGACATTTCGAGAAGAATTCCTAAGTAAACGAAAAACTCAGCCGCAAGCGGCCATTGCTATTTCAAATCGTCTCAACCTTTTTCGAAGGGAAGTCAAACGAGTCTTACACTGATTTTTCTTTTCGGCTAATTGTGACAAAGATCGGAATCGAATCAACATTAAATCCCTAACACCCCTACCTCAGGGTTTGCGACCACCCCTTTCAATTGCTCGGACAGGCCTAGTTTTTCTAACCTTTGCATCGCATAGCCGAAATTTCCAACCCCAGGAAGAAGCACTTTGTCTCCAGACGCTATTTCTGTCAAATCGGACGTTAAAATCGGCATCACGCCGGAGACACGCCGGTACATGTTTTGCAGCGAACCGATGTTTCCGACCCCATAATCGATAATAAATGCGCGTTTCATGGTCTCGTAAAGATACCGAATCATGCCATTCAGTTGCCAACAACCATTCGCAGAAAAAAAACGTTCAACGCCGCAACCTACTTTTCTCTCTGCCTTATCTTTATTTAGATGAATCAGGAAAACATTCAATTTGCCATCGTAGGCTGTGGGAGCATCGGCAAACGCCACATCGCGGTGCTTGACGCGAATGAGCGAGCCAATCTCGTTGCCATCTGCGACACGGATGCGGAGGCGTTGGAAGACCAACTCAACAAGTATCCTTACCTGCAGGGGTTTGACAATTACGAGGCCATGCTCGCCGCCGGTGGATTTGACGTGGTTGCCGTGGTGACACCACACGCGATGCACTGCGAAATGAGCATGCAAGCGCTGCGAGCCGGCTATCATGTGCTAGTGGAAAAACCGATGGCGCTGAATTCTGATGACTGCCAAGCGATGAATGCATGCGCAAAAGAAACCGGAAAACATCTTTGGGTGGTCAAGCAAAACCGACACAATGTGCCGATTCGACTTGCAAAGGATGCCATGGATCGCGGGCTTTTGGGTAAACTGTTCATGGTGAAATGCGACATCCTGTGGAACCGGTACCAAGGCTACTACGACGACAGCCCGTGGCGCGGGCAGATTGATACGGAAGGAGGTGCGTTGTTCACGCAAGCCAGTCATTTCATCGACCTCTTGATCTGGTGGTGTGGCAATGTCGTGGAATCGAAGGCCCACATCGAAACGCAAAACCACAACATCGACACCGAGGATTCAGGCATCGCCTACATGAAATTCCAATCGGGCGCTCTGGGCTCCTTGGTTTGGACTACTTGCGTTTACAGTAAGAATTACGAGGGTTCCATCACCATCATTGGCGAAAAAGGAACCATCAAGATTGGTGGGAAATACTTGAATAAAATTGAATATTGGGACGTCGAGGGAGCGCCGCTTTCGGACGATATCGACTTCAACGACAAACCGAATTCATACGGCAAGTACCAGGGCACGAGTTCGAATCACCCGCATGTTTACGAGGCGTTGATCGACTACCTCCAAACCGGTCGCAACGAAACCGTCGACGGCTATGAGGGCATCAAGTCCATTGAAGCGATTGAAGCGATTTACAGCAACGCGCGTCATGCCTGAACCCCGCATTTTCCAAAGCCAAGTGCGCGATGTGACTCTGGGCGCAGGGGTGACTCTTGTTGAGCCGAGCAACCTCTATGAATGCACCCTCCGCGATGGGGTCTTCGTAGGGCCATTTTGCGAAATTCAGAAGGGCGTCGTGGTGGGCGAGCGCAGCAAGGTGCAAAGCCACAGCTTCATTTGCGAACTGGTGACCATCGGCAACGATTGCTTTATCGGTCACGGCGTTATGTTCATCAATGACACCTTCGCGAAAGGAGGTCCTGCCAACGGCGATGCCTCCCTCTGGAAGTCCACCAAAATTGGCAATCGCGTCTCCATCGGAAGCAATGCAACCATGCTTCCTGTAACCGTCTGCGACGATGTGGTCATTGGCGCTGGCGCGGTGGTGACCAAAGACATTACCGAACCCGGCACGTATGTCGGTAATCCTGCAAAACGTTTGAAATGAACATCCCCTTCGTAGACCTTCACCGCCAATACCTGCGACACCAAACTGAAATTGATGCCGCAATGGCCTCCGTCATTCAGGATTCGGCGTACATCGGCGGTCACCGTGTCAAATCGTTCGAAGGCGAATTTGGCCAGTGGTTGGGCGTAGAGCATGTCGTGGCATGTGCCAATGGAACCGATTCGATTGAAATACTATTGGATGCCCTCGGCGTCAAATCCGGCGACGAGGTCATTGTCCCTGCACTGAGTTGGATTTCAACTGCGGAGGCAGTGGGAACCCGAGGCGCTACACCCGTCTTCGTTGACATCGATGACACGTATTGCATCAACCCTTCGCTGATTGAAGCAAAAATTACGCCCTGCACCAAAGGCATCATTCCGGTGCACTTGTACGGTTGTCCCGCCAACATGCCGGTGATCATGGACATTGCAAAGCGGCACAACCTCTTCGTTTTGGAAGATTGCGCTCAAGCCCATGGCGCCGAAGTGAATGGCCAAAAGGTCGGCACCTTTGGCGATTGTGCCAGCTTCAGTTTTTACCCAGGGAAAAACTTGGGTGCATATGGTGATGCAGGGGCCATGGTGACCAATCGCTCCGACATCGCCGAGAAAGCGCGGATCATCGCCAACCACGGCCAACCGCAAAAACACACCCACGTATTGGAAGGCCGGAATTCGCGCATGGATGGGATGCACGCAGCGGTGCTTTCCGTCAAATTAAAACACCTCAACACTTGGACGGATGAACGCATTGCCGCCGCCGCTCGCTATGACGAACTGCTGAACGATCATTCCTCCCTGGCTCTTCCTCAAACGCCGGAAAACAGCAAGCATGTCTACCACCTGTACGTTGTCCAATCACCTGACCGCGATGCACTTGCATTGCATCTCACGGAACAAAGAATTGGCAATTCAATCCACTACCCCACGCCCCTGCCGGCCATGGATTGTTACCAACACTTGAACACTCCTGCATCCGACTATCCCGTCGCGACTGGAGCCTGTGACCGCATCCTGTCGCTTCCGATGTTTGGGGAGTTACGGGATGAGGAAATTCAAATGGTTGCTTCGAGTTTACCCACAGCTTAACTCCAAGCAATGCAATCTCTCCAACGAACAGTTCAAGGCCTCTGGATTGGCTCTAAATTGAGCCAAATTGAATTGGCTTGCATCTCTTCATTTCTGAGCAATGGTCATGCTTTCCATCTCTATGCCTATCAGCAATTTGATCATCTTCCAAATGGTTGCACATGGAAAGACGCCAACGAAATCATTCCTGAGCAAGATATTTTTACTTATGAAAAAGGCCCCGGCAAAGGATCATATGCCGCTTTTGCCAATTTATTCCGCTACAAATTACTTTTTGAACGCGGTGGGTGGTGGAGCGATATGGACGTCATTTGCATCAAGCCCCTCCCAAGCCCCGCCAGAATGTTCATTGCTGCGGAGTGGAAGCCTCAATCCTCAAGGTGGTCAGGGGCTATCCGAACGAGGCTGACGCGATTGGAGCGTTTTGGCTTGAGTTTGGAGTGGTTCAAGTCCCTTATCAACAAAAAGAAACTCAACAACAATCTCCTTTTTTGCCTGCCGGGCGAAAAACTCATGGAGAAGGCTTTCGCCATTGCGTTCAAGGCCAAAAACAATGAGTTAAATTGGGGTGAAACCGGCCCCAACTTGATGAATCGGCTGATCGATGACCATGGATTTCTCGAAACCACAGAGATCGGAGACCCCTCCTTTTTTCAACCCATTGCGGCTTACCAGTTGGAGTTATTCTTTGACCCCAATGCTCGTCCTCCTGTCGATCAGGCAATTACACTTCACCTTTACAATGAACTTTGGAGACGAATGGGGAAGAGCAAGGATGGCCCCTTTCCTGAAGGAAGCCTGATTCAACGACTTGTTAATCCTCGAAATGATTGAAAGCACCCACAATATCTTCATGTTTTGGAACTCCGGATTCGATGAGTCCCCTGAACTTATTCGAGCGTGTGCCAACTCCTGGAAACATCACCATGAAGGAACTCCTTGGAAAATACATTTGCTCGACGAGAAGAATGTATTCCAATACATGGCGCAAATGCAAACTGAAGATTCAGAAGCCCTTAAACATCAATTGGGCCGTATTAAGCGGAAAGAACGCTGCGGTGACATTGTGAAATTTACCGATCTTTTGCGCCTAGCTCTGCTCGATAACTTTGGAGGAGTTTGGGCAGATGCAACCGTGTTCTGTCAGAAGCCCTTGGACGCATGGATTGACAAACATCAAAAGTCGCTTTTGGCCCCAAAATCCCATGAAGCCAATCGACGTCATGAAGCCTGGTTTCTCATTAACTTGCATCAAAGCGCCTATCTATCTGATTGGAAAAACGCCTTTCGCCGACACATTATTTCTGGCGTAGATTTTTGCGATGACTGGAAATTTCAGCGGACAAGCATCTACTATTGGATGTTACGACTTGGAAGTCTGAATCCTCAAATGGCGGCACGTATTTGGAATTCTTGGTTTGCTTTGCGGATCATGAAGAAGCAACCGTACTTCTCCATCAACTATTGCGCCGAGCATGTGCTGTTAAGAAAGCACCGACCCTTAGCTAAATCAGGCGAACTGTTCCTTTCACTCAACCCAGACAGATGCTGTCCAAATCGAAAACTCGTTGAAAATCCCGAAGGCATCGATTTCGCGGACCAGTGCATTATCAAGTTGAATCACAAGTGGAATTCGACATTACTCCTTAACAGACTCAAAGGTCATTCAACAGTTAAATGACAATGTTCAACCACTTCTTTTCCACCAGAATATACAGGCCGATCTTGGCAACTTTAAGCATCCAGCAAGACTTATTCTACATTCATATTGGCAAAACTGGAGGCACAAGTGTCCAACAAAACCTACTCCAATCTCGTGGCAAAAAGGCGATTTCACATCATCTGAAATCGCTAAAAAAGCCCTACCGCTTAGTCTTTTTGGATCATTGGCCAAGTCACTTTAAAATTCTGAAATCGAAAGACATAAACATCGCGTGCTTTGTTCGAGATCCTATTGAAAGATTGGAATCTGCTTTCTATCATGAACAAAAACATTGGCTCCGCGGGGAATCTCTACCAAATAAAAATCTCTTGAAGTTTCAAAATTTCACTGACTTTGTACTCGCTTTAGTTGATAGCGAGAACAGCCAAAATAAAATTGCACTCGATTGTACCAGAATGTTTTCCATCTTTCGAAGGGTTATGAGTTTTACTTCTCGAGCAAAACGTTTCTTAAAGAAAGGAACATCAATTTTAAATTTGTTGGAGAACTAGAGACTTTTGAATCAGACATCAAGAAATTTGCAATCTTCTTGAAGATGAAGCTTGGTCAATTAATTCAGAAACATAATGTCAATTCTTCCAAGCCATCGACTGGGTTAAGTCGAGGCATAGCAGCTAGGTTACGGTTTTTTATGCAAAAAGAGTATGACATTTATGACTACTTTCTTTCACAAAAAGAAAAATGATTTCCATTATCACTCCTTCTTTCAACCGCGGATACATCATTGACGAGACGGCTCAAAGTATCTTCAACCAAAGCAGCAGTGACTGGGAATGGATTATTGTAGATGACGGCAGCACAGACGAAAGTTGGGAAAAACTTCAATCCTATGCCGCGTCGGATTCCAGAGTGCGCGTCTTCAAGCGCGATCGAACCCCGAAAGGAGCGTGCACATGTCGTAACATCGGTGTCGAACAAGCACGAGGTTCACACCTCATCTTTCTCGATACAGATGACTTATTGGGGCCCGATGCCATTTCAAAACGCGCAAAATTTATCAATCAGCACCAAAGCCGCACCCTTCCTTTCTTTCCCATTGTGACTTTTCAAGGTGAGCCGACATCGGGCCATTACTGGGATGATGCGATTAACCCCGTCTCCTGGCTCACAGGCCTCTTCACAATGACCCCCGCTTGCCAGGGCACAGCCCCCTTGTGGCCACGTGACGAATTCATACGAATCGGCGGATGGCGGGAGGACCTGCGAGTATGGCAAGACGTAGAACTACATTTACGCGCCTATGCAGAGGGCATTCGTTTTCAATCGGTTGACGGCATCAACCCTGATATCTTCCTTCGGCTCTCACCGGATAGCATCAGTCATGTCAACTTTCACGCACCTGAGAAAGTACTCAGTCGATGGGATGTCGTAAAATATTGCACAAAAACCTTCCCGAAATCCGATTTAACACCAGAGGAAATCGCTGCACTTCAATCGATGGCCTTGGGTGTTTTCCAGAACATTCTTAATGTCGGGGACTATGCCTTAGCGAGGGAGATCATCCAATCGCTTCGGAGAACAAACTCGTTGGATGAAATGCAACTTAAGTGGATGCGAGAAGCAATGATTCACCACAGATTGCGATTATACAAAATTAGGCCGATGAAAAATCGACTCAACAATACTAAAAACGCAGCATTTCCCTTTCAAATTCGCCGTAAATTAGGGAGTCAAAAATGGGAACAGAAAAGCGTGTACTATGAATAAAAAAGCACTGGTAACGGGAGCAGCAGGGTTTGTCGGGTCTCATGTTTTGGACCACCTGATCAATGCGGGCTATGATGCCGTAGCGCTGGACGACTTGTCCGGCGGTTTCGAAGACAACGTGAATGAAAAGGCCCTCTTCGTTAAGGGGTCCATCAACGATGAAAAGCTCGTCAATGCACTTTTCGAGGAGCATCAGTTTGACTTTGTCTTCCATTTAGCCGCGTATGCAGCGGAAGGGTTGAGTCATTTCATCCGAAGATTCAACTATAACAACAACTTAATTGGCAGCATCAACCTGATCAATGCGGCTATTAATGCGGGAACCGTGAAGTGTTTTGTATTCACTTCTTCCATCGCGGTTTACGGAGCAAATCAATTGCCGATGAGAGAAGACACGATGCCGAGCCCGGAAGATCCGTATGGCATCTCCAAAATGGCCGTGGAACTGGATTTGAAATCGGCACATGAGATGTTCGGTTTGAATTACATGATTTTCCGTCCGCACAATGTTTACGGAGAACGTCAAAACATTGGTGATCCCTACCGCAATGTTGTCGGCATATTCATGAATCAAATCATGCAAGGAAAAGATTTAACCATTTTCGGGGATGGCATGCAGACACGTGCATTCAGTCACATCGATGATGTCGCTCCCATCATTGCCGCGAGTGTCGAAAAAGAGGAGGCCTACAACGAAATTTTCAACATTGGTGCAGACAAGCCTTACACCGTGAAGGAATTGGCTACCATCGTTTGCGAAGAATTTGATGTGCCGGAAGCCCTGAAATTCTTAGAAGCCCGGAATGAGGTGGAACATGCGTATTCCAGTCACGAAAAGGTCCACAGCATGTTTGGCTCGATGATCCAAAACATCGAACTCCGCGACGGTATCCGACGCATGGTGGCAGATGCTCGTGCGAAGGGACCACGCCAAGGTGACAAATTTGGCCACATTGAGATTGAAAAAAACATGCCTCCAGCTTGGCGTAAATTGATGTAAGCCTGATATGACCAAAACACCACGCGTTTCAGTCATCATCCCTGTCCGCAACGAAGAATTGCGCATAAAACAGTGCATCGAAGGGATTTTAAGCCAATCCATTGAAGTGCACGAAATCATTGTCATCGATAGCGGTTCGACCGATGAAACGCTTCCGATTCTCACTACATTTCCCGAGGTAACCCTCATCCAAATTGATGGCAGCACGTTCAACCATGGTCTGACTCGAAACCTTGGAGTACAAGCATCTACCGGCGACTTCTGCTTGCTCACTGTGGGCGACGCCTATGCATACGACGAATTTTGGATCCAGCATTTGTTGGACGGCTTCATCGATGATGAGGTGATGGCCGTTTGCGGCCAACAAGTAGTAGACCACCTTCCAGAAAACAACCCTATACAATGGTTCCGCCCCGTATCAGAGCCGACAATTCGGAGAGAGCAATTCAGTGTTGACGAATGGAAAAGATTAAGCTCAATCAAACGAAAGCAAGCCACAGGCTGGGATGATGTCAATGCCATGTACCGAAGAAGCGCATTGATCAGTCAGCCATTCGAGAAAACTAGCTATTCCGAGGATGCCATCTGGGCCAATGTTGCACTGGAACGTGGCCATGCATTGGTTTACAACCCAAAAAGCAGGGTATATCACTATCACAATGAAGATCCCGACTTTGCTTTTCGGAGGGCACTGACTTCACATTACTTCAGGTACAAGCTCACAGGCTCTGTTCCTGCGAACGAGAAAAAAACGCTCAAACAATCATTGAGCCCTGCCTACCAGATTTTCTGGAAATGGCGCGGCCCCTTTTCTGAAAAGGTGAAATGGTGGAGATACAACCGAGCACGAACTGGATCATTTGAGAAAGCTCGCTCAACGTTCATCCAAAAGCACAGCCAAGGCGACGAAAAATTGGACGAATACCACTCTGAAGTGTGCGGCAAACCTCCAATCCCAACCAAAGGGAAATGAAAACCCCCACCATCAGCATCCTCACCACGGTCTACAACCGGGAAAAATACCTCGCTGAATGCATCGAGAGCGTTCAGAATGGGCATTACCAAGACTATGAGCACATCATCGTAGATGATGGGTCCACTGACGGGTCCGTTGCTTTGGCCCAAGAATATGCTGCCAAAGACGCGCGCATTCGTGTGTATCAAAACGAAACGAATCTGGGTGATTATCCCAATCGGAATCAAGCCGCTTCTTACGCTACAGGTAAATACATAAAGTACCTAGATGCCGACGACATGCATGGGCGCTTCATGGTCGATATCATGGTTGACGCGATGGAAACATTTCCGGAAGCGGGATTTGGCTTGTTCGACTATGGACCCAACAAGCCACTTTTCCCCGTTGTATTGCAACCCGCTGAAACATACGCTGCTCATTACTCTGGAAAGCACCCTGTTTTTGGAAGATCCCCCATCAATGCGATCATGAAACGAGATGTCTTCAAGGAAGTTGGCGGGTTTTCCGGGAAACAACATGTCGGGGATTTCGAACTTTGGCACATACTTGGTGCCTTGCATCCAATGTCGATTATGTCTGCAGGACCAGGACTGTGGCGAGAGCATGAAGACCAACAGAGCAATGACAATCGAACAGACCCCCTTGTTCCGTTCAAATATTTCTTGCTTGGCCTTGAAAAAGTCTCTGAGCAATCGTGCCCGCTGGATGAAACCGAACAGGCAAGCCTCGTGAAAAAACTCGAACGAAGGTTGGCTCGCACCGTTCTTTATTCGTTCAAACGAAATAGCATCAAAGACACGTTCCGGCTGAAAAAATCAACGGGAAAAACATGGATTGAATTGGTTCGAGACGCCTTTGCATGAAAGCCTCCATCCTCA
>Ga0206129_10005299_pt1 | contig 13669 bp, 11 predicted proteins | sample Helgoland_Spring_8_FD_148616 | JGI IMG/M metagenome (GOLD analysis project Ga0206129, IMG submission 148616) | Pelagic subsurface seawater microbial communities from Kabeltonne, Helgoland, North Sea - Helgoland_Spring_Bloom_20160502_2 | ecosystem: Environmental > Aquatic > Marine > Epipelagic ...
ACCTCAACGAGACGGCGTATTCCGGCGATATCATTTCCGGTCACGCGAACGAGGTTATGTGACTCAACACGAACGTCCAGATCGGTATCTCTACGAGTGGCAGCTCGATGCATTGACCGCATGGCTGGCCTGTGGCCGTCGAGGTGTTGTCGAAGCTGTCACCGGATCAGGCAAGACCGACATGGCATTGGCAGCTATCGCCGACGCCCATCGCCGTGGTCTGTTTGTGATGGTTGTGGTCCCGACCCGAGTACTCATTGCTCAATGGCACGAACGCCTGGTCACCGCGTTTCCTGATCTCAAAATCGGTCGGCTGGGCGACAGTAAGCGCGACCAGCCAGATCAGTGCGATGTCCTGGTGGCAACGCGCCACTCGGCGGCGAGCCAACGTCCGGTCCCCGAAGAAGGCAAAGGCGGCCTACTCATTGCCGACGAGTGCCACGGCTTCGGCGGCGGCGTGCTACGTAAAGCCCTCATCGGCGACTACAACGAACGACTTGGCCTGACCGCAACACTCGAACGCAGCGATAACGCCATCGAACGGGTGATCCTGCCGTATTTCGGTGGTGTGTGTTTCCGTTACGACTTTGCCGCTGCGATCGAAGATGGCGTCTGCGCCCAGCCTCGGGTTGCGTTTGTCTCCGTGCCGCTCGAAACCAAGGAGCGGGCCGAATACGTCGCAACCGAGCAACAGCTCGTCGATGCCCGCCAGGTACTCCGCGCGATCCCCAAGATGCCAATGAACTTCAGCGACTTCCTGTCTGCGGTCGCGCATCTAGCTGACAAGGACGCTGGCGAACACGGCCGAGCGGCACGGGAATACCTTGATGCTCTCGGCAAACGCCGCGAGATCGTGGCCAACTCCACCGCAAAATATCAGGCACTCACCGTCCTTGCTCCCACCATCCGCGATGCCGACGGCGCACTTGTCTTCACCGAAACCGTGAAGGCCGCCAATCACGCAATCAATCGGCTAGACACCGAACTCGACATCGAGATCATTACTGGCGACACCGCCCGTGCAGCCCGCGAAAGTATTCTCGATCGACTACGTACCGGCAATCTCGATGCCGTGGCCGCGCCTCGGGTGCTCGACGAAGGCGTCGACGTCCCAAACGCCAACCTCGGCGTGGTGGTCAGCGCCAGCCGCACCCGACGCCAGATGATCCAACGAATGGGCCGCGTACTACGCCGCAAAGAGGCGGGCACAGGCGCTCGCTTTGTCATCTTGTTCGCCGCAGACACCCTCGAGGACCCGACCGCCACAGATGATCGCGATGGCTTCCTCGACGAGATCGAGGCGATCTCTGACCGCATCCAGGTGTTTGGCGTCGCTGACCTTCATCGGGTCGAGTCGTTCCTCGATTGGAACGGACCGGCCAACGTGGTCGACCCAGTCCGCGTGAACTCGACCAGGATCATGACGGTCGAGAGCGACCGTTGGGACATCATCAAAGGCGACGATGGCGATAGCAACGTGGCCCGGGATCTTGAGCGAGACATCGGCACCGAAGCCATGTATGCCCGGCTCAACTACCTGATGTGGACCGAACACTCGTGGCTGCACACCTGGGTTGGCGAACGCGTGCCAGACACCCCGCAGGAAAAACCTGAAGACGCGCCGGTGTACCTGGAAATCGAAAAGCTCCCCATGCCAGAGCTCGCGAAACCAAAGGCCAAGAAGAAGCGCCTCTCCACCGGCGAGTCACCGGTTCGCGTCGTGACCCTCACCGCAGGTTTCGCAGTCGAATGCACCGGCTGCGGCACCCTGTCCGCACCCGTCAAGTTCAAGTGGCAGGCCATGGACCAAACAGTCGAGTGCACCTGCAGCGAGTGGTGAACCTGCGGGGCTTGTGTCTCGTTTGAGGTTTACCTTTATCTCACCGTCCCTCTCGGGTCCGGTGCCTGTTCTCCACTCACTGCTTCGCTGACGGGCGCTGGGGCGCCCCAAAGCAAACCCACTCGAGGATCTGTCCCAGGTAGGGGAAGGTGGGTTGGGTCCTGCCTGCAGCCGCATCTGAGCAGCGAGCACTCGCCTCAGAGTTGTCACCAACAGAGAGCGAGCGCCGGCGAAGGCGCGGCGAAGGGCGGCGCCCAACCCACTTGGACCGGTCTCACAATAACTAAACACCACCAGCCGGCAACTCAAACGTCACTCGACCACCAGGCCCAGGCTTCGCCCACACCCGACCACCTTGCGCCTCGGCCAGCCCGCGCACCACAGCTAGTCCAAGACCAGCGCCACCGTGCGCTCGAGTCCGCGCCGCGTCTGCTCGCTCAAATTGATCAAACGCCTTGTCAACGAAGTCCTCGGGAAAGCCGGGACCGTCGTCGCAAACCGACAAGGTCGGCAGCGGGTCTGCGTCGATGATCACCCGGACCGTGCCTCCGGGTGGTGAGTGACGGATCGAGTTGGTCAACAGGTTGTTGATCATGCGTTCGGTCTCGGCTCGGGCCGCCTTGACCTGGACTGGCCCGTCGACCTCGACGACCACCGACACGTCGTGTTTCTTCGCGAGCGGCTCTATGGCGATCACGGAAAGCGCAGCGACCTCGACCAGATCAAGTGCTTCGATATGGAGGGAGAGTTGGTCGGCGTCGAGTTTGCCGATCACAAACAGGTTCTCGACGATTGCCTCGATGGAGCGCAGATCGTGTTCGATCGAGTCCAGGTATCGGACCGGGTCTGGGGCCATGCCGTCCTGCAACGCTTCGACCGCAGCCCGCATTGCGGTCAACGGCGTCCGAGCATCATGGCTGAGCGACGACAACATGAACTGCCGTTCGCCTTCGAGCCGCCTACGTTCGGTGGCAGCCTGTTCGATCTTCTCAGCCATCGAGTCAAAGGTGTACCCAAGTTCGCCGAGCTCGTCGCTTCGATCAATACCGGTGCGCGCCGACAAGTCTCCTTCGCCCACGATCTTGGCTGCTTCCGAGATACGGCGCAGGTCGCGCAACAACGGGCTGCTCAGCAGGTTTACGAGCAGAGCGGCAAGGGCTGTGGCTAGTGCAGTCAAGATGATGACGAACTGGGTGTCGTGCGACGAGGTAAACATCGACGACGCCCCCCAGATCGTGGTCAGACCAACAACCAACGGCCCAGCGATACTCACCGCCAGGATCCGCTGGTTCAACGACCGTCGGGTCAACGCAACCAGCGCGAGGCCGACAACAAAGACGGCTGCAGCGACTGCGGTATACATCGAGATCAGCCGGTTGCGCTCGCCGCCCGAGGGGGCCATGACGAACTCGGTACCGATGAACGCAGCCGCTGCGGCCGCAGCGATGAGGGCACCGAACGCCGCAGCGATGCGAAAAAGCTTCACAGCTCGAACCGGTAGCCGACCCCATAGACCGTCAGGATGTGCTCAGGTTGCGACGGATCGTGTTCGAGTTTCTGACGGAGCCGCCGCACATGCACAGTGACGGTCGCTGGGTCTTGCCATTCGGCCGACGAGTCCCACACGTTTTGCAGCAGCTCATCTCGGGACACGACTCGGTTCGGGTGACTCACCAAAAATGCAAGCAGGTCGAACTCAAGGCGAGTGAGCTCTACCTCGGCTTCAGCTCGTTCAACACGGCGTCGATCAAGATCCACCGTGACCTCACCGAAGCTCAAGATGACCGGGGCAGACGGGCCGCTTGCACGCCGCAGCACCGACTTGACTCGGGCTGCGACTTCACGTGGCGAAAAGGGTTTGACGACGTAGTCGTCGGCGCCGAGCTCGAGACCTGCGACCCGATCCTTCTCGTCGCCGAGTGCCGTGAGCAGAATCACCGGCACGTCGCTGGTGCTTCGAGCATGACGAAGCACCTCGAGCCCGTGTTTCTTAGGAAGCATCAGATCGAGTAGTACGAGGTCGGGCGCACACGCATCGAGCTTGGCAACAGCCTCCTCACCATCGGCTGCCTCGACGACAGTAAAACCGTCGTGCGTGAGATAGTGAGCAAGCACTTCGCGCACCATTGGTTCGTCGTCGACAACCAGAACGGTTCGGCTCGCAATCATTCTGCCACGCTATTAGAAGGCACTATTGAGTGAACGTTCCAAAGACATTGTTTCTCCTCACGTAAGGACCATCCAAAGATGATCCCCATCCGTTTTGACAATGCGACGGAGATTTGACCTATCCTCCTGCAAGTCAAAACGTCGTCTGACTCCAGACGTCGTTCGAGGGGTTACAAGTTCATTTGGGGGATTTGGATATGGCAATGCTCGATGTCTCTGACATCACGGTTCGCTTTGGCGGAATCGTGGCGTTAGACGGCTTATCGTTCACGATCGACGAGGGCCAAATTTGTGGCCTAATCGGTCCGAACGGCGCGGGTAAAACCACGCTGTTTAACGTTGTAAGTCGTATTTACGATGCAGCTGAAGGGTCTGTCACGTTCGATGGCGAGGATCTGCTGGCGCTTCAGTCACACCAGATCAGCCAACGGGGCGTGTATCGCACCTTTCAGAACCTGGCGTTATGGCCAGGTATGACAGTGCTTGAAAACGTCATGGTTGGTGGGCATGCAAACACCGACGCTGGTTTTATTAAGTCGATATTCAAGTTCGGCAACAAGGCCGAAGAAGAGATGCTTCGAGAGAAGGCTTACGCCGCGCTCTATGAACTCAACCTTCATCAGCATGCGTTCCACCCGGCTGCGGGCCTTCCGTTCGGCACGCTCAAGCGCATCGAACTCGCTCGAGCCCTGATCGGGGATCCAAAGCTGCTGATGCTCGACGAACCAGCCAGCGGTCTGACCCACAGCGAAGTCGATGAACTCGCCGCTGATATCCGGGCGATTCGCGACAAGTACAACCTGACGGTTCTGCTCGTCGAGCACCACATGCGGATGGTCATGGCCATCAGCGAGAAGATCGTGGTCATGAACTTCGGTAAGAAGATTCAGGAAGGTGATCCGCAGGTCGTGCGTAATGACCCAGCCGTGATTGCCGCATATCTCGGAGGAGAGGCAGCATGAGCGAAATCATGCTTGAGGTCAAAGACCTCACCGCTAGTTATGGCCAGGTCGATGTTCTACGTGGCGTCGAGCTCGAAGTCAAGGCCGGCGAAGTGTGTGTCATTTTGGGTGCGAACGGCGCTGGCAAGACCACCACTCTCCGCTCGATCTGCAATATGCCAGTCGTGGATTGCGCCGGCACCGTCAAGTTCGCCGGTCAAGACATCTCCAAAGCTGACACTGGCGGCATCGTGGCGCAGGGTATGGCCCACGTGCCTCAGGGCCGTGGCACCTTCCCGGAACTCTCCACATTGGAGAACCTGCAACTTGGCGCCTATGTCCGCAAGGACAACGAGGTCGACGACGACATCGACCGCTGGTTCCAAATGTTCCCTGTACTTAAGGAACGTAAGGACCAAGCTGCTGGCTCGTTGAGCGGCGGCGAACAGCAGATGCTCGCGGTTTCACGGGCACTCATGTCACGTCCGAAGCTTCTGCTCCTCGACGAACCGTCACTCGGTCTGGCTCCCATCATCATCGAAGATCTGTTTGGCACCTTCAAGCAGATCAACGAGGACGAAGGCACCACGATGCTCATCGTTGAGCAGAACGCCAACCTCGCATTGAGCATTGCTCAGAGCGCGTACGTACTTGAAACCGGATCGATTGCGCTCAGTGGCCCTGCCGCTCAACTCCGTGACGATCCAGCAGTGCAGGAGGCATACCTCGGTGCATAGCCAATCTTCATACCGGTCAATGAAAGGACACCCAGCGCAGTCATGACACTCTTCCTTCAACGAATTATTGATGGCCTTCAGAACGGTGCCATCTATTCTACTGTGGCCATTCCAATGGTTCTCATCTTCAAAGCGACCACACTGATCAACTTCGCCCAAGGCGAGTTGGCTATGATCGGCGCTTTCTTTGCGTTTGTGTTTGCCGTGCAAGCGTTCAGCATGAACGTGATCCTGGCGACAATTCTTGCCATGATCTTGGCAGCGGCACTCGGCATGGCTATTGAGCGCACAATGTTGCGCTCGTTCGACCCAACCGATCACCTACCGGTTGTGCTGATCACACTCGGTGTGTTCTATATCGTCAACGCGTTTGCTGGCGACATTTGGAACTACCAAGCACAAGGAGATGTCCCGAACCTTTTATACGAACTCCCGTTCATCGGAAGCTGGTTCGAGGGACGTTCTTCGTTCCTTACCAGTGAAACCAATCGACTCGGTCTGCGTATTCAGCACGACTCCGTAGGCCTTATTGGTGCGCTACTCATCATGCTGACAGCGCTGCACTTCATTCTGAACCGCACCAAGATGGGGCTGGCGTTCCGAGGCGTGTCCTCAAATACTGAGTCGTCACGACTCGTGGGTATCCGAGTTGGCCGCATTCTCAGCTTCGGCTGGGGACTGGCCTGCGCATTCGGCGCTCTCGGAGCAATCCTGGTTGCACCGCGAATCACGCTACAGCCCAACATGATGCTGACAGTGCTGGTTTACTCCCTTGCGGCAGCTGCCTTCGGCGGCCTCGACAGCGTGGGCGGTGCCGCTCTCGGCGGCTTTGCCGTCGGCCTACTGAATAGCGTCGTGCTCGGCTACGTAGCCGACGTCGACCGTTTAAGCAGCCTAACGGCCGCTCCGCTCCTTATGCCCGTAATCCTGCTGTTGGTCGTGTTGTGGTTCAAGCCACAAGGCCTCTTCGGCACCAAGACTGTCGAAAGGGTTTAGGCAATGCCATATACCTTCAATAAAGGAAGCGCCGAGCACCGCATGTACCGATTGGTGGGCTACGGCCTCCTGATCGTTCTGATGCTCATTATTCCTTTCATCCTTCCTGAGTTCCAGGTCACCCGCCTGAACCGTGCCATGGCCATGGCCGTGGCAATCCTTGGCCTGAACCTGGTCCTTGGTTTCAGCGGCCTCTTTGCCCTGTGTCAAAGCGCATTTATTGCGCTCGGCGCATTCACCTGTGGATCGCTCATCATGGATCACGGCTGGGATTACTGGATGACAATCCCTGCGGGCATGCTCATGGCATTCCTAATAGGTCTTCTGCTAGGCATACCAGCGCTCAAGATCAAGGGCTTGTACTTAGCCATGTCCACCGTGGCGTTTGCTGCCGCGTTCCCCAGTTTAACAAAGCTTGAGTTCTTCGGAATTCCAGAGCGGACAGGTGGCGCAAACGGCCGCGATATCACTGAGAAACTGAACCCACCCGACTGGATGCCGATCTTCGACGCTACGGAACCCGGTCGGTACCGTTACTTCCTGCTTGCTGCACTTGCGCTCTTTGCCTTCTGGGCAGTTGGCAACCTCATCAACAGCCGTCCTGGACGAGCCGTCATCTCAATCCGGGACAACGAAATCGGCGCCGCCGTCAGCGGCGTTGAGCTTCGGCGTTTCAAGGTCTTGAACTTCGGCCTCAGCGCAGCCATTGGCGGTCTCGCTGGTGTCATGTGGGCCATGAACTCCGGTTTCGTCGCCGAGCAGGACTACACATTCGTCCTCATGGTCGACCTGCTGGTGGGGCTGGTCGTCGGTGGTGTTGCCACCGTTTCTGGCGCCGCCATTGGCGCCATCGTTGTGGTATTCGGTCGGTGGCTTGTTCAGACCTACTTCAACTACTCGATGTCGGCCGTCATCTGGCTCATCGCTGTCGTCGCACTAGCGGTCTACCTAGCCCGTCAGCAGACTACCAATCAGAAGAAAATCATTACCGCAGCCGCCACGCTAGTCGTGGGGTGGGGTGTCGGCCTCGCTCTCTTCGCTGCAGTTGATATGCCGGGCCTCTACCAGCTCAACGGTGATGGTCCGCTCTCGCAGGCGGTCTTTGGCATCGTGTTGATCGGTTTCGTCTTCTTTGCCCCGCAAGGCATTGTGGGCAGCTGGCGTAAACTATGGACCAACGTCGTTCAAATCACGCCTGTACCACCTGCACTGCCAGACGGCGCAGAAATCCTTGTGAAAGACATGGACGCAATCCACAACTCGATTCAGGGCTAGATTTTAGTGACGCCTGACACATGCAATAGCTCGCCTTGGGCTACATTTAACCAATCGATGCTCTGTTCCTCAGAGCGCGTAGCATCCCGGACTGGGATCAAATATGGAGGGAACCATATATGAGTAGTAAATTGACACGCCTGTTGGCTGTCATCTTTGCATTGTCGCTTCTTGCGGCAGCTTGCGGAAGCGACGACGCAAGTGACGTCGCCGACAACGCAGCCGCAACAGATGACGCTGCTGATGTGGTTGAAGCTGACGAAGAAGCTGAAGAAGCTGAAGAAGCTGAAGAAGCTGAAGACGAGGCCACTGGTGGCGCCGTTGACGAAGAAGAAGCAGCAGACGCTGTAGAAGAAGCAGCAGAAGGAGAGGTCGAAGACGGTGGCGTTATCACCACCACTCTCGAAGACCTCGAAGCTGAATGGGCTGCACAACGCGCTGAGATCGTTGCCGAAATCAAGGCCGCCGGTTATGGCCTCGACGGCGACATCCTTACGGGTCCTGGCGGTTGGACAGTTGATCTGAGCGATTGCCCAGAGGACTGGACAAACGATGCAGGTGTTGCCGACGGCGTTATCACGATCGGCCACACGACTGCTCAGTCCGGCGCTCTTGCTTCCTACGGGAACATCGGTGTTGGTATGGATGCATACTTTGACTATGTCAACGAAAGCGGCGGCATCGGCCCCGATGGCCTGCAGATCGATCTACTGATCAAGGACGACGCGTACGTCGCCACCCAAACCCAGGAACTCGTCGCTGAGCTCCTTCAGTCAGTAGATCCCTTCTACATTTTCACACTTGGTTCACCAAACACATTTGCTGTGCAAGGCACAATGAATGAGAACTGTGTTCCACAGCCAATGTCGCAGACCGGCCACCAGGCCTGGGGCGATCCTGACAACAACCCGTGGACCACAGGTCTGCAGTTGTCTTACGCCACCGAATCACTTCTGTGGGGTAGCTGGATCGAAGACAACCTTCCGGCTGGCACCAAAGTTGCGGCTCTTGTGATGGACAACGATTTCGGTCTTGCCTACGAACAGGGCTTCGAACGGTTTGCTGAAGAATCCGATCACATTGGCGAAGTTACCTTTGTGCGTCACGATCCTGCGGCGGCGACGTTGACCAACGAAATGACCACACTTGCAGCATCGGGCCCCGATGTCTTCATCGCAATGACAGCTGGCAACCCTTGCCTGCTCGCAGTCGAAGAAGCTGCTCGCACCGGTATCAAAGACATCGCCATCACCTTCATGCCATCGGTATGTAAGGCAGTGTCGTCCTACATGGCTCCTGCTGGTGAAGCAGCTGCTGACTGGTACATCTTTGGTGGTGGCTGGAAAGACAGCACCGATCCACAGTACGAAAGTGACACCTACATCAGCTGGATGAACAGCCAGATCGAAGCAGCTGGCCTCGACAGTGCAGTCTCGCTATACGCATCTGGCTATGGCCAGTTCGGTTGGCCAGCCGCACAAACGTTGATGATTGCTGCTGAGCTCGATGGTGGCCTCACCCGAACCAACTACATGATTGCGCTTCGTTCGCTACGCATGGAGCACCCAGCTCTCTTAGAGGGCATCGGCTTCGGCATGAACGGCTCAGAAGATGCTTACCTGGTAGAGGGCTCTGACCTCTCCCAGTTCGACTACGACAACCAGTCATGGGTTATCGAGGGTGGCGTGATCGACCTTGACGGTAAATCAGCTAACTGCGCTTGGGTTGCCGGCGAAGGCTGCTAATCCTGCCCTAACTGCTGGGTCGCACCAGTAGTTAGACCTATTCGATCAGAGCCGGCGCCTTCGGGCGTCGGCTCTTCTCGTTTTGGCGGCCACTCCCCGACCCAGCAGCCAGTGTTCGAAATGTGCATGGGTTCCCGGCAAAAGCTGCTGATCATGTTCTGCAAGCCTCGACGACAGCCGGCGACTGCTGGCACCAACTCTTCTCGTTTTCGATCAATCTTCCTGCTGGTTTGGTTGCGACGGCCCAAACCCGGTTCAATGGTGCGCTGATGGAACTGTTTATACAGCGGTGTTTTGACGGAATGTTCACCGGCGCTATCTATGCATCGCTGGCGTTGGCCATCGTCATGATCTATCGCTCAACCGGACTGCTGAACTTCGCTCAAGGCGAAATGGGCCTCATGGGCGGTTACGTCGCTCTGACGCTGCTTTCACCTGCGGGTTCTACCGGCATCGGCATTCCCATCGCAGGCACCGCATTCTTGTCGCGATGGCTGCCCCTTCACCCCTGGCCCACCTGGGCGGCGATTCTGGGGGCGGTGGCTTTCGGAGCGCTATTGGGGGCGGTGATTGAACGGTTCATCATGCGCCCACTGGCCGACAGGTCGTCGTTATCGCAAGTGAACGTCACCATTGGCCTGCTGATCCTTATCAATGGCATCGTTTTCCAAATCTGGGGATCGTTCTCCCGGCGGGTCAAGAGCCCGTTCCCCACCGGCAAGGACGACTACTTCGGCATTTTCGGTGCCCGTTTGCGCTACACGACAGTTGGTGTGTGGGCCACGTTGCTGGTCGTGATCGTGCTTCTCAGTCTGCTCATCCAGAAGACAAAAACCGGCTTGGCATTTCGTGCCATTACGAGCAACCGTGAGGGAGCTGCACTGGTAGGTGTACCGGTCAGCCGCACACTCACGATTGGGTGGGCGATCGCCTCAGCCATTGGGGCACTAGCCGCAGCGCTGGTCGGCGGTGCCATCACGCTCAACCCGCTGACCATGCTGAACCTGTTGATCTATGCACTAGCTGCTGCGACCATCGGCGGACTCGACAGCCCTCGGGGCGCAATTGCTGGCGGCCTTATCATCGGCCTCACACAGAGTCTTGCGCCCCCATACTTGGGTATTCCGACCGAACTCACGCTTCTGCCGCCGCTAGCAGCCATGGTCCTTGCGTTGACCGTTCGACCACACGGTCTGTTCGGAACGGTTCCGGTGAACCGCGTATGAGCATCAATTCACGAATCAACGGCGATGAGGCAGGTGCACCCCCGGTGCTCGGGACCAAACAGATAGGCCGAGGCGCGAAGATCAGCCTGGCAGTCCTCACCCTTGCCGTACTGATCCCGCCCTTCGTGACGACATCGTTGGAGCTCACCAAGTTGTCCCGACTGGTCGTGCTCGTGCTCGCTGTGCTCGGCGTCAACCTGCTCACGGGTTACACCGGGCTCATCTCCCTCGGCCACGGTGTTTTCGTGGGTGTGGGCGCCTTCGCTATGGCGAACTTCATTGACCAAGGTTTTTCGCTCTACATAGCGGGTTTCCTGGCCACCGTCTTCACTGGTCTGATCGGGCTGGTTCTTGGGCTTCCTGCGTTGCGGGTCCGGGGGTTATACCTGGCCCTTGTCACCTTTGGCACCGCGTTGGCGTTTCCTCCGTTCGCCCGCCGTCTGGGTACCTGGACCGGTGGCGTCTCCGGACGAAACGTAGAGAACGATGCATTCGTGCCGCCTTCATTCCTTGGCCTTGACGATCATGTCCATGTGTGGCGGTATGGCATCTGTATCGCCGTCGTAGCATTGTGGTTCATCGTCATCCGCAACCTCGTCAACAGCCGTATGGGACGGGCCCTACGAGCGGTGCGAGACAACGAGTCTGCTGCCGCCACCTTTGGTATTAGCGTCCGGTACGCCAAGGCAGGGGCATTGGCCATCTCTGCAGCTATGACCGGCACCGCTGGCGTGTTACAGGCCATCCTGAACCCGTATGTGAGCCATGCAGACTTCGATTCGTTCTTGTCGCTTCGTTTGTATGCCGCCGCTGTTATTGGCGGACTGGGCACATTGGCCGGAGCGATCTATGGGGTGCTCGCGTTGATCGTGGTTCCTGCAGTGAATGGCGCTTTCGAACTTCTAGATAGCGACGCTATTGTTTTCGGCGCCGGTCTCATCATCATGACGTTTATAGCGCCAACTGGTATTGCTGGACTGTTCGAAGGTCGAGGACGCGGGAAGTCTTCGACGCCGTAGCGGGTTTGTGCATGGCATGAGACAAAGAACGACGCTCTCCCGACTGCTGACCCTCGTGGCAGGACTGGTTGCAACTGTCGTTCTCGCCAGCGCCTGTGCACCCGCCGAATCAAACGATGCAGTCAGCAGCCAAGTGGACGGACTGCCAAACCCGGCTGTTCCTTCGCAGACCACAGCCGTGGCCAGTAACTCTTTTATGGCTACGGCCTCAGATACCGATGTTGAAAAAGCAGTTGCCGTCTTTATCGACAGTTCCACGACCGCTACCGCTACCGCTCTGGTCGAGACCATCGCAGATAACCGAAACGAACGATGGGTTCCGTGGCTAATCGATCTGCTGCGTATCAATGTCTCGATGCAAGTATCTGCCTTGATCGCTACCACACTCGAAGCCATCACCGGTGTCGAATCCCAGGCTCGCATCGCAGACATGATCGGCTACGGCAGTTGGTCCCAGACACGCCAACTCGATGGCGGCCACGGTTACGTCGATTTCAAGGCGACCCTCTACGAACGTATCGATCCTGAGTTCGGTCCCCTGATCCGTTCGATCGTGGACCAGGTTGAGGTTGCGGGTGTCCAATGGGGTGGTGTTCCCTTAGGAGGGATCCCTGAGCTGAATGATCCTGCCCGAGTACCGGCAGCACAAGCCGACTGGATGGTCGACGACGAGATTGTGCTCGGCGTCATAGCGAACGGCCAGGCTGTTGCCTATCCCCTGCGCATCCTTGCTCGCCACGAGTTAGCCAACGACACGATTGGTGGCGAAGACCTGGCTCTGGTGTATTGCACGTTGTGTCGCAGTGCATTGGTCTTCGAGCGCAACGTTGCAGGCGAGCGGCTTGACTTCCAGACCAGTGGGCTCCTGCTGAACTCGAACAAAATCATGTACGACGTCCAGACCGGAAGTTTGTGGTCACACCTGCGCGGCGTGGGTATAGGCGGACCGCTACTTGGTACTGAATTAACGCTGCGTTCGGTCAACCACATGCGGTGGAGCGATTGGTTTGCCGAGAACCCGAACACCGAAGTACTCAAACTTCCGCGACCGATCTTCTTCGACGACCCCGAACGGCCACCCATCAGCTACGACTACACACCAGGCGAGGCCTATCGGAGTTATTACGACAACCCCGATGTCTGGTTCCCGATCCTGGATGTGCCCGACACTTTCGCTATCAAGACCGAGGTCGTCGGCATCGAACGCAACGGCGACACCGTTGCGTTCGACGTTGCAGCGTTCAATGCGCTCGGCCAGATCGTTGAGATCGAGGTCGGCGGGGATCTGTTGACGGTCGAGCCAACAGGTGCAGGCGTGCGAGTTTTTGATGCAGCTGGCGACCGGATCATCACCGAACAATCCTTCTGGTTCGCATGGCATCCCAACCACCCTGATACCCGCACCCTCGACTTCTAACAGCTGTCTCGAGCTGTGTTCTCTTGCTGCTGGGCCACGACACAACCTCGAAGTCGGACCGTTGCGATAACGGTTTGGCCGGCGGCGAAATTAGTGTGTAGTGATGAGCGATCAAGAACGTTACGGCGTGGCCATTATTGGACTCGGCACTATTGGCCGGCGATACATCGAAGTGTTCAACAATCACGACGGCTTCGAACTGGTCGGCGGCTTCGACGTCGGCGAGCAAGCTCGGACCGCTGCGGCAGCGGACTTCGGCATGCGGGTCACTGCGTCGGCCGAAGAGCTCATCACCGACCCCAAC
>Ga0206129_10005301_pt1 | contig 13668 bp, 10 predicted proteins | sample Helgoland_Spring_8_FD_148616 | JGI IMG/M metagenome (GOLD analysis project Ga0206129, IMG submission 148616) | Pelagic subsurface seawater microbial communities from Kabeltonne, Helgoland, North Sea - Helgoland_Spring_Bloom_20160502_2 | ecosystem: Environmental > Aquatic > Marine > Epipelagic ...
GTTAAAAGTTCAAGGCCAAGATTGCTATTAAGAATCTCTCTACCTCTAAATCGGACGCTTATTTTAGTCTTATCTCCGTCAAGAATAAAGCTTTTTATTTTTTTTAATTTAATATTGTAATCACCTATGTCAGTAGAGGGTCTGAATTTTATTTCCTTTACAGATGTTCTTTTAACTTTGGCCTTGGAAGATGAAATGCTTTTTTTCTTAGCAAATACATGTTTACCATAGTCCATGAGCTTGCACACGATTGGATCTGACCCAGATGGTGAAACTTGAACTAGATCTAATTCAGACTGTTGAGCTTGTTCCAGAGCATCACTAAAGTTAATTAAACCATGCTTTTCCCCTTCTTGACCGATGAGCATAACTTTGTCTGCTCTAATTTTTTGATTTATGGGGACTGTATTTTTTTTATTAATAGCTATGATTATTTTCCGATGTAATTGATTAATTAAAAGTGATTTTAATTGTATGATTTTTCATGAGATGTGATTCTATAACAAAAGATACCTTATTTAAACAAATTTATGGCTCTAAAATAAAATGATTCCAACCAGTATTGTCTTTTGTATAAAGATTTCTTTTATTTAACCTAAATTCATTTCCTTCCCAAAATTCTATTTCGTATGGTTTAAACGAATAACCGCCCCAATATTTCGGACATTCGTTTAAATCATCATTTTTTAATGATTTATTGTAATTTTCTTTAACTTGCTCAAACGACCCTATCTTTTTTGATTGTTTGGATGAAATAGCTAGTGCATTTTTTTCTTCTGATCTATTAAAAAAATAGTTTTGATTATATTCATCTGTCGTTCTTTTTATTGTAGCCTTCATTCTAATCTGAACATTAATGCTAGGCCAATATAATAATGCAGCTATTTGATTATGAGAATTAAAAGATGATGCTTTCGGAGAATCATAATTACTAAAAAAAATAAACTCATCATTTGAAATAAATTTAAGATTTACGTATCTAGAATCAACCTCACTTATCTCCTTGTTGTAAGAAGAAATTGAAATAGCCTCGATGCCTCGTTGACCTGCATTTAATGCCTCATCATATTTCTCTTTTAAAAGTTGATAAGGTATTTCTTGGTTTAAGTTATTAAATTGGATCATTGTGATAAATTTTAAAAATTAATTATATACGCCTTATTACCAATTAAGAACTTTAAAAAACAAAACCTATAAACAAAAAAAGCTGCATAATGCAGCTTCTTAAGTCTATTTATTTTTTTAGAAGTTGATAAACCTATTTATCGCATGCCAAACACTTTGGCTTCGTTTTGTTACTTTTTTCAAAATATCTCATCCTCTATGTAGCTCATCATCTCAATTGATAGTTTTTTTCGATTAAATTTTTTAGCTGCTAAAAAACTATTTGTTGCATAAGTGTTATACATATCATTATTATTTTTAATGTTTAGTAGGGCTTCAGCAAGTCTGTTGGGGTTTTCAGGGGGTATGACTAACCCCACCTTTTCCCTTCTAATAATTTCTGTTGATTCACCTTCAGGAACAGAAATAATTATTGGCAGCTTCATCGCCATGGACTCGAAAATTTTGGATGGAATCACTGTAGAAAATAGTGGCGTATCTTTTAATGAAACTAAAGAAACATCACATAAACTCCAAATCTTTGGCATATTTTCCTTTGCTTGCCTAGGTATCATAACCACATTAGACAGGTCACATGCTTTAACCAACTTCTCTAATCGCGATCTATCGGCACCACCGCCTGCAAACACTATTCTGACATCGTCGTCAGCTTTAAGTAGTTCCGCGGCTTGAATAATACTATCCAGCGCGTGCGCCAAACCGTGAGTTCCCACATAACCAGCCACAAACTTCCCTTGTAGTTGGAATTCTTTAGCAAACCCCGTATCTTTTTCAGGTAAAGGCTTATATTTGGATAAATCCACACCGTTAAGGACGACTTTAATCTTATCGGCTGACACACCTCGATTTTGAAGCTCTAGTTTAAAACTATGTGTTACTGAAATGATTAAATCAGCTTGGTGGTACAAGAATAATTCTAACTTTTCAAGAACTTTTATTATCCAACTTACTTTCATTGCCCCAACGGCTGTAATAGAAGCAGGCCAAATATCACGCAGCTCAAAAACAAAAGGAACACGTTTGAATTTCGCTAAAGCCCAGGCTGAGATAACCGTAAAAAACTGTGGCGAAGTCCCAATTACAATATCTACCTTTCGAGTAAATAAGCCAAAAAACAGGCTAGATAACATGAAAGAAATAAAATCAATTGTGCGTTTTATGAACCCTTCATTAGCTGTAATATAGGTTTTTACTCGCCAAACATTAATTCCTTCAATTTTGTGCTTTGACAGCCATTTGTTTTTATAACCTTCGAACACTTTCCCTTCTGGGAAATTCGGTGCACAGGTAATAACTGTAACCTTATGGCCCTTATTGACCCACTCATGAGCATGTTCAAAAGTTCTTGTTGCTGGTGCATTGCCCTCGGGAGGAAAATTGTCAGTTAAAAAAAGTATATGCATATCAGTTTTTGGACCAGGTAAACTCAACTTCTAGCTGAGGTTTTTCAAAGTCGAGTAGAAGCATTTTATTGGGTACTTCTAATCCAAACTCGGGATACCAAAAGGAATCGACAAGCGAAGCAACTTTTCCTTTAAGATTGCTAAATAAGATAAACTCAGTCCCTTCAATTCTCAATAAATTGTCCTCTAGGCTTATGATTAAATCAGGATGAAAATAAAAACGTGATTTTGCACTCTTAAATGTTCCTTGTAGTGAATCAGAGACAATAAGACTATTTTCACTAAAAGTTAATTTACGCGTATGAATACATCCACCGAATAATGACTTATAACCATTATGAGCGGCATGTAAGTCAATGCTATGATCATGTTTTAGTTCAGCATATCTGGAAATTATCTCTGCTCTTTTGGCAACTCTAAAACCACTCCATACCTGCGAAGAATCTTTATCAGCAACTTCAACTGTATTATGCGCAGCTGTTTTACGCTGATTAAGCCGCTTTGAGCTCAAACCATATTCTGAAGTGCCTGAATTAACAAATACACGCTGAGCACCAATGGATAGCTCAAAAGATAATGTGTCGGCGTGGGCGTGACCTGGGATATAGTCAGGACCTACAGCTGATGCATCAAATATTAGTTTGTTGCCTGCTAATGTGGCGCAAATATAACCACTGTTGGCGTTATCAATAATTTGAGGTTTACTAAAATCAAGAGGGCTAATTCCAAACCCCAATTGTTCAGCATAAATTTCAATTTTTGCTTTTGTTGGAGCAATTCCATCCGCAGAATCGTTAAAGAAAGATACGCCTCCATCAAGGTGGGTCATTGACTCCATAAAAGCCAATATTTTCGGTATATAATACTCTAGTTGAGACACTAATTTACCAGACACCTGGGTCGGATAAGCCCTACATAGGTTGAACATATCGAGCATATCCACTAGTATCAGGGAATGATACATTGGGCTTAATTCAAAATTGGCACCATCCTCAAGAATCTGTTCAGGAATTTCAGAAATTAACCCCTTTACCGCAATGCTTAGCCAACGTGTATTTTCAAAAATAACGCCGGCAAATAACAAGGCTTTTAAATTTACAAAATAATGGTTACCTAATAAGTGCTTTTCAAGGTCACTCGATAAAAAACTTGCTTGTGCGAAGACACTGCTTAACAATTTTTCATCTAACTCTAACCCGCCAAGCCAAGCTTTTAGGATATTAACAATCCTTAAAGATGTGGGGTAAGGTTCCCAACCATTGCCATATCCAACTGGGTTTTGATCAACCCAACTATTTAATAATTGTAAATGTAACTTGTGTTTTTTTTCAGCTTTATTCGAAAGAAGATCTTCAAAATAATGTAAATTATAGACCCAGAGTTTACTGGGTGATTCATTGTTCCAGTCAGCTGGTAAATCAAGTTTCTTAGTATGATTTAAAAAACATGCCTCTAGTCTACTATCAATTTTATTGTTATAAAGCAGCAGATGTTCCCATGTTTTTGAGCGCTTAGGTTTTTGCCCTTGAAAACTTTCGGTGACCTTTGGTGTTATTAATTTCCGTACTAACCTGAAGTAGATTTGCTGCCACTTTAGATATCTTAAGGTATTAAATAACAGAAAAAGCTTCCTAATTCGGTGCATTTGAAATAATCTCAGACTAATTTAATTATTTATTTTCTCAACATTTCTGCTATATCCACAGAAACGCGCGCTACTTCAAAAATTTCATCCTGTGGAATGGGGCTCTCTCTCCCTTCCTTTACGCTCTCCATAAACGCATCAACACAATTTTCCTGTCCCTTGTCCTGCGACCAAAGACTCATCTTGTTAAAGCCCTTCCATCCAAAACCGCGAAGTTTTCTAAAGTTATCTAACTGGAGCACCCCATCATCACAAAAAACCTCTATACGCTCTTTAGGAAAAGACTTTCCTCCATTAGCAAAATAATGAATAGAACCCATAGAACCATCCTCAAAAGTAAGAGATATTAAAGCCTTATCTTCTGTTACTTCGACAAAATCATTCTCACCCATTTTTACAGCATTAAAGGATTTTATTTTTGATCCAGCCAAAAAGCGCATCAAATCAATATAGTGACAGGCTTCACCGATAATGCGTCCACCACCTATTTCAATATCATGAGTCCAATGGTCCTTGGGTATTTCACCTGCATTCATTGTCATAATAAAGGTTTTAGGTGAAGGCTTAACACTGAGAAGGCTTTTAATTTTCTGTATATGTGGTGAAAAACGTCGGTTATATCCGACCATTACAATAGACTTAGACTTTTTATGAGAATCTATAATTTTATCAATTTCATTATGAGTAAGAGCCAGTGGTTTTTCTACAAAAACATGCTTACCTGTTTCTAAAGCTTTGATGGTTTGAGATGCATGGAGATTGTGCTGTGTAGCAATAACTACAGAATCAACAGTATCGTCTAAAGCCTGCTCAATGTCAGTAGAGGCTTTAAGAAACCCATTTTTTTTACCATGATGAACTGCGCTCATACCACCACTGGTTACTAAGGTAGTTAAATTAGCTCCTGCTTGCTTAAAAGCTGGGATAAGAACTCTTGATGCGTAATTGCCACCCCCAATAAATGCAACATTTCCTATCTGGGGTTCACTGATGGTATTTTCGCTGAGTTCAACTGTATTTTTTGATAGTGATTCCGCTGAAGCTTCCTCATAATCCAGCAGAATCCCCAGAGACGAACGGTCATCAAGCTTCTCATAGGCAGCTACGGCATCATCAATTTTAAATCGGTGACTTATTAATGGTTTAACATCAATGGAACCAGAGGCCATTAGATCTAGAACTGCCTCAAAGTTTCGTTGTTCCGTCCAGCGAACAAAACCAAGTGGATAATCCATTCCTTTATCTTCGTAGCCATCATCATAGCGACCTGGACCGTAGGAGCATGAAACTTGAAAAGTTAGTTCTTTTTCATAAAAATCAGCTCTACTTAATTCAAGACCAACAACACCCACTAATACAATTCGACCTCTTTTGCGACACATCGTTGCCGCTTGATGGACAATATCATTATTCTTTGAGCTTGCTGTTATAATTACAGCATCAACCCCGCGACCACGTGAAAAAGCTTCAGCCATAACAACAGCGTTTTGTTCTTTTGATAAATCAACAACCTCAGCGCCAAACTGCCTTGCGAGCTCACACTTAGCTGAATCAAAGTCGATACCTAAAACTCTGCATCCATTAGCCTTTAAAATCTGAACTGTTAGCAAACCGATCAAACCCAGACCTGTCACTACTACTGTTTCGCCAACAGTAGGATTCACAAGTCGAATACCTTGCATTGCAATTGCGCCCAAGACAGTAAATGCAGCCGTTTCGTCGCACACTTCATCGGGAACCAAAGCCACAAGGTTTTTAGGGACACGAACAACTTCCGCATGAGGGCCATTTGAGACAACACGAGCATTCTTTTCAAATCCTGTATCGGTTCCATTAAAAACCTTACCTACATTGCAATATCCCAATGGTAGCGGCTGATCTAGCTTTGATTTCACAGCATCATAAGTTGCTGGAAAACCATCAGTTTTAACCTTCTGTAACACCATTTTAACTTTGTCTGGTTGAGAGCGCGCCTTATCAATCCAGCCTGCCTTACCAAAGTCAACCAACATCCGCTCAGTGCCAACTGAGACAAGTGTTTTTGAAGTTTGAATAATTACCTTCCCTTTTATGCTTTTTGGAGCCGGAAGGTCAGCCAAGGTAGTGACACCATTATAAATATTTTGTAAGATTTGCTTCATATTTTTCTCCAATTGAAATGACCGGTTTTAGCCTTTTTTAACACCATATTTTTTACATAAAGCATTAATCTTGTCGACCGAATAACCTCTTCAAAATCTCTCGCTGTATCTTGCTTAAATGGCTGTAAGATAGCTTCCTTATGCCCGACATCCTTAGGTTTATATTTAATATCTTCCCTTTGATCATGTTTTTGAAAGGATGCTCGCCTGAAATCATCAATATGAACCTGATAGTCCTTTTGATGAATTAAAATTGTTTCTTCAATTCCTTCAAATGGCTCAGAATATGACGTCAAAATGAGACTGAAAACATCACCACGCGGAGATTTAAACACAACCACTAAATTATCATCAGGCATCCTTTCATCACTGTAAGTAATTGCTATATCAAACTCAGATACATTTGATTGATTGAGTAAATGAATGCATAAATCAATCCAGTGACCAAGGTTTCCGCACACGCGAGTACCTTCTTCTGGTTTTCTGTACCAATGACCAACATCAATAAAATGCCCAACAACAAAAATAGAAACCATCAAAGGGGAAAAATTATCAATATCTTGCTTAACTTTCTTAATTGCTGAAGAGAATGGTCTATTGTAACCACAAAATACATTTACACTACTTAATCTATAGGCAGTTTCCAGTTCAAGAAGTTGCTCCTCAGTTACTGAAATAGGCTTCTCAATATAGACATCAACACCTTTATTTATTGCCATCAAGGCATATTTAGTATGAGTAGCATGATTGGATGCAATATAAATAACTTTCACTTCAGGACAAAAAATTTCTTCCACTTCATCAACGAATTCGCATCCATAAAAAGTTGCAAGGGTTTTCGCATTATCTCTATTAATATCGAAAACTTTATAAATTTTGAAAGGACTATAGCTATTTAAAAAATAAGAAATGGTGGTAAAACCAAATTGGCCACAACCGATAAGTGCAATTTTACTTTTTTTAATTACCATGGTGGGCATAAGTAAATATGATAAACTTTTGTTAACTCTCATCCGTCCAAAAGACTTAACCAAAGTTCTTTTAAATCCATAGATCCTTGAGTACCGCCATACTTTCTTTAGTTTAAAAACAATTTTTATAAAACGTATCTTTAGCATATTTTAAATATCTTTAGGCTTTTGAGGTTACAAGCAATGTCTATTGAACTCTACTTATTTTTGTACCTACATAATTTCATTTAAACTATAATACAAATGTATTTCGAGAAACTTTAAGCACGATCAAGCGCTTCTATATGCCTCCTAGCAACAGACTTTATCTCATATTAAAGCGTTAAACCGCCAACCGAGGATCCACTCTAAGCTACATTTTATTGCCTGTGGGCGAGATCCAAATATCAGCATAATTCTGACCAAATATTACACACCTATGGCGATGTTTTGTCTTTCTTGCATACAAGAGATTCAAAAAATTCTCGATACCCACTAAGTACCGATTGATAGGAGAAGGTCGAATAGAGATCTAAATTATATTGCGATAATTCTGTTTTTTTAAGGCCATCCCAAGCGGTCTCACCATAGTCAATCATTAAATTAGAGGTTCCATCTATATGCTTTTCCAAATTAGTCATACCATTTGAGCAAATAAAAGGTAAGCCTAATGCCAAGCAGTCATAAAATTTTGTTGGTTGAATTTTCTGATAATTAGCTAGCTGTGCATCATACATCATCAAGCAATAATCCATTTTCGACAGTAATTTATGGCATTCAAGGTGAGACAGAGCACCATGAAAAATAATATTTTCAGCGCGGGGAATGATATCTTTCAGCCGAACAGGAATGACATTACATGCTATATGAAGCTCAATATTGTTGGGTTCAGATCTGACATAGTCAAAAATAGCATCAAAATTCCTATCTTTACTGAGATAACCAAAATAAGCTAATCGTATAGGTCCCGGCAAAGTTGTTTTTCTTAATCCATAGTCCTCAACAGTATTATGGACTACATATAAACTTTTAGGCTTCAGTAAGTAGAAATATTCATAACCATACTCATCCGGAATTACCACTTTTGAAGCAAACAATGCTGTTATATTGTCAACTAATTGGATTAGATGTTTGACAACTCTTGGCCATTTATAGGATACAGCAAGATAATCCCGACAATCATAAATAACTTTGACTCTTACAAAAAGGCTATAAAAAAATATAGGCAAGAATGATAACATTGACATATTAAAAATAACTCTAGGTCTATATTTCCAGATATTTCGCCAAAGGAATACTTGCCAGTTGATGAGGGTGAAAATGGATTTCCTACACTTAAAATGGTGCTCAATATAATTCTCTAGATAAACATCATCATTATCAGACCAATCTATAATAACCTCAGCTGCCTCGCTTCTTTTAGTAGCATAGCGAGCTCTCTTTAAAGCAGGAGTTTGATGTATATCTCTTGGGCCTGTATACATTATGTACATTTAAGTTATCCTTTTAACAATGATTATTTAGGTTGATGTAGTTCTAGTCTGTATTTGAACAAACTCAATACCTGGAGTAATGTGTAAAAAAATTAATTATTTAAGATAAATCCAGTTAGATGATTTTCGAAAATTCACTAAGTAGTGTCATCCCATAACGGTGACTTTTCTCAGGGTGAAATTGAACGCCAAAGACATTTTTATGTTGGATGATACTTGGGAAGTCATAGCCATAAAAAGTAGTCGCAACAATATTTTCAGGATTATCACAAACAGCATGATAAGAATGAGTGAAGTAGAACCGAGGGTCTTTTAACTCAGCATTCATCAAACAGGATGGGCGTTTTTTGATTGAATAATTCCAACCCATATGTGGTACCTTTATTTTTGGGTCAGTTATTTTAAAACGTTGGGCAGACCCTCTTATAAGACATAAACCCTCCTCAATACCTTCTTCGCTTGATCCGAGCAAAAGTTGCATGCCTAAACAGATGCCTAAAAGGGGCGTATCTCCACGAAAAGCTAAATCCTGAAGAGGCTCAAAAAGATTATTTTTACGCAGGGCTTTAACGCCCGCATCAAAGGAACCTACACCTGGAAGAATTACTTTACTGCAATGCATCAGGTCTAAAAAATTACTGGAGCGAAAACACTCTACACCGATGTGTTGCAAGATATTTTGAACAGCACCGACGTTACCCAAGCCAACGTCCACGATCATAATTTTATTCGACAAACTAACACCCCTTTATTAATTTAGCGTAAAGCTTCACCATTTCACCAACTACTCAGACTAGATAGGAGATCGACTTTCACTTTGATTAAACACTAAACTTAAGAAACTCCAAGATCAATATCTTTGAGTTTCTTGAAGCTACTTTTCAGCCTGCATGAATATAGTAGAATTGTGAGCATACAAGTTACGCCCAGTAAAACATAATACCAACTAGATATTATTTCATTGTGGAGGTTTAAGTAAAAAATTAGCCAAACGGCTGGGCCCAAGATGATGGCTGAAATGATTAACTCAAAAAAGCTAATGACCAAAATATTAGTCATCCATACTCCTGACTTACTCATTATCCAATATCCAGCTATTACATAACCAACGCTAGTAAAAAGGGAGTACATCGCTATAGCCCAATAAATCTCGCCCAAAAAAACTCCTACCAGCAAACCAATCATCCTCATTAACATAATCAAAAACTGAAACCGTAACTCCATCTTTTGCTTCTCAAGAACCAAGAAAAGTGTCATCAAGGGAACAAAAACAAAAATTGCAACAATTGAAGGTACAAGTAAAGAAATATATACACCGCTTATTTTCCAGCTCTCGCCAAAAATGACCGCTGCTAAATCACTAGCGAAAAAAGCAACAGCAGTAAATGGGATAATTGCTATTCTAATCAATAATGAATATGAGCTAAAGACAAAAGAAGGCAATGTCTGAGCCGTTTTTAAGATCAAAGCTCTTGACATGAAAACTTTACCGCATGATTCTGCTATCATAGCAACTGGTGCTAGACAGACTCTAAGAGCAAGAGCAAATAAACCAGCCTCAGCTAAGGAGTAAACACCTGCTATTACTACTGGGGGTGCCTGAGACCCGATGACCAATAAGCCATCCGACAATACGATATACCTTGGAAAATTAGCATACCTAACAATCGCTTTTTTGACGCTACCAAATGTTATACGGTACAGCAGATAAAAATATTTTCGAAAGACAGTCGCAATCAAGGCCAACACAGTAACTAAATTAGCAATCACATGTCCTGCTATCAAGGCAATTGAACCTAGCTTTAACAACCCTCCAGTTAACTGCACAAATAACAAAATGAATGACACTGAGCCTCGACTTATTGCGATAATATCAAACCTGCCAGCTTTAACTAACCAAAAACGCCAAAGGTTTAAAAATGCAAGGTTTATTGCTGCAACCGGAAGTATCCACAAGGGTATGGCATGGGCGGAACTAGGAATCAACGAACGAAATTCTGTCTCGAAAAAATACAATGCGACAAGTATTAAGAAGCCAATAAGGGCACCAAGACCAAGGCACAACTTCAAAATCGAGAGCGTGCTAGTAATTGACTGGCTTATAGGTATTGCGAGCTCATACTTTAAAAAGATTCCCATAGAAAGAAATGTTACTATTGCAACATAAATAGCAAATATTCCAAATTCTTCGGGTGTAAATAATCTCGTTAGGATAGGAGCTGCCACTATAAGCATTAATTGTGCGCCACCACTGCCCCCGATTGCATAAAGAGAGCTCCGCGCAAGGCTTAATTTTGAACCATAAAGACTCATTTAGAATTTGAACACCCTAACGATCTTGAGAGGGTGCTCTTAAACCCTGACATACCCCGATAGATTTTTAGCAAGAAATCATAAAGCCCCTTTTCCGATGGATATAACAAATGAGATTTAGGTGCGCGTGATAGATAGGTTAACAGCTGGTCATTGGACCACTGCATCTTCTTTAAAAAGTATTCTCTATCTCTTTCAAGCTCGATCATTGAAGGGTAAGCATAGGTGGTCTTCAAATTAACTAAAGCTTCATCTCGAGACATTAGTTCAGAGATTATTAAAGTAGAGAAGTGGACCCTTCTCTTATCATATCCAAATTTCTCTGGTAGCAAATAGCCTTGATAGAATCGTGTGAATATAGATTCATAATGCTTATACGGATAGGCTTTATATCCATATTCCTTAGTTAACACCGATAACACATTTTCTTTGTCATAATCCATCAAATCTAATATGGAGGACCATTTTCTTCTAACGATAAACTCTTGGAACAACCAACCACCTACTCCTATAACAGGAAAACTGTCTAACTTATGGCCACCAAATCTTGAAGCAATCGCTTTGATATTTCGTTTGTCGAACTTTAAGTGGTTCCATTCAGCTGGCATTTTCAAACCTTCTGTGGCTAAATTCATCCCCCCTAAAATGTGCTTAACTCCAAATTTGGAAGCCTGCTGGTAATTAACACCTAACATTGCGTTATCATACAGCAGCTCTATATCAACAACATCGGCATCAAAAAAGGACTGCATAAGATTCCGATATTCTGACCAATCAATAACGTAAGTAAAAAGATCGACATCGAGCTGTTTAACTAGGTTCGCGATATTGTTTTGGGCAAGCTCTGAATTCCAACCATTATCCATATGTACAGCTAATGGCCTTAAACCAAACTCAACAGCTTTAATAAGAACCCATGAGCTGTCCACTCCTCCAGAAACGCCAACAATGCAATCATACTTTTTCCCTGCTCCATCTCTCTTTACCTGAGAAATGAAATTATTTAATTCTTTGGCCCGAATAGTGGTATCTTCATGCAACTGAACACGGGAACGTTCTAAAAACTCTTCACAAAAATTGCACTCACCAGCTTCATTAAATGATATTTCCTTCACTGATTGATCCATCACGCAACGAACACATATTTTCTTTAAACTACTCATAAAATTTCACTCAACTTTTTTTCAATGACTTCTTTGGAAGGAACATTTATCAAGACCGCTCTATGTGGACCATAAAAAATAAAAAATGACCCTACAGAAACTCCGCTTGCCCCACATTGTATTGCAAGCTTAATGTCCTCAACAGAGGCGACTCCACCACCAGCTACAACTGGAACAGAGAGGTTATCTGAGGCCTCTTTAATGAGCGCCTCGTCAATACCACCCAAAAGGCCTTCATGCTTTACAGATGTAATTAGCACTTCTCCTGCACCTGCATCCACACATTTTTGAGCATGCTCAAGCCAAGATCCTTTTAAAGAGCGCCTTGCGGCTGCATTATAAAGTCTGCGCTGTCCAAAAAAATTAGTTGCAACATCCACAGACACAACAATACTCTGGCTTCCAAATACCTGTGCTATTTCGGATATTAGTTCTGTTCTTAACAAAGAAGATGTCTGTAAACAAATCTTTTCAACGCCTAACGAAAATATAGTTTTTGCCTGATCGAAGCTAGTAATACCACCCCCATAGCACAGCGGCATAAAACACTCAGAAGCGAGCATCTCAATGATCTCAAATTTTGGAGGAGCATTTTTTCTACTTGCATTAATGTCTAAAACAATAAGTTCATCAACCTCTTTGTCATTAAAAATCTTTACTACGTTCGTAGAATCACCGATATACTTGTGATTCTTAAAGTTTTGACCCTTGACGAACCCGCTATCACCGAGCAGGAGAGTTGGGATTACTCTTTTAAGATTCACCTATTCACCTTAATAGTGGAGATGTCTGATGCCTTATTATTCATAAAAGATAACGTATTTAATGTGCGAACTAGAGTTAGAGTTCATAGACTTTTAGCCTTTTGGAATTTAGGAGAATTAAACATGAGTTTTCTGATAATCAAAAATAATAAAATTGCCAATCCACCTTTATTTACAAACGTTGATGGACCACCAGTAACAAAGGTAGCCAAGTAAAAAAAGAGGGCGCCATAACTAAACACACGTATTATGCTGCGTCGACCTCTCAAAAAACGATGATAAATCATTAAATTTATATAACCGAATAACAAATACGCTACAGTAACCATTACAATTCCGCCGTTGTAAATAACTGAGGCAACAGTTGAGATTGCCAAGGTACCGCGATCAGTGCCATGAACCATCGCAAACATTTCATGCTGTAAGTAGCTACCTGATTGACCTGGAACAAGACCTCGCAACTGCTCATACCACTCGTAAAAAAACACGATATCACGTTGAAACAACTCACGGAAGCTAATCAATGTGTCGTATTGCTCTGTATAAAAAAATCTCTCAAATGTCTTTAAAACTGACATAACAAAAACATTATTACCATCTTCAAATTGATAGTTTTTGTATAAAAACGTCATAAAAGAAAAAAGCCCAAAAATTATAATCCCAGGAATGAT
>Ga0206129_10005305_pt1 | contig 13663 bp, 14 predicted proteins | sample Helgoland_Spring_8_FD_148616 | JGI IMG/M metagenome (GOLD analysis project Ga0206129, IMG submission 148616) | Pelagic subsurface seawater microbial communities from Kabeltonne, Helgoland, North Sea - Helgoland_Spring_Bloom_20160502_2 | ecosystem: Environmental > Aquatic > Marine > Epipelagic ...
ATGATGATCCACGTGGCAAATATAAGACTATCTATGACAAGCCTGTAAGTAGATTTAGTACACGCAACCGCAAAGAGTTTCAGCGTGAACTAAAGATCCAAAGCGGCAATGGACTATGGGAAAGCGATATTAATCCTGTGTTCCGCTGTTTAGCAGACAACTATCTAAACGCAGATGCTCCTAAACTACAAACTGCATTTTTCGATATTGAAGTAGACTTCCACAAAGAAAAGGGCTATAGTAGTCCTGAGGATCCTTTCAATCCGATCACAGCAATATCAGTATACTTGGACTGGACAGATCAACTAGTCACATTGGCTATTCCGCCAAGTGGTATGACAATGGAGACTGCTACAGACTTGTGCAAGCGTTTTGACAACACATACTTGTTTACCAGTGAAGCAGAGATGCTTGGTGTGTTCTTGGACTTGCTAGAAGATGCAGACATTGTAAGTGGATGGAACAGTGAAGGGTATGATATTCCTTATACAGTAAACCGTATTACTCGTGTGCTTAGTAAAGATGATAACAGACGCTGGTGCTTGTTTGGTCAACTGCCTAAGAAGCGTACATTTGAACGCTTTGGTAAAGAAAGTGTGACATTTGATCTAGTAGGACGGGTGCATTTGGATTATATGCAACTGTATCGCAAATACACCTACGAGGAGCGTCACAGTTATACACTAGACAGCATTGGCGAACATGAACTAGATGAACGCAAGGTTGCATATGAAGGTACACTGGATCAGTTATACAACCAAGACTTTGAAAAGTTCATTGACTATAACAGACAAGATACTGCACTACTAAACAAACTAGATAAGAAACTGCGCTTTATTGACCTAAGTAATGTGTTGGCACATGAGAACACAGTGCTACTAATGACTACTATGGGTGCTGTTGCTGTGACAGAGCAAGCGATTATCAATGATGCACATGCTCGAGGCATGGTTGTTCCCAATCGTAAAAACAGAGATGGTGAAAGCACTACTGCAGCAGGTGCGTATGTTGCATACCCCAAGAAGGGATTGCATGACTGGATTGGTGCTATTGATATTAACAGTCTGTATCCTAGTGTGATTCGTGCGCTTAACATGGGTCCAGAAACTGTGGTAGGACAACTGCGTCAAACAATGACTGAACATGCAGTACGCACACACATGGCAAATAAAAAGAGCTTTGCTGATGCATGGGAAGGCGAGTTTGGATCAAAAGAATACCAAGCAGTTATGAACATGGAGCGTGGTACTGAGATTACCATTGACTGGGAGAACGGTGACGAAGATACGCTGAGTGCATATGATGTTTGGCGGCTTGTATTTGACAGCAATCAACCATGGACGCTTAGTGCTAACGGTACTATCTTTACATATGAACGCAAAGGCATTATCCCTGCACTGCTTGAACGCTGGTATGCAGAGCGTAAAGATATGCAAAAAGAATTGAAAAAAGCAAAGGATGAAAAAGGTGATGTTGAATATTGGGATAAGCGACAATTGGTTAAGAAGATTAATCTCAATAGTTTATATGGTGCTATTCTTAACCCTGGGTGTCGTTTCTTTGACCATCGTATTGGGCAATCCACAACTCTTACTGGAAGGTGCATCTCCAAGCGAATGGCTGAAACAGTTAATGGTCTCCTTACAGGAAAGGAAGATCATGTAGGCGATGCTATTGTATATGGCGATACTGATTCGGTGTACTTTAGTGCATGGCCCATGATGCGTGAAGATGTAGAAGCAGGCAGGCAAGAGTGGACAAAAGAGATTGTTGCACAACTGTATGATGGCATTGCAGATCAGGTTAACTTAGAGTTTCCTGTGTTTATGGAACGAGCTTTTCATTGCCCAAGAGCTAATGGTGAGATCATTAAAGGCGGCAGAGAGATTGTTGCAACTAAAGGTCTATACATTACCAAGAAGCGTTATGCAGCACTGATCTATGATTTAGAAGGCTTTAGACTAGATACAGATGGCAAGCCAGGTAAAGTTAAAGCAATGGGATTGGATCTCAAGCGCAGTGACACGCCCAAGGTTATGCAGGACTTTATGAGCGAACTACTGTTGGATGTACTAACTGGTAGCCAGCGTGAAGAGATTATTGAAAAGATCAAAGAGTTTAAGAATATATTTCACGAGCGGCCAGGCTGGGAAAAAGGCACACCCAAGCGTGTTAATAACTTGACCAAGTATGCAGCAGAAGAAAAACGACTTGGTAAAGCAAACATGCCAGGACATGTTAGAGCAGCAATGAACTGGAACAACATGCGTAAGATGAATGGCGACAAGTACAGCCAAGAGATTATGGATGGTGCTAAAACTATTGTGTGTAAACTTAAAAGTAATCCTTTGGGCTGGACTAGTATTGGCTATCCCACAGATGAGACACATTTGCCACAGTGGTTTAAAGACATGCCATTTGATGATGGACTGATGGAAGCAACTATTGTTGATCAAAAGATTGATAACTTGCTCAGTGTTCTCAAATGGGATCTTAAAGGTGCAACACAAACTGCAAACACATTTGATGATTTATTCTCCTTTGAGTAATATACGCATATAAATACAGTAGGAGAACGTCGATGAAACTTGTAGATAAAATGATTTTGTTTAATCGCTTTTTGCGTAATAACAAAGACCGCAAGTTGCAACTCGACGAACTATTAGCAAGCAACAAAGAATATTTCCAAGAACAAAGCCGTTACTGGCGCGACAAATCCTTATACAATGATCTAGATTCTGCATTGGACGATATACAACGTATCAACGATGAGTATAACAGTTCGTTAGATAAAGTTGATAAAAAGATCAGTGAACTGCTTAGAGAACAAGAACTTGTAGTACTACGCAGAGACTATGACACATATGCTACACAAGAGCGTACTCTTGAACTAATGCAAGAACGAGCATTGAAAGATAAAGAGTTTATCAATGAGATATCCGCAGACGTAGGTTATTACAGTGACTGGCGTTGGGCAGGGGTTGAACTTAATCCTAGCACAGGGTCGCTTACAGAAAGTATGCTTGCTTGTGATCCACTGTACCTATACACAGGAAACATAGCAGACACAGATGGTATCCGCAGCAAGTTTAACAGTTTTTTTGCAGACAAGCGGCTAATGATCTATGACGATTTAGACAAGTTGCCGCAAGGTCAGCTAGGATTAGCAACAAGTATCAACTGCTACGAGTTCTGGCCTATTGACCCTATAAAAGATGAAATGCGTAAAGTATATAACATACTATGCCCGGGCGGTTATTTTGTCTTTACTTACAATGATTGTGAACGTGAAGCAAGTCTAGACTTTTTAGCAGGTGCCGAAGCATATCGTTCATACAATACTAGAACACTTATGAAAAGTATGGTTGAAATGCTTGGGTTCGACATTGTAAAAGAACAGTGTTACCGAGAAGCAAACAGTTGGATGGTAGTCAAAAAACCTGGTGATCTAACTACGCAAAAACTAAGTGCGCCGCTGGTTACAATTGAAACTTCGTAAATAATTTTATTGACATTAACCCCAAACCTAAATATAATACTACTATTATAAACATAAGGAAACTTCGATGAAAGATTATCTACTCGACATCGTCAAGCATACACATTCGCTTGGCTTTATTAGTCTTGTTAAAGTAACAGGCACAGACAAAACCACAACATTTGAAGGACTTGCAGAAGACCGTAGTGTTATTCTACAAGCCACAACTAAAACACCAGTAGCAGACTTTATGGGAACATTTGGTATGCCTAACTTGGACAAACTTGGTGTTATCCTGCGTATTCCAGAGTATGCAGAAAATGCTAACATCAGTATTAACACACAAGAGCGCAACGGTGAAAACGTACCAGTTGGTATTGCATTTGAAAATGCTGGCGGCGACTTTAAGAACGATTATCGCTTTATGGCAAGTGAGATCATTAATGAAAAACTTAAAACAGTTAAGATGCGTGATGTAAATTGGGGTATTGAGTTCCAGCCTACAGTAGCAAGTATCCAGCGTTTCAAGTTTATGATCAGTGCTAACAGTGAAGAAACTACATTCATTGCAAAGACAGAAGGTACAGACCTCAAGTTTTACTTTGGTGACCATAGCACACACGCAGGTAACTTTGTGTTCCAACATGATGTTCAGGGCACAGCAACACGCGGATGGGCATGGCCCGTTGAGCAAGTCAGCAAGATTCTAAGTCTTGGAGGCGACACAACGTTCAAGATCAGTGACGATGGCGTTGCTGAGATTGTTGTAGACAGCGGACTTGCAGAGTATCGTTACTTACTTCCAGCACAAAGCAAGTAATGGCTGACTTCTTTCGTCCTCGTTCTTATGCTATGAAAGTTGATCCAACGCTGAAATATGCGTGGATCAACATTCCTAAGAATGGAAGTAGTTTCATACAAAAAGTACTAGGCGACAATGCTTGGAACAATGTACCCGAAGATTTAATCAGTAGCATTGCAGAATCTCCTAGCGTAAAGAAAATTGTTGTACTACGAGATCCTGTTGAACGATGGATCAGCGGCTTTGCGCAGTGTATGAGCGATACAGGTAGTTTAAAAATATTAGACTTGTTAGACAATGATATGTTTATAAAAACTATTAGAATGAATCCAGTATATGACGATCACACAGAATATCAGCATAGATTTATAGGCAACGCACAAAACTTAGAATATATCTATATGCAAAAAACTAGAATTAATGAGTTTTATAGACTACTTGCTGCTTGGATTAGAAGTACAGGCGGTGTTGCTGATTTTGATAACTGGCAAGATCCTGTAAACCCTGCAAGCAATAACGCTAATAAACTTGCAATCAACAATAAACTTAGTGTACAATTTAACAAAGATAAACTGTTAAAAGACTTGCACAAAAGAGATTATGAACTGTTTGAAAAATATGACCGATTTACCAACTAACCTAACAGAACTACAAAGTGACTATGCGGTATTCTTGCCAGCACTTAGTACATTCTATGCACTGTTTGTAGGCAGACAGCGCAGAGGATTACAGCCTTATGATGAAAATGTTAAGGCTAGTGGTGTTCCGTATATCCCGCTTGATAGAATCCCTGCACATTTACCTCATGGTGTCGAAAGCATGAACTGGCTTGATCCCAAGGGATTGTGGCAGTACAAGTGGAGTTTGCACAGTGCTGGACACGCTAGTTTGGATCTTACCAAAGACCTTTACAGAGAAGATATGTTCCGTGATCGCAACAGAGAGTCAAGTTGGCTACTAGGCGACTCGGGAGGCTTTCAGATTGGTAAAGGTAAATGGGAAGGCGACTGGCGTGCAAACAGTGGTTGCGAAAAAGCACAAAAGAAGCGTGATGGTGTACTACGTTGGATGGACAAGTTCATGGACTATGGAATGATCTTGGATATTCCAGCGTGGGTGGATCGTAGTCCAGAAGGCAGTGCAGCAAGTAAGATCAGTTCATATCAAGAAGCAGTTGACGGCACAAGGTTCAACAACGAATACTTTATGAAACACAGAGACGGTAGTTGCAAGTTCTTAAATGTGTTACAAGGTGAAAACTTTGCACAAGCAGATGACTGGTACGAGCAAATGAAAGACTTTTGTGATCCGGTAAAGTATCCAGAAACACACTTTAATGGTTGGGCAATGGGTGGTCAGAATATGTGCGACATTCACCTTGCACTCAAGCGTGTGGTTACACTGATGCGTGACGGCTTACTTGAAAAGGGCAAGCATGATGTTATGCACTTCCTTGGTACAAGTAAACTAGAATGGGCAATGGTGCTAACTGCTATTCAACGTGGTGTTCGCAAAGCACACAATGAAAACTTTACTATTACATTTGATTGCGCTAGTCCTTTCCTTGCTACAAGCAACGGGCAACAATATACAGGTTACCGTTTGGAGCAAGAAGGCAAGTGGAGTTACATGATGGAAAATGCACCTGATGATAAAGCACTGCACATGGACACTACTCCATACGATCAACATTGTGCGCCACTGTATGATAACTGGATGCCAAGTCCAATGAGTCAAGGACTAAAAGTAAATGATGTTACAGTATATGGGCCTAACGATGTAAATCGCATGGGACAAAGCAATGCTACAAGTTGGGATAGTTTCACTTATGCACTGCTAATGAATCATAATGTATACACACACTTGCGCAGTGTGCAGGAAGCAAACCGTGTGTTTGACGAAGGCAGATATCCTTATATGCTAGTAGAAGATACATTTGACAAAACAGAAGTTAAAGATGTTATTGCTAGAATCTTTGAACTAGACAGTTATGATGCACAAATGAAAATGATCGATGACCATACACGGCTATGGATGAAGGTTGTTGGCACACGCGGTCATGTTGGAAAGAAAACAGTCAACAGTAGCGCACAGTTCTTTAGTTTGTTTGAGGAAGTATAATGCGAGCTCTTATAGTAGGTATGGGTATAGGCGAACTATACAAAAGTATTTACGAAAGCAAACTCTGGGATGTAACAACAGTAGATCAGCAAAAGCCTGCTGACTATTGGGATATTGAAGAAGTTCCAGGCGAGTTTGATGTAGCACACATTTGCACACCTAACTGGACACACGGCACTATTGCAAGAACCATTGCTAGTCGTTGTAAGATTGTGTTTGTAGAAAAGCCAGGATTGCGCACAGCAGAACACTGGGAAGCACTTGTACATACATTTCCTAACACACGGTTTTGCATGGTTAAAAACAATCAGTTTAGACACAATGTAGCAGACCTGTATATGATTGCTCGCAAAAGTGATGAGATTGTTCTCAACTGGCACAACTATAATCGAGTGCCTAGTCCAGGCAGTTGGTTTACTGAAAAGAGTCGTGCATGGGGTGGCGTAAGCAGAGACTTGATGCCACACTTGCTAAGTTGGATACAGGTATTTGAGCCAGAATGGATTAGTTTAGGACTGTATAGTGCTAACAAACATCAACACTACACACTGGATACTGTGGGATCAACTGACTATGGCGTAGTAGATCCAAGTGGCGTATATGATGTTGATGACACTGCAGAATTAATGCTAAACAACGAATGGCATATGTATACCTGTACTACAAGTTGGAAAAACCCTGTAGGTGATAAGATCAACATTGAGTTTTTCAAACAAGGTGATCTAATTCACACAGAGCCACTTGGACTATGCCCAGAAGATGCATATGAGAAAATGGTTGACACAGCCATAGATAATCTATATAATGATAGATACTGGAGCGAGCAGTTCGCTCGTGACGGTTGGATTCATAAACAACTAGAGTTGTTCTAATGGTTAATATATTATATACATCAGGCAATGGTGTGTTTGAAGAAGCAAAATACTCTCCTGGTAAATTAGATGCACAGGACATTCATGTTCGTGCAGTAATGACAGGAGTATGTCGCAGTGACATCGCAATGATGAACGGCGATTTTGGTCCACTACCAATACATATGCAAGGACACGAAGGACTTGCACAAGTGATGGCTGTGGGCAGTGGTGTTTCAGGAGTACAGCCCGGCGACTATGTAGCAACCCGAGGCGAGCCAGCGTATGCTGACGAGTACCATGTGAAACCTGAACAATGGGTTGTAGTTCCAGAGGCAGATCCAAAGTGGATTTTAGAGCCAGTGGCATGCGGGGTCAACTGTGTGCTACAAGCAAGGCATGCTATCGCACTGCAAACTACAACCACACCGCTGCCCAGGGCATGTATTATTGGCAGTGGATTCTTAGCAAAGATTGTACTACAAACATTCCGCATACTACATCCAGACATTAGTGTAGACGTTATTGGTAAGTCAAACGAAGAGTGGTTTGGCGATAATGGCGCGCCTCTGCTAATAGACTTTGATGGCACATATGATATTATTATAGATCTTAAAGAAGATGATCGTGTGTTTAACACAGACTGTATCAACGAAAACGCAATCATTATTATGGCTACCGAAAAGCCTGAGGGTATTGATACTACACTTGCTAACATGCTTTGGAAAGCAGTAACAATGATCTTCCCAAGTCCAAGAGCACCTACATTCTATGAGGCAATGGTATTGAGCAAAACTTGGATTGCAGATGGATCTTTAACAGTTGACAACTTCTGGGATCGCAGTTATAATAGAACTACAGAATGGCAGCAAGCATTTGAAGATGCTAACAATCGCACAGGTAACTATGGTAGAGGTTATATTCAATGGGACTAGATACTAACAAGCGACAGGAAGTTGTATACTTCACAGGCACAGAAGTAGAGCACACAGCAATGTACGGTGAAAAAACACTGTTTGTTGTTGGTGTGCAACCTTGCAATGAGATTCAAAAGCGGGCAGACGCACACGGCATCAAGCATTTATACTTTGGTACCAGTCAAAGTTTTGCACCTGAAAGCGATGCAGACTGGACTGCTTGGGAAAACATGATCAAAGCATTGCTTAGTGCAGGTTATTGGTGTACACTGGACTATGATGTTTTCTATGTTAAAGAAGTATTAGAACTTGGATTTGACGAATACGATAACTTCGTTAACATGATTTCAGTTAAACTACCATATATTAAACAGTTCAACTACAATGCTACATTGAAGTTAGATGATAACACTTGGGGCGATACTAACTCAGGTGTTTGGTGCCACAGCATACACAGTTTAATGGATCGCCGTGTGTATACTGATTGGCGGGATTATGTTGGCGATGAGGTAATTGACTAATGGCTACACTTAAAGAAAAAGAAAACCTAATCGAGGCTTTTAAAGGCCCACACTTTTATCGTATCCGTCTTTGGGGATATGGCGCAGAAACTAGTTACATGAACATTAGCAAAGAAGCATATGACTTCTGGAAAGCACATGGCGAAGAACATGGCGACAATGATGTTGTGAATTATATTATCAATGCTGAAGACATTCATGCAGATGATATTGCACAGCAAGGTGATTATGATGAGTTAGATCCTGCAACTATTCCTCGTGAAGCATTGTTTATGCATGACGAAGAAGGCAATGGCAGCACTTACTATGAGCCACTAGATCAGTTTGACGCAACATATGCTATTGCACAGGATGCTGCATATCTCACTATAGAAAAAGTCAGCGGTGAAGAATACAATGCAGAGACTCTAGAAGACGTCATTGAACGCGAAGACCTAAATGACTTTATGAGTCGTGTAGGTGAGGAAAGTGATTGGAATCATGAAGCATATGTTGAAGGTCACGAGTATGGTGGTAAGTTTCCTCCAAAAGGATCATACATCTGCCAGTTTCAAAGCCAGGAGAAAGGAACTTTCTTTGAGGCTATCATAGAAACACCTTTACCTTTCGATCAAAATCTGTTAAAATTTGCTACAGAGGAAGCACCCGACGGCGAGGATCTTGTATACGCTGTAGAGTATGATGGTGTTGAACTAGACAATTATGGTGGCGATACTAATGGCAAAGGCTACTATGCACACTTTTGGAAACAGGAATATTAAAAATGGCAGAAATGGATAACATGATGTTGGATGCAATGCGAGAAGATGCTATGCGTCAACAACTACATAAAAGCAAGCGTATGATCTGGGTTACATTTCAGAAAGAGGGTATTCACAAATATCCTGCTGCACTGGATGATCCTAAACTAGCAACAGGTGATTGGGATGATGTGTCCTTTTTAGGATACCCACATCGCCACATGTTTCACTTCCGTGTAAGTATTGAAGTGTTCCACGATGATCGTGAGATTGAATTTATTCAGTTCAGTCGTTGGCTACAACGGTTGTTCAGTGAAAACGTTATGACACTAGACTACAAATCATGTGAAATGATTGCAGACGACATGTTTTTAGAGATTCGTAAGCGTTACGGATCAAACAGAGAAGTTCACATTGAAGTGAGCGAAGATGGTGAGAACGGTTGTGTTGTCACCTTTCCAAAAGCCTAAGGGAGAACTATCGTGGCTGGAAAACCAATGAGTAATGAAATTACTAAAGTATTTAATGACCTAGATGACTACTTGCGTTTCTGCAAAGAGTTTGGATGGGCATATGATGAAGCAGACTTGTATCGTGAGGATGCTCCTGGTTATGCAGAATACACTCGCTTTAAAGCAGGTACTCGTATTCCTAAAAACTGGATGCGTGATGCTAAGTTTCGGTTAAGTCAATACCAAGACAATCGTAACAGCGGCGGAAAGTTCCAAAGTGGTCGGAGAAACTAAATGACAGTGTATATTGTGGACATCGAAGCAGTTGATACTCGCTATACTAAACAATGGAAAGAACATCTTCCAGAACAAATGCAACAAGCACTTGTAAGAGATGCGGCTGTATTGAATGAAGTAGTTGTTATCAGCGGCGGAGATGTTCCACAGTCTACAACACCAGGTGCGTTTTTAAACTTTGGAGGCACTAATGTATACAAAAGTAATCAACTTATGCAAATTGCTGAATTGTTTTGTAAAGGAAAAGTACATAATGGCGACTACTTCCTTTACACTGATGCTTGGAATCCCACTGTTATTCAGTTACGCTATATGGCGGAACTCCTTGGAGTTAATATTAGGATCGGTGGCATGTGGCATGCTGGCAGTTATGATCCTCAAGATTTCTTGGGCAGATTGATTGGCGATGCACCCTGGGTGAGATTTGCAGAACGCAGTATGTATCACTGCTATGACGACAACTTCTTTGCTACACAGTTTCATGTAGACTTGTTTAAACAAACATTTGACATTGATGATAGCAAAGTACGCATTGTTGGCTGGCCCATGGAGTATTTGCGTAACAGTTTAACTGCTTATGCAGGAATGGAAAAGCGTAACTTGATTCTTTTCCCGCATCGTATTGCACCAGAGAAACAAGTAGACATCTTCCGTGACCTTAAAGAAACTATGGTCGAGTACGAGTTTGTTATTTGTCAAGAACAACAACTTACAAAGAACGAATACCATAACCTGTTAGGTGAAAGCAAACTTGTATTCAGTGCTAACCTACAAGAGACACTTGGTATTAGTTGGTATGAAGGCGCACTTGTTAACAGTATTCCAATGGTACCCAACCGTTTGAGTTACAGTGAAATGGCAGTTGGAGAATTTTTATATCCTAGCGAATGGACAGAAAGTTATGATAAATATCTACAGCACAAAGATTTAGTTGTTGCTAGAATTCGTGACTACATGGAGAACTACACAAAGTTTCTCCCAGCAATCCATACACAAGTTAAAAGGCTAGAAACTGAATTCTTCAGTGGTCAAGCACTGTATAAACATATTCGAGAAAGTATCTAATGAACATAGCATTTATAGGCTGCGGCAAACTAGGCATGCCGTGTGCAGAGGAAATAGCAAAAGCGGGACATAGTGTTACAGGCTATGATGTTGCTAAAGTTACAAGTGGCCTAGTAGACATTAAAGACACTATTGCAGAAGCAGTTAAATTTGCAAAGATTGTATTCGTTGCTGTTCCCACTCCGCATGATCCTAGTTATGATGGTCGTGCGCCTACTGCACATTTAGAACCCAAAGACTTTAGTTACGACATTGTCAAAGATGTATTGCGTGAGTGCAATGCAGTAATGAATCCTGCACAGATGATTGTGCTGATTAGTACAGTACTGCCAGGCACAGTTCGCAGAGAACTAGAACCTCTAGTAACTAATACACGGTTTGTATACAATCCATATCTTATTGCTATGGGCAGTGTTGCGTGGGACTTTGTAAATCCTGAAATGGTTATGATCGGCACTGAAGATGGTAGTGAAACAGGTGACGCAAAGGAACTTGTAGACTTATACAAAACTGTTATTAAGAACGATCCCCGGTATGTAGTAGGTACCTGGGATGAGTGCGAATGTATCAAAGTGTTTTATAACACATTTATCAGTACAAAGATTGGACTGGCAAATATGATACAAGATGTCGCAATGAAGCAGGGCAATATCAATGTTGACGTGGTTACTACGGCACTGGCGGAGTCAACTAAACGGATCATGGGACCACAGTATATGACTGCTGGGATGGGTGATGGCGGTGCTTGCCATCCGCGTGACAATATTGCTCTGCGTTTCATGGCGCAGGAACTAGACTTAGGTTACGATATTTTTGATGCTATTATGAATGCTCGCGAAATACAAGCACGAAACCTAGCGGAGTTTTTGGTAACACAAGCAAAACTGCATGATTTGCCTGTGCTTATTCACGGTGTAGCATACAAGCCGGATGTGCCTTACAAAGACGGCAGTTATAGTTTGCTTGTTGCACATTACTGTGAGGAGATGGGGTATCATCCTATACTAGTAGATCCTTACACACATCCACAGCGAGGGCCATTTACTGCAGTGGCACTACTTGCACACAACGCAAACGTTACATACAAATATATGAGTGAACAGACTCAAGACCTATACTGCTTTTTAAGTGAAGGTAGTATTGTAGTTGATCCATGGAGGCAATACAAAGATGACAGATATAAAGTCATCCATTACGGAAACACACGACCGCTGGCATAAAGGTCACATTGAACCTTTTTGGAGTAAAGTGAGTTATACACAACTAAACTACGCTCTTGAAAGTTTTAATAACCCTAGTGACATGATGAAATGGAAGCGCCAAGGCTATGTGCATCCTCAAAGTCATTACACTGGCTTTTTGTGCGATATGCGTAAACCACAGCCTGCATGGAATGATAGTATTATTAAATGGTTTGAAGATACCTACAGTGTTAAAGATGTTGGTACAAGTTACTATCGCATGGGCACAGGTGTTATTCTTCCCACGCACAAAGACACATATAAAAAATACAGAGAACTGTTTAATGTTCGTTTAATGGATTGTGTTCGTGTTGTTGTATACTTGGAAGATTGGAAGAGTGGGCATATCAGCGAAGTAGATGGTGTTCCTATTACCGATTGGCGTGCAGGCGACTACGTCTTTTGGGAAAGTGATACACCGCACCTAGCAGCAAACATTGGCACAGACAAACGATTTACACTACAACTTACAGGTCACAGATGATACTTGATTATGATACACTTACTAAGTTTGAAACAATGCTTAGTGAATACACCGGAGCACCATATGTTGTGTTAACTGACAGTTGCACACATGCTATTGAACTTTGTTTGCGTTATAAGAATCCAGGACCTTGTGTTATACCTGCACACACTTACATTAGTATACCAATGACCTTTCACAAACTTGGTATTCCTTATTACTATGATACACACAATGACTGGCAGTATGAATACAGACTAGCACCCAGCAACATCTGGGATAGCGCAAGAGCATTTGACGAGGGCATGTATCGTGCAGGTGCGCTACAATGTTTGAGTTTTGGACACACTAAGCGGCTTGAGATTGGGCACGGCGGTGCTATTCTCACAAGCAAACAGCATGAATATACCGCACTTAAACAAATGGCGTATGATGGCAGAGACTTAACTATTAGTCCTTGGCAAGATCAAGTGAACTTTAGTGTTGGTTACCATTATGGTATGCGACTAGAAGATGCTTCGCGAGGCATGTGGTTATTATTAAATGGTACCCTAAAGTCCAAAGAATCGCAACTAGTAGAATATCCCAATTGCAGCAAATTAAATATTGACCATTTGCCTAAATAATCATATAATATTACACAGTGACACACCACTATAACTCGGAGAATACAATGACAATTTCACAACAAATTACAGCAAGAATCCGCAATGCT
>Ga0206129_10005313_pt1 | contig 13655 bp, 15 predicted proteins | sample Helgoland_Spring_8_FD_148616 | JGI IMG/M metagenome (GOLD analysis project Ga0206129, IMG submission 148616) | Pelagic subsurface seawater microbial communities from Kabeltonne, Helgoland, North Sea - Helgoland_Spring_Bloom_20160502_2 | ecosystem: Environmental > Aquatic > Marine > Epipelagic ...
CGAAACTTTCTCGTCCGAGAAGTCTCGCGTCATCAGCCTATCAGCCGCAGGGAATAACGCGCTGTCCCCTAAGTAAGCGAGCCGGGTGCGTTCCTCTGGTGTGAGGGACTCCCTGGGTAGCTTGATCCTGTCACCGGGCAGACCCGACAACATCGCCGTGGCGCGGCGACGGGGGTTGTCCCCCCGCAGCTCTAGGGAGATGAACAGTGCGTCGAACCCGTAGCTTGCTGCAGCCACGCCGAACGACAGTAGGGTGTTGGTCTTACCCTTACCAGGAATAGCGATGAGCATTCCGAGGTCCCCTATGACAGGGCCGCCGGACAGTATCCTATCTAGCTTTGAGATCCCAGTAGGGATCGCCTCGATCTCCTCGGCAGTCTCTACCATACCGGTGTCGTCCATGATGGACACGAACTGCTCCGGGGCAGAGATGGCCTCAGCCTGACGCTGAATCCTAGTGATCTCCTCTATGATCCGAGAGGGGTCCTCGGGCCGTAGTTGACGGGAATCCAGGTCCAGGTCGTCGATCACCCGCTGAGCCCTAGCCGTTATGAGGAACTGGGGCAGGGCGGCCAGGTAGTAGTCAGGGTTCTTGCCTAGAGGGCTGAAGATATTCATCATCAGACTGGATAGGGCTGGGTGCTCGTCTTCTTGGATCACCGTTAACGCCTTACCGTCAACGTTACCCGTCACATTAAGAACCTCTTGGCGAAGGAGGTCCAGTGGCGGCCGTGTCTGAAAGCGGGCCCAGTAATTCAGGAAGGCCTCGAACACCACCCTATGGATGGGTATCTCGAAGTCCTCCAGCGTCATGTTTTCGGCCGCGGCTTTAGCCAGGTCGTCCGACCACATGAGGTGAACCAGGACTCCCGATTGGAACTCCCGGTTGTACGACGCGCTACTGAAAGCGGACAAGGTTGATTCCATAGGTCTGGTGCCTTAGGGTAAGAAACTGGACTAAAACCGGGTCTTCGGCGTAGGATTGGCAGGCGTCTTCCCGGTAGGCAGACACGAGCTTTGCTGTGTAATCGGTGAAGTTAGCTACCCGGAACCACGTAGGTAGCGGCACGAAGGGGTCTGCCAGCACAGCGTCCTTCGTGGGGTACTTGTTCCTCTGGTATTTATGGAGGCTTTTGACGATCCGCCGGAGAGACTGGAAGTAGGCTTCCAGTGAGTCCAAATCCTCGCTCACGTCAGCGGTAGCTGCCTCCACCGCCTGTTCGGTGATAATTGACCGGCACCTGGTTCGTACGTCATTACGGGACAACCTCTTCATGTCCCGGACACCAAACTTACGGCGGACGTCAGGGGCCAACGCTCCGAACAGAGCCGTTAGCATATCCTCCACTTGGAGCTTTAGTTCCAGGCTCATATTGGCGTATCGGTCCCATAGCTCGCGTTGCTCGGGCCACGTCTTTTTGTAGGGGGTACCCCCGCTCCTTCGCCTCAAGATGACGAAGGAGCGGTGCACCCGCTGGGATAGGCTTGGACTCACAGCCTTCATACTGAGACCTCCTTTCTTGAGTTATCCGAACCACAGGACGACTGTCCGCGTTCGATTGCGTTGTCTACGCGGCGATTCCAACGATGCACGGCCTCCATCCAGTTCTCTTTCCCTATTGCCACCGCTGTCGAGAGGCGGCACTCGCTGTCGCTACACATAATTGCCATCCCTAGACCGGCATTGGGGTCGTCCTCAGAGATAGTTGGCCGAAAACACACTCTATTCACGAAGGGAGCGGCTCCGCAACACAGGCAAGGGAGGGCGCCTGGCTCCTTAGCAAGCGCCCTCCCGTAATCATCTCCGATGCGCTTCATCGGTCTGCCCTTTGTTCACTAGTTGGCTGACAACCGTCCAGGGAGGTCGGCGCGTTCTGGAGCTGGTGGAAGTCCACGAGCTGCTGAACCTTGTCCCCCAGGTAGTACTGGGTGAACGCCAGCGCGGGGGCTTTGTAATGGCTCATACGGACCTTAGCGTCAGCGAGTAGGTACCCGTCTACTAGCTTCCCCGGCTTGCCCTTTTTGTCTTGCCGATTCCACCCAGGCCAGAAATCGATGAGGATTGCTACACTTTTACCGTCTACATTACGGCTAGCCCGGCCGGGCAGCTGTCCGGAGATGATCTTGCTCTTCATCCCCTCCAAGTTAACCAGCACCTCCAGCTCAGGGAAGTTCACCCCCGTTCTGTAGATACCTGAGCTCACCAGCCGTTTGATGCGGGCCTCCTTAAAGTCCTGGTAGATCTCTTTCCGGCGAGCCTTAGAAACCCCCTTCACATTTACGAAGGTGCCGTCCTTTACCTTAAGCTGAGCGTGTACGTGCTCTGTGCCGGGTATGAAGGGCAGCAGGTGGTCCAGCTGCTCGATCTTGTCCGCCACACCTAGAACCTGGGAGTCCGCCGGCAGCGCATCAAAAACTACCTGCACTAGCTTGTGGAACTCCTTATTCCGGTGCAGGTAGTGACGGTACTGGGCCTCCCGGGAAGCGTAGGGGCGGTGACCCTCAGGCTTCGGGAGGTCCAACCACATCACTACCAGTGGAACTACGGCGCCGTCATCGACGGCCTCCGCGTACGTCCTGTGGTAAACTACAGGCCCGAACGACCCTTCAATCACTAGGTCACCCCCATCACCCCTGCCCACAGGTGTAGCGCTTACACCGAACCTGAGAGCTTTAGCGGCCCTCATTAGCTTATGGGATTGAGGCCAGGTAAGCCGGTGGACTTCGTCGTAGATTAACACGCCGGCGTCTTCAAGCGGTACCTTATGTAGGCTCTCAGGGGTGACGAACTGGATGTCATCAGAGATGGTTTTGCCTCCTCCGCCCATTAAACCAATGTCCCGCTGAGGGAACATGCTTCGGAAGTCCTCGTAGTTCTTCAGGAGAGTATCCTCTCCTGGCGTCACGATCGTAATCGTAGGAGTCCCCCGAGCTAATAGCTCCTCGCGACGGTACGCCTTCACTAGACCCGCCATTAGGTGAGTCTTACCCCACCCTGTAGGGCAGCTTAGAATTCCCCCACCATTGTGAAGCATCGTCCGGGCCCCCTCGTGCTGGTAAGGCAGTAGGCCCGACAGCGCGGCTTCCACGTCGGGTACGGGTGAGGGCGTCCGGTAATCCCTCACATCGAAGGGCACCGAATTAGCGGTCAGGGTATTAACTACCCGACTCGCCATACCGGGCATGGTCGTGAGAAAGGGCTGCCCCGACTGGGTGTCAGGATTGAAGTGGGTGTCCTCTGAGTACAGCATCCGTCTCTCTGCGCGGTACTTACTCTTACCGGGACCGTAGCTAGCGGCCCGGCCTTCTCTATGCCAGTAGGACAATTCGTCGTACAAGCACGGAGGAATTACTGGACTAACCAAGACACAGTTGTCCATTAGAAATATCGTCGTCATATCACCATCCCCAGTGATTAGGCCAGGCTAGCTGACCGTGCTGTTTACTGTAGGCTCTCCACGCTGAACCTGCCGCACCCGGCTTTGAATCCGTGTGGGGACAGTCCGATGAATTCTCCTACTTTTTCGAGAATTGAGCGAAGGTCTTCCAAGCATACGCTTTCGTCTACCATCAGCTCAAATGTGAGTGTCCCATCGACCGGGACTGCTTCATGTGTGCGGTACACGTGCTCCGCAGGATCCAGGATATGCACCAGTTCGCTAGGGGTAGCCATTACCGAGAACTCGACTTTTGTAAGGTCGAGTTCTATGGCCCAGCGCTTGCTCGCCTGGTTGCAAGGGGTGAACCACCAAGCTCTCCGCCAGATTAGGAGGTCAGTACCTCTCCGGAACCGGGCGAACCGCTTAACACCGTCCTCCGAACTATCGTCAGAGAGGACAACGGGGGCCAGACAAGGCGTGAGGAACCGGATGGTAAGCTGTACTTGAGGCATAAGTGTTTCGAAAAAATTGTAGATTATTTCCAATGCTGCGGAAGTACCGGGTATCTCTGGCACGAGCCGCCGCTCAACATACCAAAGATACCCGGAGAGTCAAGCGTCCTTACTGGGCGATAGCTCGATTATCGAGTCCACAGAACCTAGCACCCCCTGCTCGTGGGTCGCCATTAGAACTTGGAGGTCGAGCTCCTGTGCGATCTCCCTAATCCGTTGGATTAAACCACTGAACTGTGCGATGTGCTGGCTGTCCAGAAACACCGTAGGCTCGTCCAGCGAGAGTAGTCCCACGTCATCTGCGAACATGCAGTAGGCCGCCAGGCGGAAGGCCGTCGCCAACACTACCCGCTCGCCTCCCGACAGCTCATCAGCCTTTGGGTAGTCTTCGCTGGTAACCCGCTCGTCCAGGTAGTAGTACCTGTAACCCATGGTCTCGTAGTCTGGTACCACCTTGAAAGCGGCCCCGAACGAACCCAGGAAGCTGTTCACCGTACCAGTTACCTGGTCCAGCATAAAGCTGATTACTTCCTTCGGGCCATTAGATGCGTGGAACCAATCCCGAGCACTGCGTAACTCCTTGAGCGCTGCCTCGTAATCGACCTGGGCAGCCCGCTGGTCCACGAGCTTCGTAATCCCCTCCTGAGCCGATGCTTCCCTTGCTAGAGCCTGATCTAGCTGGGTCTGGGAAGCGGTTACCGTCTGCGCCGCCTGACGCAGAGCTTGGTCCGCCAACTGGGCCTCGCTTCTTGCAGCCTGTAGGTCGGCCGCGGGGCTTTCCTCTCTGACAGTGGGGAATACCGAGGTATCCACCGATTCGTAGAATGAGGTCAGGAGCTTGGTGGCCTGGTCCAGCCGAGACTGGGACCCTGCTACAAGCTCCTCCGCGGTGGAGCCCGCCGCATCGATCTCGCGGATGGTGGACTCCACGGCGCGTTTCTGCTGTAGGTCCTCCTGCATGGCTGCGACCTGACGGGTGAGTAGTCCCTGCTCCGCGACCATCTTAGCCATGGCCGCAGGGTCGAACGTTCCCGCACTGGCCCCCTCTGCCAAGGCGCCTACCTCTGTGGTTAACCGGGCCAACTGGCCGAGGGTTTCTCTGGTGCGAGCTACGAGTTGAGACCATTGGTTTTGTGCTGCCCGGGATTGGGTAACCCCCTCCTGCAACTCCGTTACCCGCGCCGTCACCATCTCCAGCAGGCCGGCTGTGTCTTTTCCGTCCAGATCGCTGGTACAGAGGGGGCACGTCTGGGTACTGCCGTCCGCAGAACTAAGCGCTGATTGTAAAGCCGTGTTCATCTGCAAGTCGCTCAAGAGTTTCGCAGTAGCTGCCTGCCACTGCTCTAAGCTGCTCACACCCTCGGTCTCCTGCTGCTTCAGGTTTTGCTCGTCCCCGTTACTAGCCAAGTAGGCCTCTAGCTCCGTACGAGCTGCTGTTAACCTCTCATGGGCCCGACCCAACGTCTGCTGCTGGGGAATCAGGCCGCCTAGCTCTGTGAGCCGCGCCTGGGCCTGTTGGATTTCTTGGGGGAGGACTACCAGTACCTCCGCTAGCCGTGGGTTGGCAGCCACCAGCCGAGCCCTCTCAGCGCTTTTCCGGACTTGGGCCTCACGAGCCTGTCCGACGTTTGTCCGCTCAGCGTTAGCCGACGACCAGGCGGCCACTAGTCTACTCGCCTCGTCGATCAGGGGGATCGAGTACGCGACCTTAGGAAGCGCCTCTGCTGCGGCTTCCGCCGTGGCTAGAGCCTGGCGTGCATCCGCCACCTGGCTCTGAGCGGAGCTATGGTACAGCTTCGCCTGGTCGAGCAGCGGCACCCAGTCTGTCAGATCGGGTAGCTGCCCTAGCACGGCCCCCATTGTTTTATGGATGGTGTCCGTATGCCCAAGGCCACAGAGCTGCAGCCAGCTGGTCATGCGGTCAGATGGACGCTCGAACAGGATGGCGTCGATTGTGTTCTGGCGCACGAAGATAGCCTGGCGGCACAGCTTGTCGGTCACACCCAGCCGACTCTCAATCTCCGCGTTAACCTTAGAGGCCCCCTTGACTGGCTCCCCATCGTTGATTGTGAGCGTTGCTGAGGAGTTGTGGGCGTTACGCTTAATGCGGTAGGTATCCCCATGGTGCAACACGGTGAGTTTGGCGTACCCCTTAGATTCGCCCCAGGTGACCATGTTGCCACGGGAGCCCTCAGCTTTACCACATAGGCAGAAGCTGAGGGCTCCTAGGAGGTGAGACTTCCCGGACCCGTTCCGACCACAAAGGCCGATTATAGGTCCAGCGAAGTCCACGGACAGCTTACGATGCTGTCGGTAGTTGCTGAGCTCCAACCGGATCAGCTTCATTTAGTAGCCCCCTCGGCATCCCGGTCTGCGTGGTACTGCTTCAGCTTCTCAGCCTCACTGAGTCGCGTGTGGCGAGTCTGCGAGCCTGTAAGGCCAGCTACCCACTGGTCGATCTTCGCGGCAGTCATAGCGGAGACTTCCACCGTGACCTGTAGGTCCCGCGACCCCTTCGGTTGTTCGACCTTCTCGACGGATGCCACCTTCACCCCGTGCAGGGCTGAGCTGGGGGTTTGGTTCCGGAAGAACATATCAGCGTCTCTTGTGAGAGTGCTTCGAATCATCTCGATGCGTCCGACATGACCACCCTTAATAGGGACAGTTCGTGTTTCTGTAATCATGACAATACCTCTGCGTATGTGTTTAGTTTGTGCTTGAGCAGATGATTTCGTACCTGCTCTTTCGGGGAGCTGGTTTTATCCAGCAGGGTTAGTACCATTTCGCCGACGGCGGAGTCCCGTTCGAAGGACTTTGCCACGACTTCGCGAATCAGCTCTGGGGCCTTATCGCGACTCCAGCGGGATACCTCACTGAGGTCTAGGGCGCCTAGCTTGGTTAAGCTGTCAGTATCAGAGAGCGATACTCGCCTCATCAACCCATGGCTACCCAGGGTAGACTTCACTTCACGCACGCCCCCTACCCAGGCGCGGTCTACTTGAACGTAGACCATGGGCTCACGCCCCGAGGCTTCAGCCAGACTTTGCGCCGCAGCAATCACACCTTCCAGCTCCGCCATGTTGGCGACAGTCTGTTGGATAATGGGCCGGGTTTTCAGGGGCAGGTTTGTTAGCACAGGATCCCCAGTGGTGAAGTCAACCAGCACCACGTGCTTGTCGGCCGGCTCGTTGGTAGCGAGTAGCTCAATGCTGCCTGGGTACGTGAGAGTGCACGATCCCCGCACCTCGGTGCCAGGGTCGTGCACATCACCCATAGCGACGTACTTGACCCCGATGGGGCCCAGAATCCGGTGAACCTCATCCACAGACGGGTATGACCCGGGGAACCCAGCCAATTCGGCTACGGTCTCGTGGATCATGAATACATCAGCAGCGGCGATCGACTCCGCTGCGCTGCGCAGATCCTCCAAGAAGGTCTTATGCGATTGGTACGAGAGGCCCCCTACTAGAAGTGACCCCACTCGCAGCGCGCTAGAGCCAGACAAGTGCTCCACACCAGCAAGCTCTAGCCAATGCTGACTCTCCGAGTCATGGTTCCCTGAGATCGCCAGGACTTGGATACCTGAAGCAGTCAATGTCCTGGCTGCTTTGGCTAACGCGGCCACCGCACGACCCGGCGGGCGATTGGAGTCGAAGACATCACCGGGTAGTAGCACGGCACTGACCTGGTGCGCTACGGCCAGCTCCACGATCTGGTTGAGGACGTCATAGACATCCTGCTCTCGTTCGGGCAGGCCCCCTGGCCTGACCCCTAGGTGGGCGTCGCCCACATGTAGTAATTTCATAAATCTTCCTTTCCAGCTGGCTCCGCCAGCACAGTTGCGGTCGCCAGCGCGTCAGACTGGGCAACCTGTATACGAGCAATCTTACTCAGCCGGTCAGCCAACTCCATGTAGGCATGAGTGTTCCGTGAGTTGTAGATTGCGGACACCAGTAGGCGGGTTTGGAGCTCAAAGATCCCCAACCAAACATCCCGGTTTTTACGAGGGGACCCGTCCCCTGATAGTAGTCGAGCGCAGTACTCTGCGTCTGTGATAATACACACATGCAGCGGGCGGGCGATAGGCTGCTCAACGCGCAGCAAGTAGCTGAGGGACTCCATCATGGAAAGCGCCTCTAGCCGGCCGATAGTGGCCCAGGTGGCGCAGCCGACGAGAACCTTGTCAGGCTGGCTGAAGTCGGCGGTCTTTACAACGACAGCTGCCCAACCACCGGGGCCGGCCTTGCCCCCCGATCCGTCCGTAAAGACATAGTAGTCGGGGGTTGTGTGTCGAGGGTAGGCTGAAAGCCTAAGTCTCGGTATTTCTGGCATTAGCGGATGTCGCCTTAACGGCGCTCTTCTTTTTCGCCGGCGGCTTCTTCCCCTTCGCGCCGGCGGTTAGCCGAGGTGCGCGGGGCTTTGGCTTTGGCTTATTGTGTATTCCTGCCTCTATTGCTTCTTCCCCTACAGTCTTCGACCAGGTCGCCCCGTTGAAGTATATGTGAGAGGTAAGCTCTTTACAAAGGGCGTCAATCTGGTGGTGTCCCAGTGCGACGCTTCGAGTATGCTCCCCTCCCGGCCCTGACAACGTGATAGTCATCCGGGCTGTAAGAGGCGTATCGTCATTGGACAATTGGGGCATAGTAGACCCTAGATTCTCGGTATGTTATACAAATTATGCTCGCCGTGGCGAATACCTCCACAGTACTCTGCGGGTGGCGAAGTTCCACCCGCAGAGTACTGGATCGTCGTTAGAGGGTGCGCGACTTACCCCAAAGGAACGCCGCCACGCCTGCTACCCCAATGGCGGGGCAGAGGATTGTGGCGCCGATTACAAGGGCTGTACCGGTTAGGAGTAGCTCCCTATTTCCTTCAAGTTGTTCGCGGGCTTGGTGAGCCTCCGGTCCGAGCTCTTCTAGGCCTCGGTTTATGGCGTCAGACTGCTGTCCCAGAATATGCTCAACGCCTACCGCGCTGACAGTCCTAAGGGGGAAAGATCCGCTGACGACATCGGCGGCTATCGCTGTGGCTGCGGTGGCAACCTTCGGGGGTGAAGCCATTGCTTCTCCTTTCATGAGGCTATAATAGCTAAAAGTGAGGTTAACTCACTTCCTCAAAGAAGCCCGCGTGTCACCCGTTCCCAGGTGACACGCGGGCTGCCTACGCCCCGAACAGGGAGCGTAGGGTCAAGGGGCCTGCTGGCCTTGAGGCCAGCAGGCCCTCAGGGGGCTGGGGATGCCGACGCTAAGTCGGCATCCCTTAGAGCGGAGAACACCAACCAGTGTTGCCGCTCATCCCTGTCTTTAGGGACAGGGGGGACCCGGCCCCTAAAGAGCCAGTCGCCGCAAGCGGCGGCCAGCTCGGTGTACCCTTCCCTGTAGATCAGGGCAGCGTACACCATCGGGTCTTCTACGAAGGCCGCGGCGAACTCCGCCGCGGCCTCTTTGTCCTCCTCCAACTGGAGGAGCCTGCGCTGGAACTGCCTTTCGGCTTTCAGTTCCATTTCGCCGGCGGCCTGCATCTCGCAGACCGTCAGCAATGTGGACTGCCGTTCCTGCCCGAGCAGGTACAGCAGAAACCCTGCCCCTGCTAAACATACTCCTAACATAAAAACCTCCGGCATAATTTGTGCTGCGGCTAGCATAGCTACTAGCATTACATCTAATTATACCGGAAAACAGGCAGAAATGTAGTAGCCTACTTCTTGGGGTCCTCACGCTTGTGCAGCCGGCGAGTTTGTTGGCCGATGATCGATGTCCGGACGCCAGCCTCGTACGCGATGTACAGGACGGCTAGGATAGTTCCAATCGCGAACATGCTACCCCCCTTAACCTGTCTACCCGGGTTTGGCTGGGTAAACCCATCCACGACTGTTCGTACCGAATGCCGGTAAAGGCGCCGAAGCGGGTGGGCTGACCATTTCGCTGTTTCACCGAAGCTTGGTACGCTGCGGGACTCGTGTTCTTACTCATGATGTGTCTCCTGATTTGACCTGCGTCTCGAGTTAAGCTGACTAGCTGCGGCGTTAAGGTCCGCACTGGACACCTCGCCCAGACCCCGTACTGTACGCTGCAACGAACTACGCTGCCTGTCAAAGCGCACTGTAGCCGTACATAGCCTAATCAGCCCCATTATAAATTTAAGTTTCTTCATGAATATTTCCCATAAGGATTTGGTCAGTATTCGCGAACACATGAACAGCGCTGCCGGGCTGGAAGATGTTCGCGGACGGGTAGCGGTGGAAGACCTGCTCCCAGCGCTATTCAAGATTCGGGATTTACCCTACCGGCTGGACGACTACCCCCAAATGGGCGTAGTTTACCACAGGGAGTGGGCTCCCGATTCAATTCTTATGTGCGGTCGTCAGGTTGCGAAGAGCACTAACTTTAGCCGCAGCGAGATCCTGATGGCCCTGGCCATCAGGAACTTTCAGGTGGTGTATGCCGCGCCTCTCCAGTCTCAGTCTAATCGGTATTCCTCCCTTTACCTGAACGAGGCTATCCGGACATGCCATCTAGCCTCTGAACTGCAGGACCCCAACAACCAGGATCGTTATGGCGATGCCCCGGTAATGAAGTCCGTAGGGCATCAGTCGTTCCTGAACGGCAGTGGTATACAGATGACCTACGCCAAGACGGACTCGGACCGGGCACGTGGTTTAACGGCCGACTTAATTGACTTCGATGAGATCCAGGATCATCGCTTTGACAACGTGGCTATCCTCAGCCAGTCGATGTCGAACTCTCCCTGGAACATCCGACGGTTTGCCGGCACTGCGAAGAACACCGACAACACCATCCAGTACCTGTGGAATGACTCCAGCCAGGGGGAGTGGGTAATCAAGTGCCCCTCATGCGGGCACTTGAACATACCAACGAAGGACCACGACATTCTGTACATGATCTCCGCGGCTGGACCCTGCTGCGGTAAGCAGCGCAAGGGCGGCACCTGCGGCACCCTGCTGGATGTCAGGTCGGGTCAGTGGTGGCACGCGTACCCCGATCGGGTAGACGACTTCAAGGGTTACCACATCCCCCAGATCGTGGTACCGGCTATCGTAGAGGATCCGGCCAAGTGGGCCAACCTCCTGCGTAAGATTGCCCGGCTTCCCCCGACCGTGATCATGAACGAGATTTTTGGGATCTCATCGGACATCGGTGTCCGACTCATCACAGCTGACGATATCCGGGATGTGTCGGACCTGGGGTCGCACGCGCACCTCATGAACTGCAAGGGGAACTACAAGTACCGGGTGTTGGGGATTGACTGGGGTATTGCGGAGATCACCAGTTTCACCGTAGCTACTGTAGTGGGGATCACCCCGAACGGTCGAGTTCACGTGCTCTATGCCAAACGGTATGTCGGCATGAACCCAGAGTCAGTGCTCCGCGATGTCATGAAGATGTACGAAGGCTACGAGTGTCACTTCTGTGCCCCTGATTTTGGGGTGGGATTTCTCAACAACACGATTCTCAATAACAGGGGGCTCAAGGTCGTACAGATGCAGTACGTGCGGCAGAACAAGTTCATGAGCCCTAAGGTGTCCCACGGGGTCACCACTTGGACGATCGACAGGAACACAGCGCTGTCTATGATCTTCTGGAAGATCAAACAGGGCCTGGTACGGTTTCCCCTGCCCGAGTTCTCAGATGGCTACACCCGGGATCTGCTCAGCCCCTACGAATCTCTGGTGGAGCAGTCCAGTGGGCTAGCCACGAAGAAGTTCCTGCGGGACCCCGCGAAGCCCGACGATTTCTGCCACGCCCTGGTATTCGCCTGTATGGTGCTCTACCACCTTGCGGGGGATGCTACGATCAACATGACATCGAACACCGATATTGTCGACGACTCCGGTATGGAGTCAGAGGACATCGATGTGGATATGCTGATCCAGTTCCAGGCGAACCTCTAGGCCAGCTAAGAAAAAAGGTATAGGGCTTAGAAGGGGGAGCGCACCAGCCTAGGTCAGTTTCCTGAGCTAGGCTGGTGCCAGTGTTGCAGACTTAATGTCTACTTCACCTTATTATACCCGAATTTCGAGTGTAATTAAGTACCCGACTCTGCCACGTCTTCACGCTGCGGTGGGTGGTCTACCGGGGCAGGTTTAACTGCGCCGGGTAAGGAGGGCCACCACTCACCGTGTTTGGCAAGAGCTGCCGTGGTTTCCACCGGCGCATTTAAGCCACCGAGGATTGTATAGGCAGTAAGGCTGTTACGCGGCCCCAGGCTGTAAACGCCTCGGTGCACTGTAGAGCCGCCCCCCATCATCCGGTCCAGCATTTTGAACCCCTGCTCCAGGTGATCCTGCGGTACCTGATCCATCACACGCTCGGAGCCAATAAACACACAGCCCGCGACGCTTGCACTGCGCAGGTCGGTGTTGGCCACCAGTACGTTACTGGCCAAGTGCTGCCGGATAGCATCAGAGATATCTGTGGGGTTCTCCCACGAGGCCATGTTGCAGCTCCCGAAGGTAATCAACCCAGAGTCCAGCACGTCTTGGTAGTCCCGTGAGTCGAAAGACGTATGGCTACTGACAGTAGCGGCCGTCTTGTTGTACAGATGGAACATCCGCGCGATCGTGGAGTTTGCCGAAGCCCAGAAGGACCCCGCAGACACCCCGGGGTATAGTTTGGAGATTCTGCTGTTGTCCACCAGGATCAGGGGGCTAATCGCCCGGACGGCTTCGCGACCCCTGCCAGTGGCAGCGCTTTTTAGCAGGTGGTCCAGGCACTCGCAGGCGTTCGCGCAAACACGTCGACCCTCGGAGGTGGCTGGCAGCGATGCCATTACCCCGACCTTTACCCGTGAGGTGGCCTGCATGGACTCGAGGAGTTCGTGAATGACCTCGAGTACGGTCACCGAGGTCCCGCCACCAGTACCGCCGCCAGTACCCAGGCACACTAGCACCCGGTCGAAGTTTGCGTCGAATCCGCACTTTAACAGATGGTCGAGGATTCTCTCCCTCCCCTGATCAGCGATCTCTTTGGCACGCGTCATATCCTTGCCCGCGCCGTCGAGACCGTCAGTGCCTGTGAGCAGCAGCTGATTCTCCTTGGGGATGTCCAGCGTGTCCAGGTCCTGGTGAGCCGTGTTGATCGCGGCCACTCGGCGGTAGCCCAGCTTCCAGAAGGCCTCCACCATTCGACCCCCGGCCTGGCCCAACCCTACAAAGCAGAATTTGAAAGCTGTATTGCCGCACTCATCTTCGAGGACACGGGGCGCCGCCGCGATTGTTACGGGTGCCTCGATGTCTCCGAGAAAGTCGAAGTCATCCTCTACGGTCTTGGGTTCTTCGGTGCTCATTGCTCAACTCCTGTGGTAGGTGCGGGGATGAATTCAGTGGTGAGCTCCCGGATCTCCTGGCCAATCTTCTTGCGGACAGCCGCCACCCGCTTCACAGTGCCGGCACTCTGCAGGTCCCCTGCGATGCCAGCGCCCTGTAGGTCCCCGAAAACTTCCTCACGGGCGGTATCGGATAGGTGCAACTTGGCCTCCTCAGCCACCCGCACAATCTCGTCCAAAGCCTTCTTGTCTCCCATCTGCTCGAATACCTTGAACCCGATGAAGCCTAAAGCTACCAGTGCTCCGACAGCGCCTACGATGGCTAGCTGGGCCATGAAGAAGCTGAGGGTCAGGCAGGTGATGATCATGACGATTCCGCCTATACCTACCCCGACGGCTCTCATGTTTCCCTGGGCAAACATCATACCGGCAGCGGCAATCATAACAGTCCCTGCCAGAATCGCATACATCAGCATGC
>Ga0206129_10005317_pt1 | contig 13652 bp, 5 predicted proteins | sample Helgoland_Spring_8_FD_148616 | JGI IMG/M metagenome (GOLD analysis project Ga0206129, IMG submission 148616) | Pelagic subsurface seawater microbial communities from Kabeltonne, Helgoland, North Sea - Helgoland_Spring_Bloom_20160502_2 | ecosystem: Environmental > Aquatic > Marine > Epipelagic ...
AGCATTGGCGTAATCAGCTTTATTAAGATTACCGGACCTAGCAGTCAATGTTCCTTCTGTAACATTAAACATTTCTGCAAGAATGTTATTAATAAGGTTAGGCAGCTTTTTAAAGTTTTCTACTTTAGTATTTCCTTCGTTTTCTTTCCAAAAATCTACAACTTGTTCTCTTGCTTGGTTGTATCTAGCTTCGCTAGCTAGTAACGCAGAAACTTTACGCTTCTCCTCGCTTCTTACAGAATCTTTGTCGTTCTCATCAAAGTTTATATCGGAAGATGAATCAGCCATTTTAATAAGAGCTTCTGCTCCTCTAGCAATACCTTGATCTTTACCTACAACACCTAATCTTTCTGCTAAGCTTCGTAAACGTAAACCACCTCTTTGGAATATGATATCCTCGATGTCGTTAACAACGCTCTCGCCTTGTCTGTTGATTGTTTTAGGTTTAAACTCATTAATGGTAATGCTCGTAATTTCGGCTCTTGCAGACTCTTTAAATTCATCCCTGGTTACAGCTGTTTTAGCGTTATCAGATATCTTGTCATAATAAAGTTTTGTAAACAAGTTTACTGCTTTATCTATAGGAGTTTTTAACTCTTTAGATATTTCTCGCTCAAGCTTATTAAGTTCATTAGATTTACTAACTCTTAACGGGTTAGTTTTAAGTTCAGCTATTCTCTTGTCTTTTTCCGTTCTTTTTACCTTCTTATCAGGGATTGCCTCTATGTCTGCTATAGCTTTTTTGTTAAGCTCTTTCTCTTGGGCTATTAATTCCTTGTTTAATGCTTGCGCTTTTGCAATTTGAGGCTCTATTTCTTTTTTTACATCGGCATCTAAAGAATACCTTCTTTTGGTTTTATCTGCCTTAGGTCTAACTATTTTTTCTTTAACAGAAGCAATTCCTGATGTAGCTTCTTCTGGTGCATCAACTGCCGCGTCTTCCTCTAGGTTTTCAGCTTCTATTAAAGCTTGATCGTAAGCGGCCTCTGCTTTTTCTACATTTGCAGCAAGCGTAGGATTGTCAAAATCCTCGTCTCTTAAAGCCTCGGCTTCCTCTAGTGCGGCTAATGCTGTATCAACCTTATTTGTAGTTAAAGAAGGCTTTACAGATTGCTTTTTGTTTGCTTCTGTTGTTTCGGTCTTAGTTAATTTACCTTTTACCCCTTCTTTTAATGATTTTTTTAATCCTTTAGAAAGCTTCCCTCCTTTTTTTATAGAATTGTTATAGTCTCTTATAAAGTTAAATACATCTTGTCCTGTATTAAACTTTGCTTTGTATCCTAGAGCGCTTGCTAACCTTCTGCCAAAATCCATTAGCTTTGTTCCTAATGTTTCTGTATATTTTACTTGGCCATTAAGCATTGCTTCACTTAATACCGTGATTGCTTCTTCAGCTAAATCACCTCTTTTTATATCCCCTTTTTTAAATGCGTCTATGTAATCTAAAAACCTATTTTCAAAAGCTCCTAAATTGGTGTCTTTTTCTATAGTTTCTAAAAAATCTATTAGTGCATCTCCCACTTTTATTTGGGTATCTTCTGTTAATGAAGATTTTAATGTATTTTGTAAAGCAAAGTGTAATACCTCGTGCGCCGCGGTATTAATTATGCCGTCTTTAAACGTTTCCTCTTGGTTTATTATTATTTCGGTTTCACCGTTGGCTCTTTCGACAATAACACCATATTGATTATCGTACTTAACATCTGGAGCCTCTGGGTCGGATTCATTTATTTTTTTAAATATTTCGTCTATTTCAGCTCTATTTTTAGCTTCAGTAAATTTAGCGTCACCTATCTGAGATATTATTTTTTTAGCAGCCTTAGTAGAAACAACTGCTTTTTCTGCTGTACCTTTTTTAACAAGTTTACCTAATAATTCATTAACGGTTTTTAATCTAAGCTCTTGAGGTGCAGATAATGCTTTGTCGCCTATTGTTTTTATTTCTCCAGCAAGTTTATTTTTTTCCGCAAGCAATTCTACTGCTTCAACTTTATCCAAAGACGATACGTTAGATTTATCAACTTTCTGAGCCGCACCTTGTATATAGGCAGCATTTTTTTTTATAGCATCGCCATCTTCTTGAGTTATATCACCTCGAGTAACCTCAGCGTCAACCGCTTTGTTAACGAAATCTAAGGATCCTTTTATTTCACTTATATTTACAACAGAGGAGCTTATTCCGGCATCAGGCTTGAAAGCTTCGGTAATGCTATTAAAGTCAGATTTTTTTATCTCCTTATTTATTTTAATGTTGTTTATATTTTTTTGAAGATTTAAGGCTTGTGAGCCAAGAGATAATGGCGCACCTCCCAGGCTCGCAAAAGTTTCAAAACCAATTTCAGCTGCGTCCATTTCTTGACCTGCTACAAATCTACCCAGCACCTCTCCTGTACCACCACCAGCCATTTCTATTGCTCCCGTTGTACCCGCTGCAACAGCAGGAGCTCCTCTAAACCCAGCAGACGCTAATTTACCTCCAACTCCTTTAGATAGCCCTAAAGTAGCCATTTCTACAGCTACTATAGTAAGACCTCTGCCTAGTGCTTTGTTTTTTAACTCGGCAAGTTTTTCAGGATCTTGCAGTATGTCTTTTATTTTTTTAGCATCTAAGCCACCAGCTTCATCTTCTAATAGCTCTGCAAAAGTCAATCCTGTCTCCATTACACCCATTGTACCCGCCATAGCGCCACTTATAGCGCCGGTGGCAGTTCCAAGTATAGGTACAGTAGACCCTATTATGGCTCCCCCTGTTGCCCCTGCGGCTGCGGCCTTGCGGGCTTCGCTTGACTGTAAAGAACTTAGCTGACTAGACAAAGAGCTTACGAGTGTTGTAGTAAGAACGCTAGGATTATTAGCAACTCCTTTTACAAATCCCCAAAAGCCGCCGCCTTCTTCTTCATATATCTTATTAAAATCCTGCATTTCCGCAGATCCTAAATTTTTTCTAGCTACTTCTTTGTTTTTATTTATAAACTTTAATACATCTTCGTCAGTTGCCTTGTCTCCTAATTGATATAATTCGTAAGAAGGGTCAAGTAATTCCCCTTGCCTCCAGCCTTCTTTTGCTGCAGTGGCTATGTCTTGAAAAAAATCAACAAACCCAGTAGGGCTTAAAATAAACTCGTTTTTTTCTAAAACGTCTTTTTCGGCTATTGTTTTTTCGTATTCTTTAAATTCTTGTTCAGTTACTTTTTCGCCGTCTATTATAAAGTCTTCACTTGAAGGTAAATCCAAAGAAGTACCTGCCTGTGGTAATACCGTATCGTCTTGTGCTACAGTTTCCGACACTGCATCCGCACTCTTTGCAGGGTCTTGTATAAAATCTTCTTCAGCTTCAGGTACTTTACCTGATATTACTTGACTAAATGCACTTTCTGGAGCATCACTAGTTTCAAATTCAGGCTCTTCTAATAATTCTATTGAATAATCATTTGCTTCAGCTTCCGCTATGCCTTTTAATCTTTCCTCTTCAGAATTAAATGTAACTTCTTGGTCGTTTATTAAGTACTTAAACATATATTTTTATTTAATTATTTGTAAGATAATATTTGTTTTCTAATTCTTGTAATATCTGATTCTTTTAATGCAGTAGTAGCACGCAGGAAATTGTAAAGAGATTTTGGCTCAGACAAGTCGTAAGAAATTTTATCTAAATCCGGCGCTCCCTTTTTTTCCTTGTCAGGCTTTCCTGTTTTTGTAACAGTAACTATATCACCTTCTATCTCTACATTCCTAGGCGTGTAATAACTTCCTCCTATTCTAATTCTTTTGTTCCCTCCTATTTGAAATATATCAGCTAAGGCAGTTTCTTTGTCTACCCCTTCTTTCATGGCTTGATCTAGTTCCTTAGTGTATGTGTTAAACATTTGGGATGAGTCGCTATCAGTAACAGGTATTGCTCTTCGTGTCTGCACATCGTCAAAGTAGTAATTTCCTGATTTGTCTTGATATATACCGTTAGCATCGTCAAAAAGAGAGGCTGACCTTTGAGCGACCATTGCTATTTTTTGCTCATCAGTAGCATTCTTGTATGTTTTAGGGTCTAAATTTAGGTCCTTTAAATATTCGTTCTGTAATTGAGAATTTCCAGCAGCTGATTGTATTAATGATTGCGTTTCATTAACGGCATTTTTTCTAACAGAATTAACCATGTCTGTGTTAAGCATAGATCTTGTTCCAGTTATTTTTGAACCGGACTCAAACTCTAGAAATTTCTCTCTGGAATCAATCATTTCTTCCCTTAGCTTAGTCCCGTCAAATAAAGCTTTTTTAGTAAAGCTTATTTGCTCTGTAGCTGCATTCACTTTTTTCTCTAATATAAGATCATCCGCTATACTATCAAATTCCGATGCTAGTATCTTAAATGTTTTTCCTTCAGGATTTGTAGCAACAGCATATAATTTGCCATCTTCTTCAATCATTGATCCTTTATACCCTTTAACACCACCGAAAGCCATTACTATTGATTTAGACTGCTCGTCACTTCCGTTTTCATCTTCTGTGTAGAAAAGATTAGTGTTTAGCTTTTCTTCGTTTTGCATGAGCTCTGTTAAAACGCCTGATGTTGCTATTATCTTTTTAGATAATCCATTGCCTTCTAATAATCCTTGTTGCAATTGCCCAAGTCTTTTAGATAAATCAGGACTAGTATTTCCGTCTACTAGCTGTGCTCTTTTAATAGAATCTATTTCGCTTAAAATTCTTTCATTGCGGGAAATAAGAGTATCTCGCATGCTTTCAGACATTTCAGTAAGACCAGCATTAAACACAGCTGAATTTTTAGCGTGGGCATTTGATATATCTATAAGCTGCTTGCTGTCCTTTAGCCTCTTCGCCTCCGCCTTTGCCTCGCGCTTTCTTTCCTCAATGCCAAATGTTTGTATTCCTTTGGCTACTGCTCCGGATGCTTGAGCAAGTGCCTGAGGAATAATCATTCCTGATTTGTCCTGTATTATTTGTGGTTGTCTGTAACTCATGTTCTATATTTTATTGTTATGACGGGAAAGCATTTGTAAATGTATTATTTGTGTCAAGGGGGGCATTATTTCCTCCAAAACCTCCAGCCCCTATAACAGCCCCTGCTAAACTACCAATGCCGCTAATCATTCCCGCTGTGTTGGCTGCACCTGCCATATTAGCATTCGCTATATCAGCTCTAGCTTGTGATTCAAAGCCAGACATTCTATCTAATGTAGCCATGTCTCTTTGCTCCTGAGCACCGAACATAAATTGTGCTCCAGCCGCTTCAGCTTGTTGTATTCTAGCTTCTTCACTCATTTCCATTTGTGTAAGCTGCATCTCTTTAGCTTGTAGTGCTTGTTCGCCTTGTGCTCTTAGCTTTTCGTTTTGCGCTTCCTGTTGCTCTATATTAGCTGAAACTTCTTTCTTGCTTTGCTTAGCGGCTTGAGCTAATGCTGTAGCTCCTCCGGCACTCGCTCCCGTTGCTTGCAACACATCTAGTGTATTTGCTAATGCTATATCTGTTTGCTCCATCTGGATCTCCGCAGCGCTTGTGGCAACCCCTAGGTTTGCAAATGGGTTACTCAGCTCTCCACGCATTTCGTCTATCATGCCTGACAAAGATGTAACGCCTGAGTAAGGATTTATAACATCTTGGCGGTTTTGTTCGAATATGGCTATTTGTCTATTAAGCCTGTCCTTTTCTCTTTGAGCTGCTCGGGCTTGTCTTTTAGCTTTACCTGCCCCAATTATTCCTCCTACTATATTTGCCGCGGCTCCTATACCGGCTGCTATTATTACTCCTGCCATAATTTTTCTTTTTTATTGTATTCCTCAAGTGTCATTGAGAAAAAGTTATTTTCTACTTCTTGCATATCTTTGATGTCTGTAGGATTAGCTATTACATTAATCCACACGCAATCTTCGATGCACCTAATAAGTCTTTTTGTTCCTTTAACAGAATAGGACCAACAAGGGGCTATATGTTCTACTGTTTCATTATCCGCTTCTACTATTACCTTTCCTGAAAGTAAAAACCAAAAATGATTTGTATGATGTATTGCGCTTATAACGATTGTATCAGCCTTCATTTTCATCTGGCGCATATACAGACCATCTGTAAAGTTGTTTGTTATAGGGAACTCTTCATTGTTCACTAGTGATTTCCCATCTCCGTAAACACCTTCTAAGTCATTGTTTTCTATGAAAACATCTTGCAGCGTTTCTAATTGCTTTATAAAGTTAGTTGATAATCCTGTACGCATTTAATTTTATTATGATGATTTTACAAATCCTGTGCTTACGGCAAACAATTCTTTTTTACCTGCAGAGTTATTTACTGTCATAGTTACTTCCCCAAAGAATCCTTTTACTCCTGATGATGAGCTTCCCCATACAACTTCTCCGTTTTGCGAGGGTGTACCATTAACTAGATCGGCGTAGTATTTATCTTCTTTTAGTTTAAACCTGTTTATTAATAACGAGTTTTGCATTTGTTCCAATGTAGTAACAAAAACCGAACTTGTTATAGGTAACGTTGAATCCGTGTTAGTTTTAAAGCTGTCCATTCTCCATCCAGAATCTCCTTCATAATTTATTGTTTGAAAGTTTTTAACCATAGATGGCGCCCCATTAAATACAAAAGTTACATTGGAATTATTTTGATTCCCATAAAACACTCCTCTGGCCTGCGTATTCGGCGCTAATGTGTAGTGTCTGTATATTTTTCCTGTGTAAGCGGTAAAGTACTCATTGTTAAGACTAATAATTTGATTAGGTGCATAGTCAAAAAAGCTAGTCCACCCTTTAGATATTTCGTCAAATGCTAGTGTGTCATATTTTTTCGGCTCTCCTAGTATGCTAGGTTGAGGTATCGACAATGTGTACTGTTTATTGTGAGCATCCCACCCGCCTATTATATTATCCGCCGCGGTAGAAAGTTTGTCTCTAAAAAAGTCCGTCATACCGTAACTAGATATAACGGTTATACCGTCCATTGATAATCTGCAAACAACGTTTTGGTCTCTGTCTGTAAAGTATTTTCTATATCCGTTTACAGCAAATGATTCTGGATCTGTGCTTATTCCGTATTCTCCAGCATAAGCTACATTCTGCCCTATAACTAAAGGCCTACTAGTAATACTTGCATTACCTTCCGCAGAGTATATTGCGTCTTTGTCAATTAAAGATTTACTTACTTTATTTTCTTGGAAAATAATTAGGTTAGTGTCTTCGGCATATAACCTTTGTATTGAGCCATTAGCTGGATCAATTGTTCTTGTTATGTCCTCTCCAACCGAAAATTGATTTGTTTGGTTAATACCTGTTCTTGAATTGAATACGCCTGAATGTATAAGCGAACTAGACTTGTGTGATTGATTAGGTTCGTCTTCTACTAAATAAGCCTTAACCCCATAATCAACCGATGTGTTATTATACCCTCCCCTAATTCTAGATTCTTCTATAAGCCAGTCATTGTTATTGTCTCCGGTGTACGCTTGAGGAATATTATCAAAGTTTATTATTTTACCTAAAACAACATTTTGTGGCAAAGAAGGAGCGGACGGCGGATCTGTGCCTAATACAAATTGCGTGCCTAAAGCATTTCTAGAAACTATGTAGCTTCTGTAAATAACTGCGGGGTCTCCCCAAATAATAGTAGTTTCTTGCCCTACGTTCATGTCCGTAGCGGATTGAGCAGTATTCATGGTAATCGTGCGAGTACCTGCGTCGTAAGAATCCACTTGAGGAGTTGCCCCACTAACAAGAGTAGGCTCAACGTCTGCAATGCTTTTAATCTTTTTTAACCAAAAAGTATTAAAGTATTTTAATTCTATAACTTTTGCCATCTATATTAGTTTTTATGTACTCTTAAAGTACCGAACTTACTGTCAAATACCGTGTTTGACGTAGTCTGTCTAGCGCTAACGCCTGTAATACCTGCATTTATTAATTTTTTGCCATTGTTCGTACCATATCCAACAACCCATTGTACTTCTACGTCAGTAGCAGGCGATGTTCCGGGTGGGGCAGGGTATGCTGGCAATGGCGGATCATTGAATGTAGTCCAAGAATTTAAGGTGGAACCAATTGCTCTTACTAAAGTTGTATTTATATACGGCAACGAAGGAATGTAAGGGGTAAAATTAGTTGCGTCTGTATAAAACTCATTAACGTAATCACCATAGGGACTTCTGGCATAAATAAATCCAGCTCCTGCTGCGTTGAAGGCTGTTGAATTATTACTTTCAGTAGATCTTCTGTATTGAAACAAATCTCCTGCAGCTCCATTTTCGGTTACAGCATTTTTACCTTGCCATGGCACACAAGTAGGATATTCTAAATCGTCAGCTGCTGCCCAAAATCTAACTATTCCATTTGCCTTTGTGTTTGGTATTAATTGCTGAATGGTATCTACAAGTATTGCGTATTCTATTCCGGCAGAGCCCGCTACAACAGACCCCGTTATATTAAAGTCTTCATAATTAAAAGCTCTTATTGTTTGCAACCACACGTCATCAGGTCCGTAGTCTAAAACCAAATTATTTCTTGGTGTAACTACAGTAACGCCACCTACATCAGTACTCAGATCCTGTATTACTTGAGGCCCATCAAATGTAGGGCTTGTTAAAGCTCCTGAATATCCAACTCTATTTTGCTCAAGGTTTCTAGGTATAAGTTGCCAAGTAGTTTCCCCTAAGGCTCTATAATAAAAATTAATTTTAGGGGTGTAAAACAAGTTTATATTGTTTGTAGATCCATTCCAAGGCGAAAAAGTATTTAAACTGAAAGAAATAGTACCTTTTCTATGGCAATCTGTGCCAATCCTATAATTAACGGTATTCATGTCTTCATTAACATCGGGGTTAGGTATGCCATTATTAAAAAACACACTATTGTCTGTAATACCGCCTGGTGTTAAATTTGTTGCAGATATATAGTAAACACAACTAACTTTTTGGCCATTATTAAATGGGCCTACAACGCCAGTAGCTGGATCAATAACAGTATTGGCGGGCGGGGAAGCGGGTGTAATTACACAAGAAGTACTTAATGCGCCTGGGTTAACAGCCGTGGGCTCTAATCTTATTTGAACATTCTGTTCAGCATATAACGAGGTGTATCCGTTTGCAGCATTAACTGAGTTAATGGCGTTTGCATCAGAAAGCCTAACTGTTATATTAAAAATTCCCAAAGGATTACCTGTAAACTCTGTAGCAATGCCAGCCTCTACAGGAGTTGCTTGTGTAAGCTCTCCGCTATTGGGGTCCATAACCCAGTTATCAGGAATATCAGACCCAGTAAAAGTGTATATTAGTTGTTCTTTTGCATTGTCACCAGTTAAGGCAGTGCCGTTAACTGCGGACGCCCAATCAGATGCGGGTATTAAAACCTTGTTACTTATAGTCTTAACTTTGTCAGCTATAACACCAAAGCTAGGCTGAAGATTTTTTAAAGCCCCTTCACCTTCTGTTTGGCCTCCTATGGTTAAATCGCTTGTATCTCCCTCTGCGGTTGTTACACGTATTACAAAAGTATAAACGTCTGTTATGTTGCTGCCTTGTAAAAAAACTATGCCACTGTCCTCGTATTGTAATTGAAATTTACCTTCGTTAACGCTCCCAATAACTCCAGTGTTTAAACTGAAAGAAGAATCTGCGTCAGCCCCTAACCCATTTTTAACTGAAATCAATTCAGCAGAAGTAGGGGAAACGTAAGTTCCTCCTTGGTTATTTAATGGTTCAAACCAAGCGCTAACTGCTGCGCCGCTAGTAATTGTTTCGTCAAAAGCCCATCCAATAGCTGTAAACCCTACTGCTCCGCTATTACTTGAAGCTAGTTCAGCGTTTAAGTCTACTATTAATCCCTCGGAACTTGTTTCCCAATACAACTCAAGAAAGGATTCAACGGGAGCTGTTTCGTATATTGCAAGATAAGGCACCATATTGTACGGGGCTCCTGTGCTGGCCGCGTTAATATTAGTCGCTCCTATGGATTTTTCTGTTGTTGATATTCTAGCTATTAACGGGTTCGTGTCAATTTGATAGAATACTAGGTTACCATTTCTAGGCTTAGATCCGGAGTCACCGGACAGCTGGCTATATCGCATATCTAAATCTCCCGCAGTTGCAATAGTAGTGGCCATGTGATCAACTGCATTTTTGCCTGTGTAGCTAAGCCTTGGGTAGTATTGCTGATTATAAGCTGTAGCATCCCCTATCATGGTGTTTGTTACTCTACCATATAAGGTTACAGAGCTTCTATATTGCTTCTGATCAGGGCCTACTTCAGCTAAATCTCTAGGTATTTTTTGTATATTATCATTAAATAGTACGGTGTGTGCTGTCAAATTTAATTCGTCTCCAGGAAAAGGGCCATTTTCTTGGCCGTCACTACTTTGTCCAGGGTAACCATTTAGTATTCCAGGTAAATATACATTGTAATATTCTTGCTCTGTTTGCTTAACAACAATTTTATAACTGTACCAGCCTAAATCATTAAGGGTATACACGAATTTTAAATCCGGATCTCCTGCGGGTAAGTTATCTGTTCTTAAGTAAATATCATTTACTTGTCCGTCAGTTGTTACTTCATAGATAGATCCCGTGGTGTTAACTACGTTGGTTACTTTAACAAAATCTTTATAAGCACCTCTCATGTAGTTTCCTCTATCTACTATAGGGATATTAGTATTGTTAGGGAATGCTGTGTCATCTAAAGTAAATGTATACGTATTACCTAATATAGTTGGAGGCGTGCCGGTAAATCCTGCGGCTACCGCAAAGCCTTCACCTGTAGAAGAATCCTGTTGGTTTATTGCGTATAAGCCAGGGGTTCCTGTGGCTGAATCTATCTCCGATGTTATAGGCTCATTTACAAGAACTTGAATAGCGTCTCCGAACCAAGACAACACGTCTGTATCACCTGGGTTTAAATCATAGGGGCTATATATGGTTGATCCTGAATAAAAACTACCGTTACTTTCTAGTCCTAAATCCACTGAGGACAATATAACCGGAGACTGCCTTCCAAACTTGTCCGCTAAAACAAACCCAACCTGATAATTCCTGTTTTTTTTAACAGAACTATTAGGATACTCAATGAAGTTGTTGTATATTCCGGTAGTTGCTTTGTTAGCTATCCTACAATTATAATTTATATTGTTAGGGGGTGTTTGTTTGTCTACGAAGTTTCCGTATATAATTCTATTTCCTGAAGACTCTTGAGCTAATGCTCTTACAGGTACTTTATCGTATACTCTTACTGTCTGAGCTTCCGGTAATGTCCTATAAGGCTTTCTTGATTGGTACTCGTAGGTATAGGTGTTGTTAACACCACTAGCCCCAGATATTTCACCTGCTGTAATGCTTTCTAAAACCTTAACTACAGTGCCATCGCTTTCTTTAAATAATATTTCTAATTCACTAATTTTGTAATCGGATACTATCTTATTAGCAGAAGAAGGAAGCGGTATTACAAGCCCGATGTTTTGTATCGAATTTTCCATAAATCCAACTATAGTAGACTGATAGGCTGCGTTTTCATCTCCATTAAGGAAGTATCCGTTTTGTTTTGGTACATAAGCTATCTGAGTAAATGGAGCCATTAAAGAGTACTCATTGTCATCAAACTTAAATCGGTAACTAAATCTTACAAACTTATCTTCTAAATAATCTGGATCCCCAGGCCATTGATTGTCGTCATTTTTATTGCTCATTGTTGATTTTATGAGCGATACATATTGCCCTACGGTTGGAGCTGTATTTAATGCGGGTGATACAGTTATTATTGTTGTATTAGGGGCAACAAAAGAGTTAGTAATACTAATAACCTTAGAGTAATTAGTACCTGTTGTTGGGGGTGAAGATTCTAGACAAACGGCAGTAGCTTCTATAAGAGGTAGTAGCTCTGTTCTTCTGTGGCCGCTTATTTCAAACACCGTAGTAGTAGCTCCTGCTAAAACTTGTAGATCAGCTCTGTTGTATAATTCAATAGTTTGATACGGATTGTATTTTGCTACGGATATTTGATGTTCCTCGCTGTAGTAATCTTCTCCTGCTGCTACTCCTCCTGGCTCAAAAGCCCTAGCTAAGTCAACATTGATTTTTCTAGGTTGATTTCTGTTGTCTGTCCAAAACAAAAGATTTTCAAGTAAGTTTATACCTACTATCCTGTTAGTAGTTGAAAAATTTAAAAATTCGCCTTGCACAAGCCTAATGTATTGCCCTGTTGCATTATTATATGAATATATATAATGCTTTGAAGTAGATGGAGCGTTAGTGGGGTTGGCTATATCGGGATCTTCATAGTCCGTTAAGAACACAAATAATCTATCGGTAGAGTTATCCGCCTCAATACCTATTATAGTTAAACCGTTGCCTATGTCTGTTCCAGTAACTAAATCGTTACCAATTATGTTTTCTAGGGCACCTACATCGTTATCTTCGGATCTACCAACTGATATATTCCGAGCATCTCTATATTCGCCGTTAGGCAATATTCTATCATCAAGATCTTTATTCATCTTGGATTTTAGAAATGTGTTTTTGATTTCTTGTGCCATTAAATTATGATTTTATCCATTTAGATTTACCTCTCATTACCTGTACTATTTCTGATAGTTTAATGTTGGATAATCTTATTTTAGCATTTCTTAGTTTAGCAGATCTATCTTTCTTTAAACGTTGTATAACGTACTCTGGTTGATTAATTCTGCTCGCTAATATAGAATATAGTATGTGTGCATATAATGCATCCTCGGCCATCTTAGGTATCCTAGAATCCAAATCATACGCTAATCCGTCTGATATGTAATCAAGTATTATTAATCGGTCTTTTAAGTTGGAAGAAAAAGCTATTGTACCATCTCTTTCATTCATATTGAACCAACCATTTCTTTGCGAATTCTGTGGATCGTTACCGTATCTTTGCCCGTAAAATGGATTACCTGTTAAGTAACTACCGTAAGACCAGTAATCGTCAAATGTTATATTACCGTTTAAAAGTCTATTATTAGCCTCTCCCCATCTTTCGTTTGTAATAGAAGTGCCTTCTAAAAGATCACCAGTATTATCCATAGTGTAATCCCCTGCCTCATCTTGCAACGGCACTTCGTATGGACTGCTGGTTAAATTGTTTGCTGGATATATGGGGTGTCTTACACCTAATTGATCTATATACGCTAAGCTAACGTAGTTTACGTAATCTTGTGGTATTGTAACGCCTAGGCTAGGCGGAATAGTTATTTCTTGCGACTTAACGCTTTTTAAAGTATCGTAACTAAATTCCTGCAATCCTCTTTTAGCATGGAATATTACGTCCGTTCTTTTAACATCGCCTATTAATTTATGCTCGCCAACGTAAGTTGCGATAAAGCCGTTAATAACATCGTTTAAAGAAGTGTAGGCGTAGCTTCCGTAGTTTTCTTGTACTGTATCTCCAAAGGCATCTTCATTTCCAAAGTTTCCTCCGTCTAAAGATTTTAATTGTATTGCAATGTGAGGCCTTAAGCCGTTTGTAGATGTAAAAGTTATTGTATTTCCTGTTACAGTATACCCAGGGGCAAACTCAGAGTATGAGCCTGCTAATCCAGTGTCGCTTGTGTATACAACAAAGTTGGTTAATGTAGCATTAGCAGCATCGTATGCCAAGTCCGTATTAAACGTAGTTGTTACAGAATCACCTATAACAGC
>Ga0206129_10005325_pt1 | contig 13630 bp, 14 predicted proteins | sample Helgoland_Spring_8_FD_148616 | JGI IMG/M metagenome (GOLD analysis project Ga0206129, IMG submission 148616) | Pelagic subsurface seawater microbial communities from Kabeltonne, Helgoland, North Sea - Helgoland_Spring_Bloom_20160502_2 | ecosystem: Environmental > Aquatic > Marine > Epipelagic ...
TAAGGTATTCGTGAGATACTTGAGCAAAGCGTCTGCGTTCATCCGTGTCTAGGTAGATGTAGTCAGCCCATAGTTTAGTGGTGTTGGTGGCGGGCATTAAAGAAGAGAAAGTGGTGACAACTTTGACCTCATGGTACTGAAGGGCGATTAAAGGAAGAGCAAGTCCTGGGTTTCTGCAGAACCAGAACTGAAGTGGTACTTTAATATTAAGGGCGGCAGTGGCTCCGGAGGCGGTTTGTGCCGTTCCACCCATAGCAGTTAATTCTTGGAAAAGGGTTCCCGTGGCACCTGTGGCACCACTTACGAGTCTGGAACTGTTTTCTTCGGTTAAGGAAGACCATACATGCATCCACTGACCAGTTTGACGGTCAATTCTTTGACCACCGATTTCAATTTCAACGTTATCAAAAATACCTGCACCTATATTGGCGGAAATGACGCCAGTAGATGTGACAGTACCATCAAATTCATAGTAGAGTCTGTAGACTAAGTCACCGTTGCGCGAAACCGTTGAGGTTACACGAGAACCTGACCCAACAGAGCCGTTGATGGTCTGTTCAATGGATTCCATCGAGAAGTTAGTGTGTCTGCGGTAGACAACTTTAAAGAAAGTGATTTGAGGGTTACCTGTAAGGTAAATATCCTGAGCTCCATAAGCGACAAGTTGCATTAATCCTCCTCCCATATTATTTATACTTTATACTTAGAAAAAAATATAAAGAAAAAATTAAAAAATAGAATATAAATATTTACAATTAAAAAAGTTTATTTACAATTAAAAAAGTTTATTTACAATTAAAAAAGTTTATTTACAATTAAAAAAGTTTATTTACAATTAAAAAGTTAACGATATCCTCTATAAAGCTTTAGTTCGAGTAAGCAAGACCACCCATACCCGACATGATGCGGAGGACGTTGTAGTTTACTGCGAAAACATCACGCGATTGATTAACACCTGAACAAGTTAGTTGGGCGTTGTCAATGCGGGAGAAGTTGCATGTTCCCGATGGTTGATGTTCTTCAGGTTTGAGGGCAAACGAGTAAACAGCAATCTGATCGGCAGATTTACCTACACCGGTCGCTGTGGATGACATGGATCCAGGACCAGTGTGGTGCATGTATACCTGCTGCTTGGTGAAATAATTAAGGGGACGAGCCGACATGCGGTCGTGACCGTTTAACTTAAGTTGATAATCACCTGTAGAGAGATCAGTCATAAGACCATTGGTCCATCCACCAGTCCATACTAATTCTTTGACGGGGTGGTTGAAGTTTAGTTCAGTGCTTCCAGAAGCGACGGAACCAGACTGGAACTGGACCTGTTCAATAAGGTATTCGTGAGATACTTGAGCAAAGCGTCTGCGTTCATCCGTGTCTAGGTAGATGTAGTCAGCCCATAGTTTAGTGGTGTTGGTGGCGGGCATTAAAGAAGAGAAAGTGGTGACAACTTTGACTTCGTGGTACTGAAGGGCGATTAAAGGAAGAGCAAGACCAGGGTTTCTGCAGAACCAGAACTGAAGTGGAATTTTTACATCTATATCCGAGGTGGTGGCATCACCGGCAGTCCCACCCAAGCAAGTTAATTCTTGGAAAAGGGTTCCAGCAGTCCCAGTGTTGCTTGAAACAACTCTGGCACTGTTTTCTTCGGTTAAGCAAGCCCATGTGTGCATCCACTGACCAGTTTGACGGTCAATTCTTTGACCACCGATTTCAATTTCAACGTTATCAAAAATACCAGCACCGGCGTTAGCGACGTTGCCGGAACTCGGGGCAACAGTGGTACCATCAAACTCATAGTAGAGTCTGTAGACGAGGTCACCGTTGCGCGAAATCGTTGAGGTTACGCGAGAACTGGTTCCAACAGAGCCGTTGATGGTCTGTTCAATGGATTCCATCGAGAAGTTAGTGTGTCTGCGGTAGACAACTTTGAAGAAAGTGATTTGTGGGTTACCCGTAAGGTAGATATCCTGAGCACCGTAAGCGACAAGTTGCATTAATCCTCCTCCCATTTTATACTTTATACTTAGAAAATAATTTAAGAAAAAACCGTAATATATTTTATAGTTAATTTATAAATGGATATTGAACCTTTAAAATCTTATCTCCAAAATAAAGGGAATATTTGGGAAGAAATTAACACTTTCTTAGACGATAGTATAAGGTCTAAAATACGTTCAACGGAATATATTGAACAAGGATTTTTCATCGTTGATAAATTATTCTTTGTTAAAAGAAATACACTTGAATTAGAATATATTGGTAAAGTTTTCTGTATTAATGGATTTGAAATTGGTATTAAATTGAGTCAGTATAGAAATGTTACTTTAGATTCTAAAAAATATTATATTTTTAGAAAGATAAAAGAAAAAACAAAGCGTGAAATAATGGAAGAATTATTAGAAAAATTATAAGAAATAAAGGGGATTAACATTAAGTACATATTTGCGACATACTGGGCATTTTTTATCATTTGATATAGTATCCGTATTATTTATATCTTCCATTTCTAAATGATTTTCTAAACATTTTTTACAAAAAGTATGACCACATGGATTAATGAAATGAGTTACTTGATCTTCCATACAAACAACACACATATTTGTAACATTCATCTTATTTACTTTTCTGAGTAAATAAATATATTTTAAAATATTTTTCCTTTCAGTCGTGTAATCTTTTTTCGCTTTTTTAAAACTTTCTAGATTGGAAAGTTTACTTGAAAGGTTATTTATATTTTCTATTAATGGTTTTATCTCACAATAGTCAAGAGAAGATAAAGTTTCTAAAAACCTTATAAAGTCACTTAAATTTTTTTCATTTGATTTTAATTTATTTATTTCAAAATTTAAATTTTCTTCAGATTTATATAATTTATCTTGAAGTGTTTTAAATTCTTCATTAATACCTTTTATTTTTTCATATAATTCGTCTATTTCTTTATTATCATATCTTTCATCATCATAATCTTCATCTTCAAAATCAGAGCGTTTACTTAATATATCAAGTATATTGGACTTCATACTTTTAATTTCAGATATATATAGTGGTTCAATATTATCATACAATTGTGAAATATTATCAGCATTACAATAATAACTGTCCCCAGTGTTCAAAGAGGAAAATGGTAATGGGTCGGGTTGTGAACCAGTATTATTATAAACATTCGGATGAGTTATATTATACATATTTAGAAGGTGATTAATATTTGAGACGTCCATTTCAACAGTATATTCAATTCCTCCAGTATTGCCCATATCGGGTATATTATTTTCATTATTTCCTTCCATATTTATTATATAAATTGTATTAGTATTTAAATAATTATTCACATAGAATATCCATTATTTTAAACTTTATTTTGGCAGTATTTTTATCCTTTAATTCAATGAGTTTACCTTTATATTTGGAAGGGATTTCATCATAGTATAATTGCGAAATATTATAAAAAGATGTTAACATCTTAAATAGTTCTTCTTCACCAACATGGTCTATTTTCTCCATAAAAGGATCTAATACTTTCTCAACATAACCTGATATTATTTCTTCTTTTTCTAAATGAGTTATTAGTATTGACAATCCAATAATGTTGTCTATATTCTTATTCCTTTTACAAAGGTCTTCATATGAATCACTCATTACATTAAATTTATTAAAAAAATCATCATAATGTTTATCACATCTTTTTATGATAAATGATACTTTATTCTTATTTTTATTAATTATTTCTTTTAAAATAGATACATATAGATATGTATATCTATGGTGTAATATAGACTTTTCAATAATTGTTTCTATAATATATGGTATTAAGTGTTCTTTATTGATGAGTTTTACGATAGAAGACTTTATTGTTTCAAAATTAGTTTCGGTTAATTTATTTACAAGACTATTTATATTTTTAATATCTTCGGTATCTTCATTTTGGACTTTTCTATATTTTTTATTCTTTTGAACACCAATGCGATAATATTTTTTATTAGTTTCAATAGAATCTAGGAAGTTAACTAATTTATTTATCTCTTTTTCATTTTTTAATTTATATTCTTTAAAATTTTCTTTAAAAGAAGGATTTCCAAATAAATCAATAACTTTTTCAAATGAAGTCATAATAATATTATAATATTATTATATTCTTTATATTATTTATTTAATCTTTTTTCCCATCAACAACACTCTCTACGGAATCAGATATTATTTCTGATGCTGTCTCTTTCAAAATTTCATCAACCTTTGGAGAAGATTCAATTATAACACTCTCTTTTTGAACTGTTTGAACTACATCCTTTATAGTAGCGACTTGAGGTACTGTTTCAACAACATTTTTCATTTTAAGGTCGGCATTTTGTTCTTGTGCGAATTTTTGCATTTCGCCTTTAAAATCAAATTTCTTCTTTTTATTTTCACCTTTACCACTTGAGAATTCTTGATCAATTTGTTTTCTCTTTATACTTTCCACAGATTTAGAAAATGTTTTATATGCACTCTGATGATCGGGATAATCTTCATATTTACCCGATAATCCAAAGAATTGCCATCCTTCAGTCTTTAATTGTTCAACAACCATTGAGTAACTAAAATAATTTTTATCAAGTGAAAATAATTGTAAGAAACCATTACTACCAGTAACCATTAATGATATTGTCCACGAACACCAATAAGTTACCATATCAAAATGTTTAGGTAATTTTGCTGGATCCATTTGTCCCATTGAAAGTATCGCTGGTAATAAAATACTACCAGTTGTTACTATAAATCTAAAAAGGTTGTAATATTTCTTTGTATCATCTCTTTTTTTCTCATAATATGTAATTTCTTCTAAGAATCTATGTTTTAAAATCGCTTTATCATATGTCCTTTGAAGTTCTATATCGTCTATTATACCAGAAACATTATCTGAAAAAGGCATTTATTATATATTATATTATTTTATTTACATCTCTTAATAATTGCGTTATAATTTAAATATTTAAAGATATATATTATAACTAATAGCATTAAAATGGAACAAGAAGATATTAATAATTACAAGTTAAAACTTAAGACTGAACAGGCTGGTGCTTTCCGTATACTCATAGAGGCTCTAAAAGAAATTCTAACTGAAGCAAATTTCGTATTTGATGAATCCGGTATTAAACTTATGGCAATGGACTCAACACATACAATCCTCATCCACATGAAATTAGAATCGGATAACTTTGAATTTTTCCATTGCCCTAAGAAAATAACAATCGGTGTAAACATGTTAAATTTCTTTAAACTCATTAAAACGATGGGTAATTCAGAAACACTCACACTTTTCGTTGATTATGAAAATGAAAATAAATTAGGAATTATGATAAACAATACAGAAAAAAATTCACAAACAATTTATAAACTTAATCTACTAGACATACCAGATGATAATATAAGCATTCCTCCTGCTGAATTTGAGACGGAACTATCATTACCTTCAGGTGATTTCCAAAAGATAATAAGAGATATGATTAATATTGGAGAAAATATAGAAATTAAAAGTATTGGGTCACAGTTAATCCTTAATTGTTGTGGAGATTTCGCTTCACAAGAAACAACATTGGGAGAAACAAACAATGGATTAAAATTTAATCAAACTTCGCCAGAATCTTTGCCAATACAAGGTGTATTCTCATTGAAATATTTAAGTTTATTTACAAAATGTACAAATTTATGTAATCAAATTAATCTCTACATTAAAAATGATTATCCGTTAATTATAAAATATGCTGTTGCTTCACTTGGAAATATTAAACTATGTTTAGCACCCAATACTAGTGATTAACTATCAATCACATGTTTCTTATATAAAGAATTTGATAAAATAACTTCCGAATTTTTACCTTCAATAAACTTACTCTTATACTCTATAGAATCTGAAAACCAAATTTTAATTATATTAAATTCCTTTTTCGGCGATATTGATAAACCAGTTATTTTATCATTATCTTCATTTAATAATTCATCCAATATACATTTTAAAAATATATCTCGCCATTCAGAAATAACATTGGTTGATGATATTTTAAAAGACAAACATCCACCTAACCGATTATTTGGATCTTCCCAATTTGGAAAGATCCCCTTTTTCATAACAAAAAACATACCATTCTGATAATGGTTTTGTTTAAATATACTTAGAATATGATGAATATCATATAAATCTTTTAAAATTGATAATTGTTTATATGAGGGTTTATCCCATTTATGTTCAGTTATAGAATGATACCATAATACCCATTCATCCTTAAGATCTACACATTCCATCGTATATTTATAATTTATTATAATGTTTTAAATAATTATATTATTTATATTAAATGATTACAGATATTTTAAAAAAGTATATGAATGTTTTTATAATCATTCTATATGTATATATACTTTACTCATATGATTTTAAAGATAATACACAATTACTCCTTGTAATTACAGGGATATTTATATATATTATCTACAAAAATAAAGGGAATGCCTTTACAAATGATATAATTGAAGGTAATAGAAATGAAGGCGGTGGTGATGCTGCTGCTGCTGCTGCTGCTGCTGCTGCTGCTGCTGCTGCTGCTGCCGCTGGTGGTGGTGGTGGTGGTGGTGACGGTGGTGGTGGTGACGGTGCTGGTGGTGACGGTGCTGGTGGTGACGGTGCTGGTGGTGACGGTGCTGGTGGTGACGGTTCTAACCAATTATATGTAGCAGACGGTGGTAATGATGGTTCTAGGAGACGTTTACTAGAATTATTGAATGAAGTAAGGTCAGAATTAGAATCAATGGATGAAAATACAGTAGATAGAAATGACCCTAGAGTGGATGAATTATTAAGGTTGTATGTAGAAGTATATCCTAATGTAGAAGTAAATTTACCAAATATATTAAGTGGTGCGGATAATTTACCAATTCCAGAAATTGATTTAGAAAATGTTCCTTTAAATTTAGATCTTAATGCTTTAGAATCAATAAACATACCGTCTGATTTAACAAATAATTATAATGAAACTGAACTACCCAAATTAAAGAAGAGAATAAAATATTTAGAAGAAAAAGTAAAAGAATTGGATGATGAAGATAATGAACAAATGTTAAAAGAAAAAATTATGGAATTAGAAATAGAAAATGATAAATGGAACCAAATGGGTGAGGAAAGTAAAGAGGGTGACAAAAATTTAAAAGAGAGAAAAGTTAGATCATTTTCTAATTATAAAACAACAACCCCAATGGGTATGTATGATGGTATGTGTTTAGATCATCTTAAAAAAGAAAATATATATGACCTTGCCAACGGCGATGATGTGAATACATTTTTAGGAACAAGTTTACCATTAAAACTTAAAACACCCGATAATTCTAAATTAAATGGACCGAGCGTTGATGGAAATGATAGTTCTTCAAAAAGATTAAATATGTTTGAAACAAATAAAACATCTATATCGTGTTGCGAAGATTCACCATATTTATCATCAAATGGATGTGTTTGTTTAACTTCTGATCAGGAAGACTATTTGATTAATAGAGGTGGGAATCATGATTAGTAAATTACCTACCTAACATACGTTGATGTATTGCGTCATATGTACTAAAAGCATTACTATCTGAGGTGTTAAGTCTTTTTATTCTTTCTTTTTCTTTTTTTTCTTCCATATTATGAATAAAGTTTTGTTTTTCTAGATCTTCTTCTGAAAGTATATGAGAAATATTCTTTCTTTCGGAATTTGCCTGTCTCATTGTTTTACTTCTTTTTGAGATATCAACAGAATTTTCATCAATAAAAAGTGTATTTGAAAATGCATCTTTATAATCGCGATATTGAAGACCACTTTGGCATTCACCACTAAAATCTTCTATTTTTCCTTCACCCAAAACGGATAAACTATCTTTACCTTTATATGATATAGTTACTTGAGGTTCTCCATATGGTATTATATCTTGTTTTAATTGTTTTTTCTTTTGTTCATTAAAATGACGGTTAAAATTACCTTTACCAATAGTTTTCTTCTCTATTTTATCACTTTTAAATTTATTCTTTTCAATCCAATCTCCATATCCTCCATCGTATGCGCCATCTACCCTATTTTCTTCATATATTTTATTAAATTGTGTGCTATCAAATTTATCGGACAAATTTACATTTTGTCTATTGTCGGAATTTTGATTATTAAAATAATCTGTGTTTTCCTTTTTTAATTCATTGTGAGATTTATTATTATCTTTATCAGATAGTCTTTTTAATAGAAATTTATATGCCTGTGTTATTTTATTAAATTTTTGTTTTTCACCACCTTTATCAGGATGATGTATCATTGCTAATTTCAAGTATGATTTCTTTAAAGAAACTTCATCATAACCTTCATTTAATTCAAATATTTTTAAAATAAAATCAACCTTTTCTACGGATGTCATAGTTTTTGGTTTACTAGATTCTGTATTTTTCTTTATTTCTACTTGAGGATTATTCCTACTTAATCTTTCAAGACGATTAATTTGATTTTGTTGCGATTCTATTATTTTTTTTTGTTCTTCAATATATTTTGAATGTTCATCACTTATTTCATTGCTTTGCGAGTTACCCATTATAATATATATAAATCTACAAAAATTTTTTTAATATAACATATATTAAAATGGTTATATGCGCCCCTTGCCTATTACCGATTGTTAAAGCAGGAGCAGTTAGTTTAACAGGGGCATTTACGTATTCAAAGATTAGAGATAGAAAATATTCTAAACGGTTAGGAAAAAAGAAAAAAAAGACTGTCGGAAAAAAGAAAAAGAAAACAAAGAAAGGAGGTGGTAACAGAGATACAAAAAAACAAAAAGAATTTATAAGAGTTTGTCGTCGTGTTGAAAAAAATAAAGTATTAAATCCTAATATGAGAAATTTAGATTGTGAGAGTATGCTTGACCAAGGTTCTAAAGAAATATCTTGGATGAAAAATTGGTATGAAGATGCCCTTAAAAATAAAAAATTAGATTGGAATAAATACAATAAACATTATTCTAAAAAGAAAACAAGAAAGAAAAGTAATAAGCGTAATAAGCGTAATAAGACACGTAGAGTTAGAATGAAGAAGTAATTTAATGCTTCCTTTGCCATGGTTCTACATATCCCATTTCCAAGAAATCAAAGATATCTTTTTCTGTTTTAATCTCTTCTCCATTTGGATCTACGACATTTTTTTCTTCTGTGAGTTCTTCAATATTGTATTCATTGAGAGTATACCCCTTATCATTTGCTTCTTTTCTCATCATTTGGTTAAATTCCTTTGATCCTGTGAAGTAAAGGATTGCAAATGGATACTCATGTGACTTTGTATACATGATGTCAATACGTCTACCAGGACCAGCTCTCCCCAACTTACTAATACCATTGTATTTCTTTCGTCCAAATGCGAGGTCTTCAATGAGGTAAGCATCTTTCTTAAGTTTCTTGATAAACTTATCATAAGTTGTCTTGTCCGTGGATGTCAAGAGGACATCAATATCTCCACTATCATCCTTCTTCCTTCGGTAAGATCCTGCAATGGTAAGTTCAGCGGATTTGTCAACCTTTGCTAGAACATTCTTCAGAAGTCTTTCGTGCTTTTGAATCTCTTCATAGGGTATCCTTAGAAGAAGATCATCATAGTGCTTCAATCCAAGGAGTTGAACATTGTTTAGGAGTGAATCCTTATCCTTAGACTTGCGAAGTTCTTCAATACTCCCATAACCAGCATCAACAAGTTCCTTCGCCTTCTTCGGACCAACACCATGAATATCCATAAACTCCTTTCTCGGATCCTTGATGTCCTTGATATTTTCATACATACTCGTAGTTCCTGTTTTCTTAATATCATCAATCTTTTTGTATAGACTATCACCCACACCTTTAATAGACTTGATATTGTGTTCCGTCAACTCAATATCAGAGTTCATTTTCTTGAAACCTTCAACTACCTTCGTGTAGGATGCCGCCTTAAAGCGCTGACCGTTTCGTTTTTCGTATTCTGAGAGTTCCTTGAAAATCTTTATGATAAGTTGAATCTTTTCGGTAGATTCCTTATCCACCTTTTCCTTGATAGTTACATCATCCCTCTTTCTCATATATCGTGCGAATCTTGGTTTGCCACTATCTGTCCTCCCTGAATGAGTGATACTGATAATCGTTCCCACCGGATGTGTTTCTTTGTAGTTTTCTCGTGTTTCATCATCCATACCCGAAACAGTGAACACATGTCCTTCCTTCTTGTCAATAACATGGTAAGTATCCATATTGATGAGGGGTTGACAGACAAATCCACCAAGCATCCCCACATACTTCCCTTTACCCTCTGTATAATCTATAATAAGTGCTTCTTCATCAAAGGAGGGTTTCAATTTAAGCATTAGGTTGGATCGTCCATTCTCATACATTGACTCCCCCTGCTTGATCATTACTCCTTCCCCACCTCCTTGAATGACCTTTGTATATGCAGTCATCAATTGTTCTTCAGACTTGATCTTAGTCTGAGGAGCAAATACCAGAGGACACTCAATGGTGTTGAATGGTTCTGGTAGACCCTTACGGAGAATATTCCACCTAACGGTATTATCTTTAACAATCTTCTTCAAAAGTTTAATTCTCTCAGAGAAAGGTTTTTCCTTATCTGGGAGATCATATGCCATAAACTTCACAACAATCCAACTTTCATCTTCTGGTTCTTTTCTCCTGACGACCCCCATGTGCTGGAAGTTTTCTCTTCCAACCCATAATTCTCCATCAATTTTTTCCTTGGGAGGCATTGCCAACTTGTACCAGTCAGGCGCGTTAAAAATCTTAAGGGCGCGGGAATAGAAATCTTTCTCATCATCAATCCATTGTGCCCTGTATCCATCAAACTTCTCTGACCAATACCATCCTTCTGGAGGAGGAGGACCTGTCGCAGATTTGGGGAAGGTCATCCCCAAATGGCAGTCTTTTGCTAGCATAAATTTGGAGTTCACCGGCATTATTTATCTTCTATTCTTAATTTAAGAAAATATCTTTAAGTTTTTCAAATTTGATTTCTATTGTCTTTTTTTTTAAAAAGAAAATAGAATAAAAGATGCCGTGTAGTCACTGTGGTGGTGCTGGCCACACCTACGTCAAATGTCCTCAGTTGACTCCTGAACAAATCAAAGAGAAGAAGGATTTTGCCTTGAAGAAGAAAGAAGAGAAAGAAAAAAAGAAAAAGATGAAAGAAAGGCATAACGAGATATTTCAAAACCGCGATTATTGCTTTAGAAACAATAACATGTATGAGGTCGCGGTATATTGGGGATTCTCAGATATTATGGAAAATGAAGGTAAGGAGAAAAATCGGTTGATAAGACTCAACTATATATCCGCGATGACAGAACAAGTCATACCTATTTCTAAACTCTACCGGGTAGTTATCTTCCCTACACTTGAAGTCCCCAATCCAAACAACCCTAGTAATGCTAAAAAAATCATCACGATTGATGATGAATTTAACACTCTCTTTAAGGTCCTAGATGTTGAATTGGAAAAATATCCAGACCTAATATTTGAGTTCTCGCGCGAATACAAACCACCTAAAAACGAACTTGAACAGTGGAAAGAATTTGCCCTTAAATCCCACTACCTTCTCAAAGAAATTCAAAAAATGACAACCACAAATAAGAAAGATGAAGATGGAGATATTATATACCATGAAAAATATGAGAACATTGATCCTTTCCTTAAAATTATACAAGACATACCTATTCCAAATACATGCACAGAAGCAGATAAAGAAAAAGCAGGAATCCCATCTGCCCTCACTAATATCACATGATTAACGCATATTCTGCTTGATTTCCTTTATATCAATTTTAATATCAGCAAATTCATTTTTAAGATCATTTTTAATTTCATTAATACTTCCTTTCAAATGAGATAATTCATTTGTAATTATATCAACGCTATTTATTTTTTTTTCTTGTGCCTCTACCTTTAAATGTAGTTCCTTAAGGGTCTGTGAATAAGCACCGTAGTTTATAAAAGCAGTGCTGACACCAGCACATACAGCAAATATAGGTGCTAATTTAGTAAAGTTAACACTCATGAAACGGGTTGTATAGTGTTTAATATTGTATATATTAAAATAAACGGTCAATCAATTAAATAGACTTAAGAATATAAATGAAAATAATCTATAAATGTTCAATAAAATATTATTCTATCCTATTATATGTACGCTAATATATAATAATATAATAAGTTATATAGATAATAAAAAAAAATTTAAAGAATTATTTGATTCTTTAGAAAATATAAACATAAAAATTGAGAATATTAATAAATTTATTAATAGAAAGAAAGTAATGTTTGAAATAAATAATGACGAACATAATCTTTTTATTGACGAAAATAATTATTCATCTGATGAAGGGGGTATTTCTCAAGAGATTAATTAAAACATCATCATTTCATCTTCTAAATTTACTTTTCCACCTATTCCTGAGCTAGGGTGTCTTTGAGAATTTAAGGGTTTTTTCCTTACTTCAAACTTTTTATCATTATGTATAATAAGGACTTGGGGTTGTCGGTATTTATCTTCCCCACAATCACTGTGTTTTCCAAATGCTCTAGACATCCCTACGTCAACCCTCCATAATCTATCATTATAGATTGAATTGAGGTATTTGCCATCCATAAATTGTGGTGTATGGGCGATCACCATACCTTTTATTGGTTGTAATAATTTATTCTTGCGATTAACAGAATTTAATAAATTATCAAAATTTCCTTCAGTATTTTCTGGATCATCGTCTTCTCCAAAAATTCTACACCAAAATGGAGACATATCGTCATCATCTCTAAATATTTCATCAAATATTTTGTCTTCTGTTTTATCTGTATTTTTAATCATCCATTTTGAAACAATGTTATTTATTTCAGTAATACTGTATTTATTAACTAGATCAATACTCAGTCCACCATGAACAAATAAATAACTACCAACTATCATGATAGATTTCTTTTTAGAAGCGTATAATTTTGATATATTACCACCTCTTTCAAATGCTTTGGTTCTATGGTAATAACCATTTGGATAACCGTCACTTGTTTTTTGTTTATTCCTTTCATTTACAGGAACAAATTCTAAAAACTCTTCTGGAGAAACATAACGAAAATCTTTATCTATATTCATTAATTCATGGTTTCCCAAAAGTCCCAATACTCTTCCACCCATTCTCCGTGCTTCATCATCTAACCTTAGAAGGAGTTTAATAATTGCCATATTACTACCTTCATCCTCTACAACATCATTGAAATCCTTAATACAGTTTTTTTCCCAATCATCTGGACGACATCTATCAATTTGATCTCCCAATTGAACAACCCATGTATTTCCTCCACTCCAATGTACATTATCAATATCCCTTGGATTTGATGTCTGAGGTATAACTTCTGCCAGTTTCAGAGCATCTATAGTTACTTTTAAATCTCCATGTAAATCCCCCACAGCTACTAAACGTTCAACAGATGGATACATACCAATTAAATCATACTGTGGATTTAATTTTTTAACTTCTTCTTTATGTTCACCGGTATAAGTTTGTTTTATTACATTCCTTTCATGTGTTTCAACCGCTTCTTTCTTTTCTATTCTAGTAGTTG
>Ga0206129_10005340_pt1 | contig 13604 bp, 14 predicted proteins | sample Helgoland_Spring_8_FD_148616 | JGI IMG/M metagenome (GOLD analysis project Ga0206129, IMG submission 148616) | Pelagic subsurface seawater microbial communities from Kabeltonne, Helgoland, North Sea - Helgoland_Spring_Bloom_20160502_2 | ecosystem: Environmental > Aquatic > Marine > Epipelagic ...
CGGCAATATGCGCGCAATTTGGTTTGAGCTGCGCCAGGAACCAGCTTTTGCAGTGGTGATGGGTCATCGCATCCCCCGTATGTTGTTTCGGACTGATACCGCTCAAAACCGAGCAGATGCAAGTTAGAGTTCCTGAAGATATTTGAATTTTGGGAACCAACATATCTAAAGAATTTTTTAGTGTTTTAATATTAATGGATAATTAATAAATTTGAGTTTTGTCCAATTAAAACTGTCTACTCATTTTGCAGTACAACCTATCCTTAATAGTATTTCGACACATCCTTTTTTATCAACTTCTACCCAACTCCCTTCAGATGAAGGTGGTGGGTGATGATATGAACGAGTGTGCAGGTTTTTCATTGCATCAGATACAGTGCAGTTTTTTAGGCACACTTCAAAAACGGATCATACGAGGCGCCTCACAGGCAGTCCTCGTGCGGCAGCGTGCCATAGAGCACTTCAATTATGACCACACAACGCAACAAGCTGCGTGAAGATGTGCAATTCCGAATTCTGCGTCTTTTACAGGACAACCCCGAAATGAGTCAGCGCGAATTGGCCAAGGCCGTTGGCCTCAGTACCGGCGGCATTCATTACGTGCTCAACGCACTCTTGGACAAGAGACTTCTCAAGATAGAAAATTCCACAACAACCGAAGACAAGCGGCGCTATGCCTACGTACTCACAAGCGAGGGCGTGGCCTCAAAAGCCCATTTGACCAAGCGGTTCCTAATTCGAAAAATGGCTGATTAAGATCTTCTAAAGGCTGAAATTGATGAAGTTTTCGAGGACTTGTCGGACACGGAGGTGACCGAACCTGAGACCGTCTTGAAGGACTACTGAAATGAAAAATGACGACCCAAAAATTGAAAATGAGATTTCTATAAATGGCTAAAGGCGCCTCAAAAATGCGTGTCTTGATCACTGGGACGGCCGGGTTTATCGGATTCCATCTTGCCAAGCTACTACTGGCAGAAGGGATCGTCGTCTACGGCTTTGACGGGATGACCGACTACTATGATGTCGCCCTCAAGAAGCGGCGGCATCAGATGCTGCTGCAGAACCCAAACTTCGCAGCAACCGAGGGGATGCTGGAAGATAGGGCACTGTTCGAACGTGTCGCCAATGAATTTGAGCCTGATGTAATCATCCACCTCGCGGCACAGGCCGGTGTGCGCTACAGCCTCGAAAACCCGCGCGCCTATCTCGATGCCAATGTCATCGGCACGTTAAACGTCATGGAAGCAGCGCGCTGCCTGAATGTGCAGCACCTGCTGATGGCCTCAACCTCATCAGTTTATGGCGCAAACACCGAAATGCCATTCATCGAGACCGAAAAGGCAGACACGCAGCTGACAATCTACGCTGCAACCAAGAAGGCAAACGAGAGCATGGGCCATGCCTATGCCCATCTTTACGATCTTCCGACCACAATGTTTCGGTTTTTTACCGTTTACGGTCCTTGGGGACGTCCAGATCTAGCGCTCTACAAATTTGTGGATGCGATGCTCGATGGGCGCCCAATCGACATATACAACAACGGCAACATGCATCGCGACTTTACCTATGTCGACGATCTGGTGCGCGCGATAGGTCTCTTGATTGATGTGGCTCCCGTACGCCCGAAGGATGGCGTGGTGCCCAAGGGAGACAGCCTGTCGCCCGTCGCCCCTTACCGCGTCGTGAATATCGGCAATTCCGACAAGGTGCGGCTGTTGGATTTTATCGACTCGATCGAGGACTGTCTCGGGCTGAAGGCTGAGCGGAATTACATGGGCATGCAGACAGGCGACGTGCCTGCAACATGGGCGAATGCGGATCTCTTGAAAACCTTGACCGGGTATTGCCCACAGACGGAATTCCGCGACGGCATTGCTAAATTTGTGGATTGGTATAGGGAATATTCCGGGAAATGACCACTCATGTAAAAATTATTGCCGTGATTGGTCTTGGCTACGTAGGCCTTCCGCTCGCAGTAGAGTTCGGCAAGGCGCGTCCAGTGATTGGGTTTGATATCAATGCAAGTCGGATTGATGCACTGCGTGTGGGGCATGACACAACGCTGGAGGTTTCCAATGACGAATTAGCTACAGCCGATCAGCTTGCATTCACCAGCGACCCCGCTGATCTGGCCGCTGCCTCAATCTACATCGTGACCGTGCCGACCCCGATAGATGCACACAAGCGCCCCGACCTGACTCCCTTGCTCAAAGCCTCAGAAATGCTGGGGGGCGTATTGAAGCGTGGCGACATCGTCATTTATGAAAGTACGGTCTACCCAGGTGCAACCGAGGAAGATTGTGTGCCTGTTCTGGAGCGTGTGTCCTACCTCACCTTCAACGTCGACTTCTTTGCAGGATACTCCCCCGAGAGGATCAACCCCGGCGATAAGCAGCACCGTTTGCCTGATATCCAAAAGGTGACGTCTGGCTCCACGCCCGAAGTAGCGGAGGAGGTCGATCAGCTTTACGCTAGTATAATCATCGCCGGCACCTACAAAGCCGAGAGTATTCGCATTGCCGAGGCCGCCAAGGTGATCGAAAACACTCAACGCGACCTAAACATTGCGCTCGTGAATGAACTAGCGATGATCTTCAACAAGATGGGGATCGACACCAATGCGGTTCTGAAAGCGGCAGGCACAAAATGGAATTTTCTGCCGTTCCAGCCTGGGCTGGTCGGCGGGCACTGCATCGGGGTGGACCCGTATTACCTGACCCACAAGGCCGAGGCCATAGGCTATCACCCACAGATCATCTTGGCAGGGCGGCGTATCAATGACGGGATGGGCGCGTATGTGGCCAGCCAGCTGGTCAAGGCGATGCTAAAGCGCCGTCTTCAGGTGGACGGCGCGCGGGTGTTGATCTTAGGGCTGACATTCAAGGAAAACTGCCCCGATCTGCGCAACACCCGCGTGATCGATGTGATTGCAGAACTGCGCGACTATGGCGTGCAAGTGGATGTGCATGATCCTTGGGTCCATGTGGCGGAGGCGAAGCAGAAATATGGGCTGGACTTAATTACAACGCCGGAACCCTCAGCATATGACGGTATAATTTTGGCCGTGGCACACGACAGCTATCGCGACGCTGGGGCAATATTCTTACGCGGCTACGGGGCCCCAGATCATGTGTTTTGTGATCTGAAAAGCATCTTTGTGCGTGATGAAAGCGATCTGAGGCTATAATGGATAGTCATCCATAGTATGTGTAAAAGGGCCCAGCCTTACGCTTCGATTAATCAAGCCCAACGATGCAGCTTATGTACATGGCCTGCGGACTAACCCTTTGTATAACGACCATCTCTCCAAATTCACTGGTACTGTTCAGGATCAACGAGCGTGGATCGAAGGTTACAAGGCGCGTGAGGCTGCTATTGAACGCGTCGTCTTATCCATTGGCGTCGGCTTTGAATTATCGCAGCGAGATTTGGCAAAGGTCGATGTGCTTAGCTTGCCAATGGGACCGTATCTGCATGATAGGGAAGTTAACAACGTTGTCAGTAATGTATTGTCACAGTGATTAAGCGATTGATCAAAGGCGCTTTCAGACGTTTTTTGCGATTTTCAAGACGGCTAAAGTTTAAAGCCTTCTCCACAAACACAATGACTGGCCTTGCGCCAATGCAATATCAGCCATTGTTATTGGCCGGCTTGGGGACCATCACTTTCCAGACTAACGTCAGGATAGGGGGCACCTCCTCTCCAAAATTCGGGTCCTCAGAGTGTTACATTGAAGCGCGATCGACTTCTGCGGAGGTAGAAATCGGCCAAAACACATGGATCAATAATGGCTTTTCAGCATTTCTCGGTAGTGGTTCAATATCAATCGGTCAAGATTGCCATATTGGGCATGATGTTTACATTATAGATAGTGATTTCCACCTCTTGGATCCCAATAAACGAAACAACAATCCTGGTTCCCAGCCAGTTTACATTGGAAATAATATTTTTCATGGTTCTCGGGTAAAATACTTAAAAAAGCGCACACAGGTGACGGTAGCGTTGTCACCAACAGCGCTGTGGTTTCTGGCACATTTCCCGCTCGCTCGCTTATCGCTGGAAATCCTGCACGATTTATAAGGACGCTCTAGATGTCTGACTCTCGCAGCCTAATCAAGTCAATGCTCATCGTTGGTTCGGCGCGGGTAGTCAACATCCTGATCTCGATTGTCAGGATCAAAGTGCTGGCCGTTCTCCTTGGGCCGAGCGGCGTTGGCCTACTGAGCGTCTACAATAGCCTGCTGGATATGGTCCAAAAAACCGCAGGCCTCGGCATGGGATCCAGCGGCCTTCGAGAAATTGCGTACTCGCGTGGTGACGAGGCGACGCTCAGCCGGGTGCGCCGCGTTCTCTTTGCAGCCCATCTGATACAAGGGGCATTGGCGATGATCGCCGTCTGGCTCCTGCGCGAGCGCATCGCAATCTGGCTTTTTGGTGACACCGCCCGTACGATGGAGGTCGGATTGATCGGAATTGCAATCCTCATTACCCTCCTCTTCTGCGCGCAAACGACACTCTTACAGGGACTGCGCAAGATAGGTGATCTGGGGCGTATAGCGGTGTTTGGCGACTTTTTTAGCACACTCGTGTGCCTTGCCGCTGTCTGGCTTCAAGGCGAAAATGGATTAATTTTGTTTATCCTCGTGCAGCCGCTGGCTGGAGTTTTGATTGCCCTGCACTACACACGTCACCTGCCCAAACCCACCGCAGCACGCCTTTCGCTTTTCGAGACATGGGACGTTTGGAAGCCCATGGCCAAACTCGGCGCTGCATTTATGCTCGGTGGGCTTGCAACGGCGGCTACGCTGTTGCTTGTACGAGGCCGTATTTCCCAAGAATTGGGCCTCGACGCCGTAGGATATTTTGCAGCAGCCTGGGGCATTACGATGATTTATTTGGGCTTCCTCCTTGGTGCAATGAGGACGGACTACTACCCCCGCCTGATAGAGGTGATCCACGACAAGGTTGCGGCAGTCCAGCTCATCAATGACCAGACACAGCTGGGCCTTGCGATCATTGGACCAGGCTTGTTGCTGCTGATCGGTCTGGCACCTTGGGTTATCACCCTTCTTTATTCGGCGAAATTCGACCCCGCAGTAACACTCCTTCAGTGGCAGACGGTTGGAAACGTGTTCAAAATTGCAAGCTCGGCACTCGGCCTTTCGATCGTCGCCGCTGGGAAAGCCATGACGTTTTTCTTTGTCGAACTGAGCTTTAACATCGTCTTTTTCGGTATGGTATTCGTCTTTATGCCTCACTTTGGTCTGGAGGCGACAGCCTATGCGTTCATAGTTGGGTACCTAGTGCATATGATCATGGTCTACTTGCTGGCACGCCGAACCCTCGGTTTCCGCTGGCAGTCATTCTCTGTCAGCCTGCTGGCTCTGCACACGAGCCTTGGAGTTGCACTGCTGGTGCTGGCACTGACGGCCCCACTTGTAGCAGCCATTGCCTCGCCAATTCTTGCCGCGGCGACGGGGCTCTTTGGTCTGCGCATCGTACTCAGCAAAGTCGGAAAGCACGGCCGCCTCCCCACGCGGTTGTATGGAATCTTTGCGAGGCTCGGCTGGCCGATCCATTCAGCGGTTTAGGAACGTGAAAGGAAGAAGATGACAAATGCACCCGAGGAAATGCCTGATAACCCGACTGATCGGTCACTCGTAACGTTTGCTCTCTTTGCCTACAATCAGGAGAAGTACATCCGCGAAGCCGTTGAGGGAGCGCTTGCGCAAACTTATGAACCGTTGGAAATCATACTGTCAGACGATTGTTCGAGTGATCGGACCTTCGAGACCATGCGGGAGATGGCGGCTACATACGATGGGCCTCATCAAGTTAAAGCAAAATATTAAGAGTATACTATACCGCCCAACACCTGCAGCTCAGGATTGATATTAAACCATTGGGGCACTATTATAATTAGCCCTGCGGCACGGATAGAATCCGCTGGCCGGTATTAATGTCTGCGTCAAAATCGAGCTGAAGGACAGCAAGGCCCCACAGCTTGTCAACGATGTCTATATCGGGCCAGGGGCGAAGCTGTTTGGCGGGGTTTCATTTGGGTGACGGGGTTCAAATTGGGGCAAATGCTGTTGTTAACCACAGCTTTCCAAAAGGCTCTATCGTTGCCAGCGTGTCGGCTCGCGTGACCGGTCAGAAACCTCTAACCAAGGATGCTTAGGTTGTTGCTGTGCCTGATCCCGTTCAGTCAGGAAATCATGCGCTGCTTGTCATCAGCAAAGAATTTTCGACGCTGTCGGCGTGCAGTTCGCTGGGGCACGGCGAGCCATAGTCGCGATCCTGACCTTGCACCGTGGACGTCTGAAAATTACGGAATTGAGCTGCTGGCCATGGTGAGGCAATCGATCTGTAATCTGGGCCCTTGTGGTCTTCTCGGGGCAGGCAAGCGCTTACGCGCTACGTCTGCCACTAGCTGAGTAAAAAAATTTGATGGAGTTTTTCATAAATGGCAGATTCAAAAACTAAATTTAAAAGAGTCGTTCATGTCATTTACTCAGGTCTTGGCGGACATGGAGCAATGCTTTTCTCCTTGCTTGGCGCTGGGCTGTTTTCATCTTCTAGCCATCATGTTGTGATGGCAGGAGTGGAACCACCCTTGAAAAATTACACCGACCAACTGGATCTTATGGGTTTATCATGGAGTTACGTAAAAAAACGGCCAGGGCTTGATCTAGATTTCTACCGTTGTTTAAGTGCTGAATTTGTGAAGCATACACCAGATATTTTGTTTCTGAATGGCTTAACTGCTCTGCCGGCAGCTTTCGGATTTTGCCTTCGAGTAGGTAGCTGTCGCCCTTTAGTCTTATTGCGCGAAACCCAAGCAGGGCATTTAAAGACAAGACAAGAATGGGTTTTATTGGTTCTATCTCATTTAACTGTTGATCACATTGTACATCTCACCACTGAAGCAGCTAATGGGGCGCAGCTGAAGCTTAAGCGTCTATACAGAACTCAAAAAGTCACTGTCATTCCCAATGGCCTAAACACTGATTTCTTTGAGCGGGCATCCCGTAGAACGGAAGATACAATCGTCCGTATTGGTATGGTATCGAGACTTCAGGCCAACAAAGATCACATCACATTGGTCAAAGCCTTTGAAAAAGTTCAAAAGTCTTGTTTAAACAAGACATTCAAACTCTATATCGCCGGTGACGGAGCAACCCGTTCGCAGATTGAGGAAGAGGTTGCCACAAGACGGCTCCAAGGTTCGGTAGTAATGTGTGGTCTGCTAGATAGTAGTGGTGTTCATGATTTTATGAATGAATTGGATCTTTATGTTCACGCGAGCTTTGGTGAGACGATGAGCAATTCGATCATGCAAGCGATGGCAATGCAACTTCCAATTGTTGCTAGCGATGTTGGCGGCATAAAGAACATGGTGGGCACGCAATTTGGTTTACTCTATCCAAGTCGAGACGTTGATATGCTAGCTCAGAAAATGTTGCATATGATAAATAACCCCGATATTGCTGATCAGTATGCTGCCAGAGCACGACGCAACGCCGAGACAGCTTACGACCTTCAGGAGATTGTAAAAAAATATGAGTCCTTAGTTAATTTTGACTAACTTTGGCGCATAAATCGATGCGACTAGCTTATTGTATCTATCTCGCTACGTCCACATATTGTGTATACTTCTAATTCTGCCAAGCGGAGACACGAAAAGCGGCATGAATAGAAGCAAGATCCACCTTAGCCAAGCCGCAAAACTATCCTAAAAAGCCAGAGCACTTCAGCCTTCGCCCTGACTTTCACTCCGCAACAGAGCCTGAAGCTGCGCGATCCGCAAAGCCGCACCCTAGCCTCGTTGCTCAATCCCCCAAAAACACCAAAACTCAAGCCCAAACTCTAGATCACACTGGATAAAAATTGGGGGCAACGTCAACATAACATCTTGTGCGTCTATTAGGAGAATTGGTGCAAAATTTGCAAAAAAAAATCGTTCATCTCATTCCTTACAATGCAATTGGAGGGGTGGAAATTGCAGCGCGTTCGTTATCAACTGGATGCCACGGAGAATTAGAGTTCGAGCGTAACTACTTGGTTAGAATTTCCAATTCTACAGTCGAAGCAGGTGAGTATCACGGACCAGCGATATCGCTGAACAACCCCCACGTGTACTGGCACGCCCTTTGGCGGCTCTTTCGCAAGCCACCGGATCTGCTGGTCGTCTCTCTATGGCGCTCCGCATTGGTGCTGATCTTACTGAAGTTGGCACGGCCCAAACAAAAGACAGTGCTTTTCTTGCACTCTGCACATCATGGGCATTGGCTTGACCGCATTGCGAACCAGATCGCCATGCGCCTTGCCGACGGTATTTGGGCGGATTCGGCCACGACACTGAATCAGCGTGTCTCACCCAACCTCCAACATAAGGGCCGAGTGATTTCGTTTCTGCTTGAGGGTCGCTCCATGCCTGAAATATCAGAGCCCACACCAGAATTTATTTTTGGGGGGCGCCTCAGCCCACAAAAGGGACTGGAGCGCGCACTGAAGATATTTTCAGAAATTTTGCCCCTTGCCCCAGACGCCCATTTCAAAATTATCGGCCCTAACGGTGGCGTCGAGAATGATTTGAAAGCACGGGCCAAGCAACTGGGAATAGCGAAAAGTGTTAGCTTCATCGGCCCAAAATCTCAGGATGACATTCACACCATTGCATCGCACGCCTCCTTTTATTTGCAAACAAGCATCCGTGAAGGCATGGCCATGTCGGTGGTTGAAGCGATGCAGATCGGCCTTGTTCCTGTTATAACGCCAGTTGGCGAAATTGCGCGCTACTGTGTTGATGGAAAAAACGCTGTATGGGTTCAAGAAGACGCCGCCGCTGTCGATGCTGTGATGAGCTTATTATCGGATACGGCTAGATATAAGCGTATGTCTTATGCAGCGGCTGAGTATTGGCAGGAAAAACCGCTCTATCGGGATGATTTTCTTGCCGCTGCGAAAGAGTTCATCGAGGGTTCAGCGGATGATGTGTAACCAGAATAAGATTGGCTAAGATGTGTATATTTTTTATATCTGTATCAAAGACTTACCTATAAATAACTGTGCGCTTGGTTGCCGCCGCCCAGGGATTACCTCTTGAAATGACGATCGCGCAAGGCAAAGGTAAACAGGTACTCCGCTCACTACTTTACCGGCATGTACCTAGAGACCTCATAGAACGTCCAAAACAGGGTTTTACAATTCCCCTTGATCGGTGGTTGGGTGGAGAGCTGCGCAGTTGGGCCGAAGCACACCTGTCAGATGATGAGCTTTTTGATCTGGCGGGTCTTGAGCCTGCCACGGTGCGTGAACTGTGGGCGAGGCATCCAAATAGTTTCATAAACAATGGAACCCAACTATGGACAATCCTTATGTTTTTTTTGGATTGGCTGACATACTATCGTCACCATCTTATTGGCTCGTCGTTCACCGCCAATCAGCCTGTCGCGTGTTAGGGGAACACGCCTGATGCTGCCTTATTGGATATTCTTCCTTGTACCAGCCGTGGCGGCACTCGTGTCCAGCCCGCACATGCGCTTCTGCGCAGGCGGGACGAGGTCGTTACATATCAATGAAACTTGGGTTTTAATAATCTTAGTACTGACGATGATCATTGGTTTTCGCTATGAAGTTGGAGGGGATTGGGGGAATTACTTTCGTTATCTATTTAACGCAAATAACATCACATTCGCAGATTTAGCCACTAAGAAAGACCCTGGATACTGGGTGCTTAATGTACTCTCTGTGAGACTCGATTTAGGAATTACCGGTGTCAACACGCTCGGCGCCTTTATATTTTCGATTGGCCTTGTTTTATTCTGTAGAAACCTACCACGCCCTTGGCTCGCATTGGCCTGCGCGGTGCCCTATCTCGTGACCGTTGTAGCCATGGGCTATACCCGCCAATCGATTGCTTTGGGATTAGTTATGGTTGGGTTCGTAATGCTGTCACGATCAAGGTTTGCAGCGTTCGTCATCTGGGTCCTGCTGGGTGCATTGTTTCACATGTCTGCCGTACTCATGATCCCATTAGCCGCCCTAACAATCTCAAAGAACCGGTACCTTAACATGGCGCTCGTTTCTATCGGAACATATTTGGGCTATACCGTTCTTCTTGCAGATAGCGCGTCTCAATTGGTGCAGACCTATACCGATGGGAGCATCCAATCATCGGGTGCCTTTATACGGCTTGCCATGAATGCCCTCCCAGCAGTACTTTTCTTACTTTATCACAGGAAATTTATGATTATGTCTTCTGAAAAGAAGATTTGGACCGTGATTTCTCTGATTTCTATTGGCATGTTTATCACATTTTTCCCTACAAACCTGACTACAGCCCTCGATCGGATGGCACTCTACTTCATTCCGCTCCAGCTAGTCGCCTTTGCTTACTTGCCAGATGCTATTGGGCGGCCCGGCGAACAAAACCAACATATTGTTGCAGGCATTTTAATTTACTATGCAGCAGTGATGTTCGTTTGGCTGAACTTCGCTTCGCATTCATATGCTTGGATCCCTTATCAGCTTGGAATTGGATGACGGGCGAGCCTAGTGACGCCACTGGCGCGCATATCAACTCCAGCAAACCTTAACCAAAGAGATACATTCATTAGATCAACTCTTTTTTCTCGCCAGCAAGGCTGTCTGGCTAATGATCCGGCCAAAAACAAAGACAGTGACACGTACTGTGGCTGTACCTAAGACTAAGGTAATTAAGCAAGAGCCACAGCCAACGTTACCAAACCAACAAGACGACAAACTGAAGAGTTAAAAAACCATTCAAAAGTTCACAGTCTGCAGGATTAGCGCAGTGTAGTTGACACAGTGACTGAATGGCATGGTGACATAAAATTAAAATACTCTGTGGCGTGACGACAACCAACGGCACTAGACTTAGAAAAAACGCGCCTCCTCATCCCTGACCTATTAGATAATATGATGCAGGTACTAAACAGAAGGAGCTATATGATGAAATCACATAACGAGTTGAAAACTGAAATGGAAGCAATTCAGCAGCAGATGGTTGAAGCTAAAAAGAGCGAACGTGCTGATGCACTTAAAGAGGAAAAGTGTTTATGCAAAGATTTTGGCTTTACTGCTGGGATGTTGAAAGGTGCGCTAGCTGAAGGTAGAAAGCAAAAAAATGGATAAAATTATATATGTCGATGTTGGAACCCATTTTGGACAAGAGTATCAATCAATTTTTGGAAGTGAAAAACGTTTCATTACCAAAATAATTAGACGAATGATTGGGTTTTATATCTTACGAAAAGGTGAAATGTTTCCATTGGGTAAGGTTAGTGACCTACTACGAAAACGTCGTGAATTGCATAGCAATAGAGATCGCTTCCTATCATTTTTTGTTGAAGCAAATGCCAGTGTTATTCAGCATAGTGACGTATACAAAGCTGCTGACGGAGTGTTTAATTGTGCGCTGACTGGCGAGCAAAAGTTTTCATTAAGTAATCTTTATTTGGCAAATAGTGATCAATTAAGCCAAGGAAGTTCGATTTTTCTTAGCAAACATAACGTATCAGAAAGTGACGCTGTTCCCACTCTTGGTGTGCCAGCAACTTTATTCTTTGATTCCCTTAAAAACTATATTGAAAGCAGTATCGGTGAATACTCAGTTATTTTGCGCCTAAATTGTGAGGGGGCTGAAGATGACGTTATTTACTCTGCACACCAAGTTTTCTCAGATAAGTTAGTCCTTATAATGGGTTCGCTTAAAGACGTTCAGGGCTGTAAAGGAAATGCGGCTCATGATGCGTTGGAAAAATATCTAAACCTTAATAGTCTACCTTTTGTTTTCTTTTCACCCTCAGCGACATCGTGGGTTAATGCACATAATTCTTTCTATGATGTCTTCAAAAACAGTTTCGAGTAATGAGTTTTCTAAGCCATATTAGGTTAACTTTAGTCTTTCAATGTACAAGTGTTGAGTGCGTAAACTATTGTATTTCAATACGCGCACACGCGTAGAAAAAGCTTACAGAGTGGTTGGTGAGTCATACACTCGTTACGAGCGTACTATTGGGTGTGCACAAGCAATTAATATTAAACAAAATAAAATCCATATTACTACTGGATGGGCACAGAACAACTCAAGGAAAGAACTGAAGCGGCTACACAAAGAGAACGAGCGTCTGCAGTGTGCGGTTTCTGATCTGACGCTGGACAAGCTGATCTTGAAGGAGACCGCATCGGGAAACTTCTGAGTCATTGGCGTCCACGCGCCTGCATCGATCGTCTGTTCAGCCAATTGAAGGTATCTGAGCGACATGTTTGCCGCGTTTTGGGCCAACATCGATCCACACAACGGCGGCTGCCGCAAAGTCAAGCTGAGTAAGAACGCCTGATCGCTCACATGATTAAGCTGACACGTCAGTATAGCCGATATGGCTATCGCCGATTTACTGTCCTGTTGATAGACGCTGGCTTGCAAGTGAATAACAAACGTGTTGAGGGTTTGCGGCCCCGTGAGGGGCTTAAAATACAAATGAAATAACCAAAGAAGGGGCGACTCTGGATTACCCCCCCCTCGAGACATTGCTTTGCAATGCTCTGTCGGGCAGTGGATGGGTCATGCATCCTATTGTGTCCAGAGTATCGCGACCATGCCTGGTCGTATGACTTTGTGCATCACCAAAACGACGATGAAAGGGCGTTCAGAACTCTCAACATCTTGGATGAACACAGCCGAGAATGCCTTGCAGTCCGTGTGAAACGAAAGCTCAACTCGGCGGAGGTGACCTATACTAATTAGTGTTTGTACGTATCCTTTTTTGGTTAACCTTTAACCAATTAACCGCAGATGAAGGCGGTTGATAATGCTATGATTATACAAATTTACTGGCTGTTTTGCATTGCACCAAATTCAGATCAGTTCTTGAAGTCCACTACAAGATATAAGTGACTGGAATTAATAATATGAGCGATGATCAGCTGGTAAGCATTGAAGAAAATGGTAGCTATTGGCTTTCAAAGAATAGCACTTCGTATCATATTATTGATCCTAAAGCTACTAATCTAACCCCCATAGAATCCAACGGCAACTATAGCCTCGCCAAGGGAGGCAGCACACATTATGTTTTAGATGCCAATGGTAACAGTATTCGGTTGAGTAGTGACTACATAACAAATCTGCTTGTTGCTGGATGGGTTCCACTTCAGGTTGAAGGGGGTGAGCATTTCGGTGGCTTTGAAGTCCTAATGCAGAGTGCAGCATGGGCAGGAACCCAATTCGGTTACTTTTCATATAGATTCAATACTTCAAGTGAGCATGTGGGCAATAAGGCTGCAGGATTAGCACGTCATGAGTCATGGTTTCAATTTGATCTGGATGGAATTGGAGGTACAATAATTAGTCCTGGCCAAGTTTCTATGTTGACAGACATCAGCGGCAACAAACATCACATCGATGATGGGCATGGCGGCAATAGCATCATCTTAAAAAGAGATAATGTTACAATAGACCCAAACTCTTCTGCCAGTTGGAATGCTACTCAAGTTGAGGACAGTGGGACCGGCTATGAAGTGTTCTGGTCTCATAGCAGTGGCAAATTTCAAGTGTGGAAGCATGATGCGGCGG
>Ga0206129_10005349_pt1 | contig 13582 bp, 14 predicted proteins | sample Helgoland_Spring_8_FD_148616 | JGI IMG/M metagenome (GOLD analysis project Ga0206129, IMG submission 148616) | Pelagic subsurface seawater microbial communities from Kabeltonne, Helgoland, North Sea - Helgoland_Spring_Bloom_20160502_2 | ecosystem: Environmental > Aquatic > Marine > Epipelagic ...
CATTTCTGTAAGTCTGCGAGAACAATAAGGAAATAATATGACCGTCACACTTTACAAAGGGGATATTCCAGAAGGACTTGATTTCGGTTCTTCTGTTGCCGTTGATACTGAAACACAAGGTCTCTCACTTCTCAGAGATAAGTTGTGCTTAGTACAGTTGTCCTCTGGAGATGGAAATGCACATATAGTACAGATGGATAGAGAAAAATATGAAGCCCCGAATTTAAAGCATCTATTGGGCAACCCTAAAGTTGAAAAAATTTTTCATTTTGCCAGATTTGATGTTGCAATAATCAAACGTGATTTGGGTGTCGATATAGATCCTATTTTTTGTACAAAAATTGCGTCTGGACTTGTACGGACATACACTGACAAGCATGGTTTAAAAGACCTAACAAAAGAGCTATTAAATGTTGACCTTTCAAAACAGCAGCAAAGTTCGGACTGGGCTTCTGATGCGATAAGTCAGGCGCAACTCGATTATGCAGCCTCCGATGTGTTATACTTGCACCAATTAAGAAATATTCTAACTGCTCGATTGTTAAGAGAAGAGAGGTTGGATCTAGCAAGGAATTGTTTTGATTTTCTCCCGACTCGATGTGAACTTGACTTAAAAGGCTGGGAGGGTGTCGATATTTTTAGTCATAGAATGCGACGCCCAGAGTAAATTTAACATATAAAATATTAATTTAATGAAACTGTAAAATTTTGTTATCGTAATTTTCAATTTCTTGTTTTATAAAGTCCCATGAATTCAACTTATAAAAAAACTGACCAGAGAGCAGGTGAGGAGCTTGGGCTTTGGGAACCAAAGAGAACACTTACTCTTGAGTCCGCCCGTAGACATTCTTTTTTTATAAAAATGATGCGCAGGGCGTTAATAGTTTTGTGTTTATGCTTATCGAGTTTTCTTGTTTATGAATTTGCATCACAAAGTAGTGTTACCTTTATAGAGGATAATCCTACAGAAGCAGTAAAAATGATCAACCCTAGGTATAGTGGAAGAACTAATGATGGTTTACCTTTTTATCTAAAAGCAGATTTAGCAACTCGTAAAATGACAGAGCGTGATGTTGTTTCTTTAATCAAACCAGTTTTAGAGTTTACAAGAGAAAAGGGTGCTGATTTTTCGATTTTATTAGCAGAAACAGGGACTTTTGATGATATAGAAAAAATATTAAATTTAAAATCAGGCGTCAGCCTGAAAACAGATGATGGATATGAGTGTGAAACTACGCATGCTCGAATCTTTAATAAAGAAAAGCGTATTGAAGGAAAAGAATTTATTGAATGTAATGGTAACTTTGGTGAAGTAACCGGAAATGCTTTTGAGATTAATAATGATTACAGTCAATTTATTTTTAAAAATGGCGTAACTGCAGCAATTGAACAGGATAGTGCGATTAATACAATTGGAGGAAGCAGATGAGACTAATAATGTTATTCTTTTTAATAATTGTTTATCAACCCAATGGTGTTGCACAGACATTTGGCGGTGATGACCCTGTACAAATCATTTCCGAAAAAGCTACTTACCAAGGAAATAAAACTATTTTGTCGGGCAAAGTCGATGTTGTTCAAGGGCTGGCTAGTATAAAGTCTGATTCAATGAATATATTCCGTAGTAACCCTGCCGTTAATAACGGGAATGATAAGTTAGGGGCTATTTCTCGTATTGAGGCAATCGGAAATTTCCATTACTCTACGCCGCAAAATGATGTAAAAGGAACCCGTGGAATTTATGAACGTGATAAGGGTACAATTACATTACTCTACGCCGCAAAATGATGTAAAAGGAACCCGTGGAATTTATGAACGTGATAAGGGTACAATTACTGTTATAGGAAATGTTAAGGTTAAGCAGCCAGGTGGTAACACAGCATCCACAGATCGTTTAGTATATAATATTGAAACTGAGACTATAAGGTTTTCTGGTAAATGTAGTGGTGATGACTGTTCGGGTCGTCCAACTATAAGATTTGGAAATTAGGGTAAAATCATGAAAAATATTTTTAAGTTTTTTTGTTGGCTCTTATTATTAAGCTTCGTGCCACAAAAAGTATTTGCACAGTTCGCAACTGATAATGATTTGCCGACTGAGGCGACTGCAGATTTAATCATTAATTCCAATGGAACTACTATTCTTAGTGGTCAAGTAGATGTTCGTCAGGGTGATACCAGAATATTAGCGGATAAAATGAAAATTTTTGGGGGTATTACAACTGGGGATGAAGGTTCCAATACAGACGATATTTCCCGAATAGAAGCTACTGGAAACTTTTACTATATAACTCCTGAACAAGAAGTTCGTGGAGATAATGGTGTTTATTTAAAATCATCTGATACATTTACAGTAAGGGGTAATGTCATTTTACTCCAAGGTGATAATGTTGTCACTGGAGATACACTTATTTACGACTTGAAAACGGAAGAAGCTCAAGTAATAGGTACATGCAATGGACGAAGTTGTGGAACAGAAGGTCGTGTGAAAATTTTACTTAAAAATTCAACTGACAATGAAAATTAAGTTAGTTCGCAAATAAAAGGTGATAAGATGGCCAATGGTTCTGATAAAAAACAAGTAAGCTTAGGAAGTGATTTTACACCTCCACCAACTGGACTAGCCGCTAATAATATAGGTAAGGCTTATCGTGGCCGCGAGGTTGTCAAAGATATTACTCTAACTGTTCAACGTGGTGAGGTTGTCGCGCTTATGGGCCCCAATGGCGCTGGAAAGACTACAAGCTTTTATATGATAATGGGACTCATAGAAGCTGATAGAGGTATGATTAGTTTAGATGGACAAAATATAACTAATTTACCAATGTATCAACGTGCTCGGCTTGGTGTGGGATACTTACCTCAAGAACAATCAATATTTAGGGGCTTAACTGTTGAAGAAAATATTAAAGCTGTCGTGCAGCTAACTGAAAATGATAGATCAAAATGGGACGATAATGTTGAGGCATTACTTGATGAGCTAAATATTGGTCATATTAAAAAAAGTCCAGCACTTGCACTTTCGGGTGGTGAGAGACGTAGGGTGGAGATTGCAAGAGCATTAGCATCTAGACCAAGCTTTATATTACTTGATGAGCCTTTTACCGGGATAGATCCCATTGCAATAGCAGATATATCAGAACTCGTTTTATATTTAAAAAAACGAGGGATAGGGATATTAATTACTGATCATCGCGTAAGAGAAACCCTGGACATTGTTGACCGTGCCTCAATATTATTTCAAGGGGAAGCCTTGTTTGAGGGGACTCCAGATGAGATAAGGGCTAGTAAAGATGTTAGGCGTGTTTATTTAGGTGATAAATACGCTTAAATAATTCGTTAAGGTTTATTATTAATTTTTAGTCGCATCCAAATTTGCACGAAGATCTTTGCCTGTTCGAAAGAAAGGAACACTTTTTTGAGGAACAAAGACATTTCCTCCAGTTCTTGGATTTCTGCCAGAACGAGATTTTCGGTGACGTACAGAGAATGCTCCGAAGCCCCGTAATTCTACTCTGGCCCCTTTTTCAAGAGTTTGTGTAATAGTTTCTAAAATTACTGAAACAACCCTCTCTGTATCTGCTCGAGTTAGGTGCTGATTTTCCGTATGTAATTTATCTATGAGTTCTGATTTAAGCATACCCTAATAAAGCAAGTATATGTTACCTGAGTCAATAACTTTTAGTCATTACCCAATAAAAAAAGCTCAGTCACTAATAAAGTAGCCGAGCCTTTTTATTTCATATAAGTTATAAATCAGTCGCCTTTTAAAGCTGCTCCAAGAATATCTCCAAGTGATGCACCTGAATCCGTAGTAAATCAGTCGCCTTTTAAGGCTGCTCCAAGAATATCTCCAAGTGATGCACCTGAATCCGTAGACCCGTATTGTTCCACAGCTTCTTTTTCATCTGCTATTTCTAGTGCTTTTATTGAAAGAGAGTATTGACCTTTAACAACTCGTGTAATCATCGCATCAATTTTATCGCCTACTGCAAAGCGCTCTGGTCTTTGTTCAGACCTTTCACGAGATAAGTCAGCTTTTCTGATGAATGCAGCAACTACGTTGTCCTCACCAAATGTTACATCAAGACCAGCTTGCTGAACGTTTGTGATTGTGCAGGTTACTGTTTTACCTTTTGAAGCGCCTTTAGGAGCTGCTGCAGGCCCACTATCTTTAATGAGTTGTTTTACACCTAAAGAAATACGTTCTTTTTCTATGTCAACTTCAAGAATTTTGGCTTCTACGATATCACCTTTTTTGTAATCTTTAAGTGCTTCTTCACCTGATTTATCCCAGGAGAGATCAGATAAGTGTGCCATTCCGTCAATGTCACCATCAAGACCTATGAATAAGCCGAATTCTGTAACTGAACGTACTTCACCTTTAATAATTGTACCAGCCGGGAAGCGTTCAGTGAAACTATCCCATGGATTTTCTTGTGCTTGCTTGATTCCAAGTGAAATGCGACGTTTTTCTTCATCAACCTCTAAAACCTCAACATTAACCTCTTGCGAAGTAGATACAATTTTTCCTGGGTGTACGTTTTTCTTTGTCCAAGACATTTCAGAAACATGAACTAGTCCTTCAACGCCCTCTTCAAGTTCGATAAATGCGCCATAGTCAGCAATGTTAGTAACTTTTCCTGTATGACGGGTGCCGACAGTATATTTTGCTGCTGCTGCAAGCCACGGGTCTTCGTGAAGTTGCTTCATTCCTAAACTAATTCTCTGAGTGTCTGGATTTATTCTAACTATTTTAACTGTTACTGTATCGCCCACAGCCATTACCTGGCTCGGATGGCTTATACGACGCCAGCTCATATCTGTTACGTGTAGGAGTCCATCTATTCCACCTAAATCAACGAAAGCTCCGTAATCAGTAATATTTTTGACTACACCATCTCTAGTTTCACCTTCTGCCAACTGTCCAACAAGTTCAGCTCTTTGTTCAGCGCGGCTTTCTTCCAGAATCGCTCTTCGAGATACAACTATGTTTCCACGTTGTCTGTCCATTTTAAGAATCATAAACGGTTGTTCTTGGTTCATTAATGGACCAACGTCTCTTACAGGACGAATGTCCACTTGTGAGCCAGGAAGAAAAGCATTTATGCCACCAAGATCAACTGTAAATCCACCTTTTACTCTTCCAACTATTGTACCCGGTACAGGCTCTTCGCTTTCATGATATTTTGTCATGTTGAGCCAACTTTCTTCACGACGAGCTTTATCTCTTGATAATATAGCATTGCCTAGTGCATTTTCGATTAGCTCGAGGTAGATGTCAATTTCGTCGCCGGCTTTAACTTTGTCTTCTTCTGCTTGCCCTGGTACATAAAACTCTCTCAAAGGCACCCTGCCTTCTGTTTTCAATCCAACATCTATGACCACTATATCTTTTTCTATCGCTGTCACACGACCTTTTATTACGCTACCCTCTTGCATTGAGTTAGTTTCGATAGAGGCTTCAAACATTGAAGCGAAATCATCAGTTGAAGGGTTCATTTTATCTTGAGCTGTGCTCATAGTTTAAGTCCTTTTAGTTCTGTTTCTGGCCAACAGGATGTATCCTGCGGTCTGGCCTCGCCAATCGAAGCCTATTAGTTGTGCAAAGTTATGAAGGAAACAATTTTATGCAACAGCGGCCCTATAGTGCAAGCGCAAGTTAGGTGCAAGGGGTGATTGCAGCTGTTTATTAGACTATTAAATTAAAATTGAATCTATTATGTCTCTTGCCTTTTTGAAAACATCATCAGCAGTCATGTCTGTAGTATCTATAATATGGGCACCATCAGATATTTTAAGAGGGGCATTTTTACGATTCATATCTCTATTATCTCGTTCTATTAATTGCTTAAATACAGTTTCAAAAGAAATACTCTCTTGATAAGAATTAAGTTCAAGGTGACGACGGCGTGCTCTTGTTTCCGCTTTTGCATCTATAAATAGTTTTACTTTTGCATTTGGGCAAATAACGGTTCCAATATCACGACCATCGAGAATTCCTCCTTTTTTAGCAAAATCTTTTTGAAACTTTAATAATTCTTTACGCACCTCAGGGTGAGCTGCTACTTTTGATGCATTAACAGCTACATTACCACTTTTTAGAGCAGAATTCTTGAGGTCCTCTGGTTTTAATTTTTTTGCAGCTTTAATGGCTTCGATAACGTTTTCTGGACTATTTTTTGTTTCCATTAAATCAAAAGCTACAGCCCTGTAGAGTTTACCAGTATCCAGATAGGGTATTTTATAATGTAATGCTAAGCGTTTACCTAATGTACCTTTTCCGCTTGCGAATGTACCGTCTATAGCAATCACAGTCATTATTTTGTGACCTCAATTTTTGCACCAATTTCTGCCATTAATTCAAAGAATGTTGGAAAACTAGTTGCGATCATTGAACTATCATCAATTGTAATGGGATTTTCAGCATTTATTCCGAGGATTAATGCTGACATCGCTATTCGATGATCATGGTGCGTTAAAACTGTTGCCCCGCCAGTAACACTGCCACCTTTTATTGATAAACCATCTGAATGTTCTTTCACATCTACACCATTCTTAATGAGTAGTTCAAAAGTTGCTTTAATTCTATCACTTTCTTTAACACGCATTTCAGCAATTCCCCTCATAACAGTTGTTCCCTTAGCATAGGCTGCGGCAACGGCTAGTATAGGGTATTCATCTATCATTGAGGGTGCTCGTTCTTCCGGAACAATGACGCCATTGAGTTGGGAATATTTGACATGTATGTCTGCAATAATTTCGCCTCCAGAGGTTCGGTAATTATCAGCTCTTAGATAGGCCCCCATTTCAGTTAATGTTGTAAATAAGCCTATTCTAGTGGGGTTCATCATTACATTTTGAACTAATATATCTGATCCAGGGGTTATAATAGCTGCAATAATTGGGAATGCGGCTGAAGATGGGTCACCTGGAATGCTAATATCAGTACCTTTCAGAGTAACGGGACCCTTAATACTCACTTTTTGACCCTGGCCTTGGGTTTCAATATTTATGGTTGCTCCAAATGCTTTAAGCATATTTTCACTGTGATCACGTGATAGTGTATGTTCTGTAATTGAAGTTACTCCACTTGTGTTTATCCCAGCTAATAGTATGGCTGATTTAACCTGTGCGCTAGCGTGAGGAGAAACATAATCTATTGATTTGAGGTTTCCGGACGAAATAATTGTGGCAGGAAGTGTTTCGCCTTCATCGCAATTGTACTCGATTCCCATTTGCTCAAGTGGATTTAAAACTCTTGCCATAGGTCTTGAAGACAATGAGGTGTCTCCTTTAAAAGTAGCAGATATCTTATAGCCAGATATAGCTCCCATTAATAAACGAACACCTGTTCCAGCATTTCCGCAATCGATTGGCTCTGATGGAGATATTAATCCTGCCTCACCGCATCCCTTTATAATCCACTCACCTTTTTTAATTCTCTCCACGCGTGCACCTAGTTTATTCATTGCTTCAGCTGTAGCCATTATATCAGCTCCCTCGAGCAAGCCTGTGATATTCGTTTTCCCCTTAGCCATCGCGCCTAATATTAGAGAACGATGAGAAATTGATTTGTCCCCAGGCGCAAAAATTTTACCTTTTAATGGTCCCATTTTGTATGAAATTGTAGGCATCAAATTAATTTCCATCTTTTTTGTCTGTTGACTCACCGCTATGACAGGTTAAGACGCGCTTTTAGCGTTCAAAATTATTGGCGCAAGTGACATATGTCAGATTATTAATACTTATATGGGGTCACCTATGGCAAAGAAAGCAAAACTTGGCGAAAAACGCATTTGTCCAGAATGCGATGCTAAATTTTATGATTTAACTAGAAACCCAGCTACCTGTCCCATGTGTCAGCACAGCTTTGATCCGGCAGAGCTTGAGCCGCAAGAAATCGCACCATTAGCTCCAGAAAGTGAAGATGAAGAAGCGCCTGAAGTGGATGAAGAAGATATCGATGAAGAAGAAGAGGCAGCAAAAGAATTAGAATTAGATGGAGATGATGTAGCTGTAATTGGTGGGTCCTCTGGACATGACGATAATGACCCTGAATTTAATGGTTTCTCAACTGATGAAGATGAAGATGAAGATGCAGCACTCGTTGATGATGACGATGATAATGTTCTTCCTCCCCCTGATGATGATGATGACGATGATGACATTGAAGAAGTAGAAATATAAATCACTTAAAAGGGGGCCTTAGCTCAGCTGGTAGAGCGCTTCGCTGGCAGCGAAGAGGTCAGGGGTTCGACTCCCCTAGGCTCCACCAAACTTATAGTATAAGTAATTGATTTATATAGCATTATTTACTAAAATAATCATTATGTACCCCAATATGTACCCCATACAGTCACCGCTAAGCTATAAAAGTAGTATCTAAATAAAGGCAACAGTTAAGTTTTAACCGAATTTATTTAACACTCCACACCCAGCCTTCAAGGGCTTCCAGATCCGCAACTCTTTCAGCAGAAAGCTTTCCCCCCTTATATTGTTTTCTTTTAGTACCAACCCAACTTCCTAGGTTAAAGTTATCATTGGGAGTTTTATGACGTTGTGGCACACGCGTATGACCGTGCTCCTCTTGATAGGCTTTAAGTTTTTCTAGTGCACTTTGATAATCGACCTCTAGGAGGTCCCACACCCAGTCTTCAAAAGTCTCCAGATCCACAATCTTCTCATCAGACAGGGTTCCCTTCTTATAGTCTTGTCTTCTATGGCTAACCCAACTTCCTAGATTATAGTTATCACCCGGTGTTTTATATGAGCGTGACACACGCGTATGACCGTACTCCTCTTGATAGGCTTTAAGTTTTTCAAGTCCCTCTTGATAATCGGCCTCTTGGGGGTCCCAGACCCAGCCTTTAAGAGTCTCCAGATCCGCAATCCGGTTTGGAGACAGCGTTCCCTTCTTATAGTCTCGTCTTCTATTGCGAACCCAAGCTCCTAGGTTAAAGTTATCATTGGGAGTTTTATGACGTTGTGGCACACGCGTATGACCGTGCTCCTCTTGATAGGCTTTGAGTTTTTGATAACCCTTGATCCACCCAAAGCTCAAACGATCCCAAATTTCTATTTCAATATCAGATATGAGTTTTTGTATATTTATTCGCGTAATGTCTGGAACATCAATAATAACAATATCTTTGTTGCTACTCCTCTGCCCACTGGCTTTAGCTTTAAATTCTTCTATTATTCGATCATCATTCAAACCAAGCGCAGAGATCACAGTGATAATTTGGCTATAGTCATCTTTATTTAGTTCATTTTTCGTATCCTCTAAAATAACGGGAATAACTATATAACCAAACTTTTTTCCCGCAAATTTTCGCATCGCGCGGCCAGCCGCTTGAACAATATCAATTTTACTTTGTTTGGGATCTGCAAACAAGACGGCATCAATAGCAGGGACATCTACACCCTCAGTGAGACAACGCGCATTGGTAATGAGACTGGGTTTATTTTTTACAAATCTTTCAATTTCCACCGACCTCTTACCCGTACTGACTTTACCAGAAACATGATACGAATTGAGGGGTTTCGAATCTGGATAAACTACATTCGTCTGATTGCACAGATGCTGAAATTCCTTAGCGCGTTTTATATTGTTATGAAACGAGACTGTATGCTTTACATGCCGCTCTTTCATAAGCTTTCGAAGAGCAATAATTGATGCGAAAGTTGAAGCGTCTGCTTCCAAAGAACATTGCTCACCATCAGTTTTAAGAAACTTATTGTTTTCTATAAATTCCCTTACTTCTGACTTTTGTACAATCGCAGTCACAATTTTATAATCACACAAAATAGGCTCATCTTGCTCGAGAGCTGCTTTAAACGATATTGTATCAATCACTGGCCCATAAATGTTAGGGTCATCCATTGATATATATTCACTACTCTTGCCTTTGAACTGACGCTCCGTGGCTGTTATAAAAACACGGTTCTTAATATTTATATTTTTATCATATAAAAGGTGGGCAAACTTTTTATCTTTTTGACCCACGGTTTTATGCGCTTCATCAAAGACACCAAGATCGAAGCTTAATCCTAATTGACTCAAGCCCTGACTAATAACTCCTCCGCTTTGATAAGTAGTTATGACAACTTTAATGGCCGAGCTTTTCTTTACCATAAAATCTGAAATAATCTGTGGGTCCGTCCCAACTGCGATTCCAAGATCAACTTTTTTCATTAATGGATCTTCAGATTGAGTGACATCGCTATCGCTACACACTGCAATCCAATCCATATCAATTTCATTTGCCACAGCCTCTCGGGTCCAGGTGGCTAATGTTTGTTTGACTAAGGCAAGGCTTGGAACTGCAATTAGAACTTTTTTTGCATCAAGCCTGTCTGCTAACCAGTATCCGGTTAAACTCTTGCCCGAACCGCAAGGATGAATGATTTTACCACGGGCGTTTTCGGGGTTATTAAAGTATTGGCAAGATTTTTCTAAAGCCACAGCCTGGTGGTGCTTGGGTTTGAAGGGATCTATTTTAGATTGCCCTGTTTGAATTAAAGATCTGAATCTTTCGAAGTTCTCTTCTTTAAGTTTAGAAAAATCTGCATAGGTTATGAAACCGATTTTTTCGGAATGCGCGTCATTGACTCTTCGGCTGATGTCTGCAGCAGATGTACAAACAATACGATGGGAAAGTTTTGAGTAAGTATTTTGTCTTTCGGTAATACTAAAAAAAGTGCTTAGCTCTTTATATGATACATTTCGAGTTTGGTCTTGGTGCCACTTGCATTGGATAGCCCAGTAAGTGCCATCATTAACTTGAGCTATTAAATCAACACCAATCTCTGGTTTTTGCAAACCAAGCTCATCAACTACATCTTGCGGTACATCTGAATGGTGCCAAATCTTCTGAATTTTAGTTCTGAATGTTGGTTCTGTTAGAAAGTACAGCCGAGAAAGTTCCTCAAATGCTGTACCTTTGTCTTTTTCCCCTAAAAGACTTAGCTCAGAAGAAAACTCCTTCCAGCTATTAGCATTTTGAATGATGTCATGAAACATATCTAAACTTTAATATAAAATTATTGCTAAAGTCTAGTATGCCATAGATACAAAAAATTTTAATTTCATAAAATCTATGACGCTGCATACAACTAGCGCTTGGGTATAAAAGTAGTACCTAAATAGAAGTATACTGTGGTAAAATAGCACCACATTGGATGGCTTATAGAAGTTTTATGAAGAACTAACCCCAATAAAATGGGGCTGATTATCTATTGTAGACGTAAGTGGATACTAAAATAGTGAGAAAAGTAGTGTGAGAGATATGAATATTAATTGAATAAAAATGCTAGAGGGGCAAACTGAAAAGTCATCACATTAGCATCATTTAATAAAACCTTAATAAAGTACCATATGAGCTTTTATACTCAAATTATCATGCGCACTTACTAATTAATAGCCACATAAAATGTATTACCATTACGTTCTACTGATAGTGCGAAAGGACCATCTCCACCTTTTGTAAGTTTATTAAAGTTTTCGAGGTTTTGAAAATCTCTCCGGTTTATCGAACGAATAATGTCACCTTTGACAAGTCCAACTCTTTGGGCTTCTGAGCCTATTTCTACTGCTGAAACATAGACTCCTTTGCTACCACCTCTTAGGTTTAAATCCACTGGAATATTTGTAAGAGTTGCTCCTGAAAAAGTTATCGTTTCAGGACCATTATTCATGACTAGGCTGTCTGTGAGACGCCCGTATTTTTCATACCCCGCTATTTCCCCATCTTTGTAAGTCTCTCTCTTATTTAGTTGTCCATTCTCGTAATACTCCTCATAGGGACCATCTAGTTCTCCATCTTTGTAAGTCGTTCTCACATATAGTTGCCCGTCTTTGTGATAGGACACATAGGGACCATCTGGTTCCCCATTTTTGTAAGTCGTTCTCACAGCTAGTTGTCCGTCATTGTGATACGCCTCATAGGGACCATCTAGTTCCCCATCTTTGTAAGTCGATTTCTCCAATAGTTGCTCTTGATAAAAAAGATGATAACTCTCATAGAGTCCTTCCCGTTTCCCGTCTTTGTAAGTAACTCTCCATGATAGTTGCCCGTTATAGTAAAACCCCCGCCAGAAACCGTCCTTTCCTCCATCTTTGTAAGTTCCTCTCTCTATGAGTTGCCCGTCATCCTCATAACTCTCATAGAGACCTGCTCGTTTTCCTTTTATAAAGTACTCTGAACTCTTCAGGTATCCATTGTTGTGATAAGTTTCATATTGCCCATTCGCCAGAGTTGTAGAGTAGGGTTCATAATACAACCCGTTTCTATTAGGTATCTCCTTTACCCATACTTTTTTAGCAAACGCAGAGGTTGAGAATAAAATCATTGTAAGACTGAGAAGAACGAGGAGAGTATTTTTCATTGTATTATCCTGTATCTAAAGGGTCTCTGCATACTCACAGACTTGTTTGAGTATTGCCTCTGACGTACTATTTGGAGGGGGATTTTTCCATTCATTATTTATCGCTGTAGCGCTCATGCCATTTCCTTCACCCATCTGTTGTTTGTAGACTGTGTGACTCAAATCTCTGTATTTAAACAAATAACAATCACCTTGATAATATATTTTGGCGGAGATGTATCCCGACAAAGATGGTTCCAAATAATCTCGTAGCTCCCAATAATAGACATGCCCAGCAACTTCTATCGTACTATCAGTGTCTACATAGAAGTTAGTACCTATCATATCATCACCAACCTTCTCCCAATCTGCATATGCGGGTGAAGCAAACATTGTTGAGAAAAAGAGTGTGAGGATAAGGGTTAAGTGTTTCATAAAACATAACTCAAATACAAAAATGTGTCTAGACACAGGCACCCCAACTTCATCGCTGCGGTTAACTCTGCTAACGCAACAGGTATCGTTCCAGCATATCCAGCAATTCGTCGGTGACTACCGAGTCCTCCAATCGTTCAGGCGCATGCATGGCGTAGTCATTTATTGTTGCCCTCAGGACCCGTGTGAGAAGCTCTATGACAATGTGTGTTTCACACTGAGGCCGTATGTTGCTGCCCTGGAAACTCAAAAAGATGTTCGAGCGTGCATTGTATTCCGAAACGATTTTAGACTCTGTTCCGAGCGTCGCAAAGTCGGGAACCTCTCGGATCAAAGCCGCGTGCAGTTCAACATTTGTACGGATCAGTTCAATGTAGGTCGATACATGCAAGCGCAGCATTTCACTCAATGTCGTAGGGACAACTTCGGCCATGAGCATCCTGTAGTGACGCTCGTCTTCTCTACGGCGCATCTCTGCGAAGATCGCTTCCTTGCCAGGGAAATATTCATAGAGCGATCCAACACTGACGCCAGCCAGTTCGGCGATCTTGTTGGTGCTCGCCTTGTCATATCCGATCGAGAGCAAAAGCCGAGCACCAGCCTCCAGCACCGCTTCAACAGTCGCCTTTGAACGCTCTTGTATAGGGGTTTTTCTCAACGAATACAGCGACTTCGTTCGATCTTGCTTCATCTCAAATAAATCCGAATATCAAAACTGAATGATAACACATATATTGTCCTTCCACAACAACAACCAGGGGCATGCTGCAGAAGCGGA